>Ga0247821_10000096_pt1 | contig 47988 bp, 67 predicted proteins | sample 13C_Glycerol_Day_FD_192481 | JGI IMG/M metagenome (GOLD analysis project Ga0247821, IMG submission 192481) | Soil microbial communities from agricultural site in Penn Yan, New York, United States - 13C_Glycerol_Day14 | ecosystem: Environmental > Terrestrial > Soil > Agricultural land | place... | reverse complement strand
GGGTGGGAACCCGTTCGAGCTGCTGCGTAACCAGTCTATCACAGCCCGGACTCGTCCACGCGTTCGCGTACCGACGGAAGCTGCCGAGAGAACCGGTACCCGCGCTCCCCGACACCGACCACGAGACCGATGGCCGCCGCTCCCGCAAGTAGGACCTCGATCGTCTCGGCCGTGGTCAGGCCACCTGGGATCACGACGTACAGCACCGACAGTCCGGCGGTCAAGAAACTCACGACGCCCTTGGCGTACTCGGCAATCCCGGAACTCATGTTCCCGACCACGTAGACCCCGAACGCACCAACCCCGATCCCGGCCACCACGACCCACTCCTGAGTGTCGATGCCCCCGTCGGTGAGCTGGGCGTACACGGCGCTGAGAATAGCGACCAGTAGCTGTAGCCACGCCTTGATGTTTGGCATTGGTTCTCCTCGTTTCTGTTACTGGGGCGGTACCACCGGGTCGGCCGTCGGGTTGAGGTCCGGGCCGAACCAGTCGATGTTGTTGTTGACCTCGACGATGGCGGTCCCGGCCGCGTCGCGTGGCAGGCCCCATTTGAACGCGTAATTGTTCGCGTCCGTCATGGTGTTGAACTTGAAGTACCCGACCGGCGTGACCGCGTACACGGCCGGGTGATCGTTCTTCTTGCAGATCTTCGGAAGCCACATGGGTATCTCCTCCAGTCCAGCGAGTTGCCTCGCTCGTTTGATGATCTCTGGCACCTGCGAGATGCGTTTGTCTCCCGGACACGACTTCCCCGTCTTGGTAGACCATTTCTCGCCGCCGGGTAGCCGGCCCCCGTACGTGTAGCCGGACGCGTAATACGCACCATCGATCCCCTGGCGGTGATAAGCGATCCCGCGACTCCCCGGGCGGCTGTCCGGACACTGCTCCAGAGGTATCCCGTGCGTCCAGTAGGCCCACGCACAGATACTGGCAATTGCCTCGATCTGCGCGGCGGTGAACGCGGGAACCCTCTTGGGGTCCATTCCCCAATCCTCGAACGCAGGACCCACGTCCTCGTTCTCGATCGCGATCACCCGGTAATTGCCGTCGAAGTTCGCCGCCGATTTGAACCAGGTGTCCCGCGACTGATAGATGTGACCGTCCGCCCGAACGGAATAGTGAGCCGCGTGTGCGGGTGCCTTACCCGCGATGGTGTGGAGACACACGATGTCGTACACCGACATCTGTGAGCTGCCGTGTTCGCCTTGCCAGTCAACTCCGGGCATTCTTGCCATAGTCCTAGTGTACCTTACTGACAAACGTCCCGAGGCGGGTCCGGGTACGGGTTCTGTTGTCTAGCCCTGTTGGCCTTCTCTCGGGCCTCGATGTAGTTCTCCGTGGCTGTCTGGATCTTGGTTCGGGAGTCCGGCTGGGGGTTCCGGAACGCCTCAGCCACGGCCCCCATGAACAAGTCCAAGTACTCGGTCGCCTCCCGCTGTGGAGCCGAGCGCGCGTCCAGTGCGTCCGACAACTGGTTGACCACTTTAGTCACGCACTTCTGGAACTCTTCGTGCTTCTCGCGTAGGCCGGCTTGGTCGGACGAGACGAGGAACCCGTTCAGGGCGGTAACCGCAGCGATCCCGACCACAACCCAGGCCAGTGTCGCTTGGAAAGGACGCATGAGCCGGCTGTCTCTGTCAGACTCCCCGGACTCTTCCTCTTCTACCGCAGCTGCGACCACCGCCGCGTTGCGTCCGGTTCTACCGAGTAGCCAGCCGATCAACACCGAGGCGGCATTCGAGGCGATAAACAGGGCGATCATCGTCATGGGGCTTCACTCCCCGAGTCGTCTTTCTTTGTTGGCTCTTCTTCTGTTGAGTTTTTCCTAAGCAGATTCCCACCTACTCCAAATGCTGCACCCAGCACCATAGCCATTAGGCTGGACACCGCGAGTAGCGCGCCGGATTGCTCCGGATTAAAGAACAGTACCGCAATAGCCGTGATGGTCCACACCGTCGCCACCACGATTGCGATCCCTACCACTACTGCTCTTGGCAACAGCGGGTCCCGGTCCCGTCCGCTCACTCGTCACCTCGATTTAGACGTCAGTCATCAACGCGTTGTCGCCGGACCGGTAGATCGACATCCAGGACGTGGTTTCACAGAAATGGGTACCGGGGGTGCCGAGTCCGGCAATCGACCGAACCCCCAGCGTGTACGGGCGGACCACCCCCGAGGTGATCTTGACATTCACACTGAAATACGCCTGGTAGCCGATGTTGTTGTACGAAATGTTCGGCGTCCCAAACGACTGGATCACCGCTCCACCTAGCCCGGCACCTTCGTGGATACGCAGTTCCAGCACGTAGTTCGTGCCTGAACTGGAGTTGTACTTGTACGCTCCCTCGATCTTGTACAGGTACCCGGCCTCGAAAGTGACATTCGGAGTCTGCATCACCGCGATCTCGGACGAGGTAATACCCGTAACGGTAGTAGTCCGGCGAATACCGCCCATGAACACCGACGCGTACCGAACGAAGTTCAAGTTCTCTACGATCGGATCGAGATCCGCCTCGTCTACGGTTTGGCCGTCCGTGAATCCGGACGGCATCGTGGTGTTCCACCCCATCGACCTCTCCTTACAGCTTTGTGGTTTGACCCAGAGTACCCCAAACCGGGTGCCCTAGAATCCACTTACCAGGGGCGGCGAAGGGCCGGACGCTTAACGAGTCAATCAGCTTGGCCGATCCGGTTGACGGGTCAGCGGTGAACTGTCGACTAATCCCTGTTACCGTGGTGTACATCGGCCCGCCCAAGACCCCGTTGTCCTCGATCTCGGTCGTGTCCTGCAACTGCAACCGGCAGTCTCCCACCGCAGTCAGTCGCTGAACCGTGGGAACGGGGGTGCGTAGGTCCTTGAGAACCGAACGAGCCACCGCCCCGACCGACCACTCTTGTTGCCTCCACTCGTTGTCCGGCAACTCCAGAGTTCGAGGGCCATAGCGGGCGATCGAGGAGGCTCGCTGTACCGAAAAGTTGGTCTCGGTGCCAGGTCCGTATTTGCGTCCGACGATCCACAACGCGGGGTCCCCGTCGGTGTTCGCGAAGATGATCGGGTAAACCCCCGGATTGAACACCTGCAACGAAAGCCGATCGTACCCGTAGTTTTCCGGCAAGGTCACGATCGACAGAATGATCCCCGTCTGCTCAACAAAATCGTGTTGACGAACCGCCGCAAATCGGGGGGTGCTGTCCGGTACCACCCCCGCAGCAGGAGGCCAGCTACTCGCGGACACCTGGACACTGTCAACAGTCCGGAACTCTCGACAAACCGCAGGAAAGTCCAGCTGAATCACGTGGCCGCTGGCACCCGGACCGCACACGATGCCGTTCGCGTCCACCAGCTTGAAAATGAAGTCCCACACACCGTTGTCCCCGGCCGCGTTGACCCAAGGGGTCACCAACCTAGGCACAATCTTGGCTGTTACCACGTTCCGGACCGAGCCCGTGCGCTCGCTTAACGTGATGTCGCTAAGCTGCTTGTCTTGAGTCAACGTCTTTTCGACCACCAGATTCTGTCGACGAACCGTATCCCGGTTTTTGAAGAAGAACCGCCCGGATTCGTCAAACCCGACCACTCCAAACTCGGCCCCCGACACTTCCTTGAGCAGCTCCCAGCTATCCACCCCTCGACGGATCGGGAGCCCCGAGATTTCGTTCAGTCCGGGGTCCAGGTCCACCTGGGGAACCCAAGTAGTGGGGTCGTACAGCGTCGACCCCGGGGCAAGTCCGGTCGAGTTGCAGATCTGCAGGTCGTGCATCGGGAAGGGGGCAAGGACCATGATTGAGGGAAACGCCCAAATCTCGCTGGCCGGGTACGAACCGGACACGTCCAGGGCGGACAGGTCAATCGTGGCAGTGAGGCCCGGGTATCGAATAGTCGAGTTGGACAGAGGAGTACCGAACGTAATCTCGGTCCAAACGTTTTGCCACCCCGACCCTGGAGCGATGATCGGCCCCAAGATGGTAGTGAACCCAGACCCGCCGTTTCGGAATTCGGTAGTAAGCTGCCCTGTCGACAAAACCCGGTTGATGATGCAGTTGCCGGTCCCGGCCGTGGACTGGTGTCCGGACGCGTAGAACGCCCAGATTCCGCTAGCCCCCGACGGCGGAACCAGCTGGTCGAAGTTGATCTGGGCCTGAAACGAGATCTGGCTGCCCGACCGAGGAGAAAACCCACCTTGCCCCCGCGCGTACGAGGCCACGAATGCCTGTCCGCTGTTTGGTCCGTAACCCAACCCCCATCCGGGCCTGCCCGGTTGATACACCGGGGTCTCGGAGGTGATGACACCTCGTCCCGACACGTAGGTCGTGCTGGTGTCGATGAACGACATGTGCCCAACCTCGGGGATCAGCGACCCGTGCATCGTAGCTGAGTAGATCGCCTTAGCGTGGGTGGGCGGTGACATGTACAAACCGTTTTTGCGGAGAACGTGGTCAATCACCCACTGCGAATTGACCCGCCAGTTGGACCGGGTGTCCCCTGCCTCGCCCTGCTCCAGCGACCACAAGGGCAAACTGATGGACGCTCGAAGCGTGTCAGATCGATCCAGACACTTGAGATCGACCTGTCCAGTTCGGGAGTCGACTGAAAAATCCGAGAGGACCCCGGTGAACTGTGTGATCAGCGTTTCAGCGCCGGACGCTACTCGATGACCAATCGAGGCCCGGATGGGAGTAACCAATCGCCCATCCCCGAACAACGGTGCTGCCGTGTTCCATGGCGAAAGCCGCCGCGCGATCGACTCAGTGTCTCCCGGTCGAGTCCCCCCAAGCGTTACGCTCATCTGCGACGCCATGTAGCCCTCGACGATGGTGGTTTCAGCCGGCAGACTGCTATTGATATCCCGGTCGATCTGCATCGACTTCACGACAGAGGTTAGGTCCGACAGGGCGTGGTTGTACAACCCGTTGCGGTTCCAGTCGACTTCCAGCTTGTGAACCAGGTAGCGCTCGTTGGCGTCTACCGCCGCAGCCAACGCCGCGTCACCCGAGTTTTGCATTCACAGCTCCCTGATGATCAAACCAACCTTGTGGTACTTAGTCTTCCAGTACCCGCCCGACGCGTCCAGCTGTGTGGTCACTTCCGGACAACCGTACCCGAAGGTCCACTTGAGCAACGGTTCGTCGGTTTGCACGGTCCACCCCGTGGTTTGAATGTTCCCCGATCCAGTCGCGTTCAACCCAAAGTACGCGGACGCAATCCCGGCCGCTGGTGTGTACACCCAAGAAAACCTCTGCCAAACCCCAGTCGCAGTACTGGTGGCTGCGTCCAGCACGTTGGCCTGTTCTACCCCCGCCAAGTTGAATGGGCGTACTCCCAGCTTGAACGTGGTCGATCCTTTGGCGTACACCGAGAACCGGTAGGTCGAAGTAGTGAAAATCGGGTGTCGTTCGAACGTTCCCCACAATTGTTGAGTGTTGGTGACCATCGGCCAGTTGATGCCCCCCGCCAAAATCCCCGAAAAATCAGTCGGTACGTCCGCCGCCAAGAACACGGGTGTGGCTGCCCCGACATCAGTAAACGCGGTTACGCCTCGGGTAGTCGACCCTCCGGTAGACACGTCCTCCGGAAGAGAGTTGCGTTTGCGGGGGTCGTAAAACCGGAGAGTAGCGTTCGCAGACCCGCGCAACGCGGCCTGGATGGCCAGCTCTTGGTCCTCCGTCAACCAGTCGAAGCCTAGCCCCCAGCTGCGGCGCAACCTCCCGTTACGGTCCACAGTGCCCCGTCCGGACAACGAACGGTGCTCCACGCCAGGGATGGACAAAGCGAACTGAGGAGGCGTCTCGGTGGGTAGCCCGGGGAGTTCGTGCAGCGTGCCCAGCGGCCCCAAGTAAAACCGGAAGCGGTTCACTACCATGACTACCTCGCCGCGTTTCGTAGGTTGGTTTGGTTCACGATTCGGGCGATACCGTCCCCGTCCACCACGAGTTTAGCGCCATCCAACACCGAGGCCAGCGCCTGGGCGGTGGCTTGGCCGAGTGCCTCGTAGTCCATTTCCGAGTCTCCCCCGCCTACCGAGAACCCTGCGGGAGCTGGGGACACCGCTCCGGACCGCGCCGAGTCGGCCAGTTTCATCGAGTCTTTGCCGTTGAGCACGAACCCGTCTACGTTCGGGAAGAAAAGCTCGGGGAGTCCGGCGTCTCCAACCCAATAAGGACGGTTGGCCATGACCGGACCACCCTTGGCTTTGAAGGGAATGGTCCCTTGGTTACTCGGATCGGACGGAGTGGCCCCCTTGGGTGGCGTCGCCCCAGTAGTAACGTAATTCAGATAGAACGTGATCCACTTGGAGGGCTTGATGTTGTCGATAGCTCGTCCCAGGCTGTTCACCTGGTCGGTAGCGACCGGCGCGTTCGAAGGGAAAGTCAACTCCTTGCCTGGCGGCAACCGGTAGATGGCTTGCCCCGTACCATCGACTTCCTTCGTGACACCCATGGCTCGCAATTCGGCCTCGGACAATCCCGCCGCCATCTCAGCCAGCGCGGGGGGCAGATTCTCTCCCGCCGCTACCGCCAACCGAGCGATCTCCATGTGCATCGCGAGGGTGGACAACCGAGTTGCCTCTTGTTCTCCCCGGGCCGCGTTCTCAGCCATCACCCTGGCACCTAGCGCGTTAATCACCGACAAAATCGACTGCTGATACTGCATGTCAGCTTGTCGCGCTTCGAGGCTACCCGCCCCGTGTTCCTCCACCGCCTTGGTCAGGTCCCTCTGAGACTGTTCCATGGACAGTAGAGCTTGCTGGTAGCTGAGCCGTGACCCGACCGCCGCGAGCAGCTGGTTGGTTTGTCGAATGATCGCATCGGTGTGGGTCTCGGTAGCCCGGGCGGCTTTGTCTTGTTCCCGAGCCAAGTCATCGGTAGCCCCAGCGAGGTTGATTTGGGCGTCGGTAGCCTCTTTGCTGGTCGGCCCAAACTGGTCTACCGCGTAGTCGTAGTCCCGCTGAGCTTTCGCCGCGTCGGCCTGTGCGCGCTCAATCGCGGTCATGCCCTCGCGTTGCTTATCGATCGCGGCCCGGACTTCCTCCGATGTAGCCGCAAACGTTTGAGCTGTCAGACTACCTCGGTTGTATCCGTCCGCGATCGAGTACATCTGTCCTCGGGCTTCAGCCGCAGCCGCCCCACCCTGCGAGATCTTGTTGGCCAGCTCGTCCGCACTGGGCCAAAAATGATCGATCGCGGCGGCTGCCACCCCGATGGCCGTCCCGAGCAGTGGAATGTAAGCCGTGGTTTTGACTACCGCGTTACCCATCTTCTGAGTTACTGAGGTAAACCGATCACCGGCTTTTTCGGACCCGGACACCCGCGTCACGAACCCGCCCATGCTGGCAGCCGCATTCGAGATTGAAGTAGAGAACCCAGCCAACCGCTGAATGGTTCCCGCCGGACTGATCAGCCCCCACAGCTTGCCGACTACGCCAAGAGCGCCGCCCAGTAGCTTCAAAGACCCGACGACTGCAAGCGCCTGACCCCCCACCTGACCAAAGATCTCGGCGAACGGACCAAGGACGTTCAGGAACCCCTCGACGATTCCTAGGGTGACCGTCAGGCCCTGGCCCAGCCCCTGCAAACCCCCCTCGGTAAACCCAGTAACGGTCGACAGCAGCTTGTCAAACACGCGCGCGAACTGAGGACCGATATCCGAAAAGAATGAACCAAACTGCGAAATCAGCGTGCCGACCGTGCCAAGCAGAGACTCCAGCATGTTGCCGACGATCTCGATGGCGTTGCCCATGTCCATCGAGTTGGTCGACATGTTAACCGTGAGATCCCCGAACCCAGAACCCAAACTCTTCAGCATCGACTCAACACCGCGCACCGTGGGGCCGGACAACGCCAACGCCTGCCGCATCTTAGGAAGTGCTTCTTCGGCAAACCCCAAAACTCCGTCAGTCAAGTCCTTGATCAACGGGTCGATGTCGAGAAACAGCTGTGCCAGCTCGGGTTTCATTTCGCGCCAGGACGAAGTAACCCGTTGGGCGACGTCCTGGAACGTGGTTATCAGAGGCTGGGCGATCTCCTCCGCGCCGGTCTTGATCTCTTGCCACAGGTCCGAGTAGGTTTCTTTGAGTTCCTCGTTGTTCTTGAGGGCCGCTACCCCAACGGCCGCGAAGACGGCGGGCAAGGCCATGAAAGACAGTCCCGCAGCCGCCGCGCTGGCCGCTGCGATGCCCGGGAGTAACCCCAGCTGTATGACTAGGGGGTTGAGTAGGGCGCGGGCCATCCGATTACCGGAGCGCCGCGCGGTGGTCTCGGTGTTATCCGCGATCTCGTCGATCTTGTTCTTGACGTCGTTGACGGTCCTTTGGTCGACCGTGATGGGAAGCCGGATCCCCTTGCCCGTGCTCTTCTGGGTGTCGTTGATCGCACGTTGGATCTGTCCGGTGAACGACTTGTCGACGTCGACCTTGAGTTTGATGCCGCGCTTCTCGAAACGCTCCGCGTCGGCCCGAGCCTTAGTCAGGCCCTCGTTGAAGGGGGAACGGTCGAGCGTCAGAACCGCCTCGATGTCACCCGCGTTGAACGCCACGCCCGTTCCCTTCCCCTACACGTCTGCGATCACGGTGGTGACTTCCACCCCCGCCGGTAGATTAGACCAATCGTCGCTGTCGTCAGTTTGAATCGACGCGTCCTCGTCATAAAACTCCTCGCGCAACCCCTCCGCGTAAACCATCTGCTGCCACCAAGGCAGGAGTTCCCATTCGTCGATTGAAAACCCGAGATGCCGCCGGACGACGTACCACAAAATCCGCTGGGTGTCGGATCGTGTGATCAGCTCATACCGACGGTCAGCCCTTCCGGGTCACTCACCTGCCCGACGAACCACCCGAGGTAGGCGGACCGCGTACGGCCCGGAAGCGCCATGATCTGGTCGGAGCTGGGGCAGGACCCGGTCAACTCGTCAACCAACGTCGCGAGTCGCGAATGCACCTGTTCGGACATGTCGGTACCCAAGGCTCCTTCCAAGATCCGGGCGGACTCCGCGATCGCCTCGTCCCAGCTCAGTCCGGCCCACTTCTCCGCTTCGGCCCGACGCTCCTCAGCAGTAGAGGTTTCGAACTCCTCAGCGAGAACAGCGGCTCGGGACACTGCGGTTCGGCGGGCCGCCGAAATGACGTTGTTGTAGTTCTGCTGGAACAGCCAAAGCGATTGCCCCGTTGGCTCGGGGGAAACGCCGAACGCATCCACGTACGGACGGAAGTCCCATTCGAGCTTAGACACCGCCTCTGCGGCTTTGAAACCCATCTGATTCTCCTCGGATTCGTTTGTTACGAGGTGGCGGCGGCGGTCTTCTCCTTGAACACCATGTCTTCGGGCTTGACCAGCGACCTGAAGCTGACCTTGTACAGCCGCAGCGAGGCGGCTCGGCGGTTGACCTGCTCCACGTCCGCCACCGACACGATCTCGGGGATCAGGACTCGCCGGAAGAACCCATAGGTGTTCTTCCCCTCCAAACCCAGAGCGAAGTGCTCCAGATCCGAACTGATCACCAGCTCCTTCTTGCCGATCTGGCCGACCCCCGGGGCGGTAGTGGTGATTGCGCCGCCACCGAACGACACTCGCATGGTCTCGAACGTGTCCTGCGCGAGGACTGCCTCGACCATGCATTCCACTTCGGTGGTCTCCACCGCGACCGGGGTCAACTGCTCCTCGATCGTCAGGTTCTGAGTCGACCGACGAAATAGAAGCGAAACGCCTTCCTGGGTGGCCCCGATGGGCGTCCACGGCTGGGGGCTGGCAGGCCACGTGCCGGCCAACTCCACCGTGTCAGCCGGCAAAGCCGCCGGACTCGTCTCGTTATACGGGGCCAGGTACACCTGGACCATGCCGGACATGATCCTCTTGCGTTCGTAAATCGGCGTGAACGCGGGCATCAGGCGTTACCTCCTTCGGTCTTGTTCCCCACCGGGGGCTCGTCCTGCGGGACTTCATACAGGGCCACACCCGCCGCCGCCGCCGCACTCCGGATCTTGTCGACCTCAGTCGTCGGCACCTCGACCCCGCTGGCCGTGATCTCCAGCGCGTCGCCCCGCTCCTGGGGAAACTGAAAGACGTCCCCCGAAAACGCGGTTCGCAGAACGGTGGTCTTCCTCGCGGTCATCGCCTCTCCTTAGATTGCTTCGAGAACATTGTACGTACAGACGTAGGCGATCCGGTCGTACTCATCTTCCAGCAGCTCACTGGGGCCGCCGCCAGACCAGTTCACGGTCACCACTTGGGTGCCCCACAGCTCGGCCGGGTAATCCCCGAATCGAAGAGCCGCGTCGACGGCGTGAGCGGACCGATACAGCGCGTCCTGCTGGTGTTCACGGCCGACGATCCTGAGTTGGAAGCTGGGTCCGGCCCCGATGCCTTCCAGGGACTCCCCGGACCCTTCCAGCATGGTCACCAAACCCAACAGATCCCCGTTCCCGAACTCGGGTTGACGGGGACCGCGTTTGAAGGGGATTTCCAGTTCGAGGGCGACCCCGTTCAACCAAGTCACCAACAAAGCCGGATCGATCATTTAGCGCCTCCGACGACTCCGGCGCTGAGCGCGCAGTTCCTGCTCGGATAGCCGCCGCTGCCACGCAGGACGGTGATACACCTCGGCCCCGTTGTCGAACACTCGGGGACTGCCGGACCTACGCAGATTGTTCGCCTCGATCGGCGCGGCCGACGACATCGCGGTGTTGAGCGATTCCACCACGTCGATCATCGCCTGCGTCAGGTCACCGTCCAACACCTGTTTGGCCAGCCGTCGGTAGTAGTCGGCGTAGTTGGTGTAGAGCGGCCCTTCCAGATACTTGGCGGATCCCCCGCGCGGGTGCGACAGGTCCAGCCGTTCGTGCTGATATTTGGCGTACACCTGGTTGACCACAAGCTTGCCTGTGAGGTGCCCGGACCCTACCTGTGCCCGAACCCTCTTCCACCCGGTCACCGTGAACTTGTCGCCCACCGTCAACCCCCGTAGTAGTAGTACTGCTGTGTCCAGTCAGTGCAGTGGCGACCCTGCCAACTCTGATCGATCGCACACAGGTCGGGGTTGAACACGGCTACGACATCGCCGCCAGGCGGATCGTCAGGGCCAGGGTCAGGATCGGGCGGTTCGTAATCCGGCAGAGTGGCCTTGCCCGCCTGGAGTTGGTCCAGCAAGGCCGACATCTGCTTGTACCGGAGGTAGACCGGGTTCAGTTCAGAGGAATAGTCGCGGATCTCACGGAAGGTCATGTCCGCGTCGAACGCGGCAAACGCGGTAGCGATGTCCTGCACCAGTCGCGGAACTGGATTGAACGGTACGACGTAGAGCGTGCTCAGTTTGGAGTCGATTATCGACCTCGCGGAGTCGATCGCCAACTCGATCGTGGCCGCCTGGACGCTACCCGCCGTACCCGGGTTCGCGTCAGCGTTGCGGGAAACTAACGCGCGAACCCGCGCGGGATCGGTGTACGGCGGAGTAGCGACCACGGCTCAGTCCTCGTCCAGGGAGTTCCACTCGGCGACTCGGGTGTCGCCGATGGCGATCATCTCGTCGCGGGTGGCGTTGTCCGGGATCACCAGATCGTCGTCGAGGTCTTCGCGGGTGACCTCGTTGAGCTGAACCAGGTAGGCCCGCCACTCGACCTTGGTCGCACCGTTGGACGGACGCGGCGGGAGTTCGGTCTCGGTGGCCTCGGCAACCTGAGCCGGCTGGCCGTCCTCGTCCAGACGTTGGAGCACGCCGGACTCGACCCCGCCGTCGACGAAGTCATCCGGCAGGTCCACCACGTCGCCGCCCCGAACCAGGATCTGGCGCTTCGGGTTCTGCGGATGCGGCATCGGGAACGACTGCCGCGCCTTGTACTTTGCCATCGGATGCTACCTCCTTACGGCGTCGGGTCAGTCTTCAAGGCGGCGATCTTGGCCACTGCGTACGGCTGGTCGATGAACACCGCCGTCTGACGGACCACGTTCGACCGCCAGATCTCACGGTCCTGGTCGGGGTAGGTCGGGCTGGTGTTGAGCGGCCGTTCGTCGGAGTAGCCGCCGACCGTCTTGCGCTCCAGCAGGAACACGTAGTCGTCGTTCATGAACCGACTGGTCATCCAGTTCAGCCCGAACGCCTGCTTCTCCAGCTGGCCGGTGTAGAACGGGTTCTTCTCCGCCAGCGGCGAACCCTCGTACACCTTCCGGAACTCGTCGTCCTTCATAATCGCGGTTGCGGTTCGCGTCGACAGGACGATCGCGTCCGGCTCGAACCCAAGATAGGAGTCGTCCTGGTTCGGCACCTTGGCCTCCCGGACGAGTTCCATGGCGTCGAAGATGTTCTCGCGGATCTTCGGCGCCGAACCCGAGTACCAGCTGTTGGTGGCGAACCCGGTGCCTCCCGCGTCCAGGTTCAGGACGTTGGCCGCTGGAATCGCGGCGTTCAGGGCGGCGAACAGTCGCCGCTCCCAGTGCCGGACGATCGTGTTCTTGACCTGAGTCATTCGAGCGGTGACCAGGTCGAACCGGTTGCGGTTCTTCATCTCGATGGTGATCTCGATGCCCATACCGGTCTTGATGGTGTAGGCAGCCTTGGGAATCCCGTCCTGGCCCTGGACCAGCGGGATCTCGGCGGCCTCGGCGATCACAGCCGCATCGTCGTCGGTGAACTGAGGCGTCGACTCGTTGTACACGAGCACGCCAGCCTCGGCGCGCGGGGCCTGCCGGAGCAGTGCCTCCATGATGAACTGCTGCTCCGTCATCTGCAGCATCCGCTGCCGGATCAGCAGCGGGTCCTTGATCATCGCGTTGACGGTGATCCGGGGACCCGAGTTGCTGTACGTACGTGGTGTGGGCACTGCCCGCTCTCCTTTCAGTCAGCCGGACTCAGAAGAGCCGGACCAGCGCCTGTGTGCCGGACGACGCACCTGCGGTGGAAACTACCTGCCCCACCGCGCGGCCGGTTGTGGTGGTCTTCTGTACCCGCCCCGCCGTAGCGCTCGGATACACGATGTCCCCGAAGTTCACGGCTTCGCTCACGAAGAGCTTGATGGTCCCGTGCCAGGCGACGGCGACTTCCGGTCGCGGCACGTCGACCGCGATGCGCGGGAACGCACCAGAACCGGTGTAGGTCGTGTCCTCCCCGGTTGTCGACGACGGTTCGGCGTCGTACAGGGTCACACCCAACCACTGGTCGTTGACACCGGTGGTCTTGATGACCTTGCCCGCCGTGCCACCAGCCCCGGCCTTGACCAGGCTCCCGCCGGGGATCGCCTCGCCCGCTTCGTACGTCTCCGGACCCATCCGCGTCCGGGCAACCACTCCTGCCATCTGTCCAGCCTCCTCAGCTGTAGTTTGCCCAGTCGGCCAGCAGAGCCTGACGCTCGTCGTTGACCGTGTCGTTGCCCTCCAGCGAGCCGGTCTCGGCCATGTCCACCATCAGATGACCCGAGTTCGACAGTTCGATCACCGCGTTGAGGACCTCCCGGATAACCTCCCCCGGGTCGATCGCTGCCCCGGCGACGCCGTTCGACAGTTCGATCGCACCGGACTCGAAGGCCAGCAGCGGGCGGGCCAGCTCGGTGATCGCGGGGGCCAGGCCCTGGCGCTGGAACTCGGCCATCTCGTTCTCGGTGCGGGTCTGGTTGAGCCGGTTGGTCAGCTCGATGATCTGCGCGCTCTGGGCCTGCTGCTGGGCCATGGCCAGTTCCAGCGCCTCCGCGTGTCGTCCGGAGAGGGCCACGTCCTCCTCCTCGTCTTCGTCCTCGTCGAGGTCATCCTCGGCGTCCTCGGTTTCGTCCTCCTCGTCGAGGTCATCGAGGAAGTCCTCCCCCAGCTGCTCGGCCAGAGCCTCCAAGGCCTCGTCCTCGTCGAGAAGCTGGGTCAGCCGGGCGGCCTGATCGGCGGACAATTCCAGCGTCACCTTTCCGTCACCGGACACTTCAGCACCCCTTTCGTAGGTTTCGGTGGAAAGGTCCAGCGAGTCCGGCACCATTCCGTTCGACAAGTCTACCGACTGCACCCGCTCCCACGGGTGCATCCCTCTCACCTGAGGGTCGACCGTGGCCAGTATGTGCTGCAATGCGCGCGGGAACATCCGGCCATCCGGCTGAGGAGTGTTTTCCAGGATCCGGGCACTCACCCCGAGCTTGGGGTTCTGCTCCACCACCCGGGTACCCTCGCCCCACGTGCGCAAAATCGCGTCCACCCCGGACCCGTCCGCAGACAGCTCGACCCCCACTACCTCGCCGGCAGTGCGGGTCGGATCGTTGTTGTGTCGGTTGTCCGAGTCGGCAAACTGGAACGGCACCTGTGGGAATGCCCCCTGTTTGAAGGCTTTGATCAGGTCCCGCCCGTACTTGCCGTCGAACGTCACCTGACGACGCTGGCCGGTCCGGTCCGTGTACCAGATCGTCCCGAACTTGAGCACCTGCTTACGCCATAGACCGCCGTCCGCCAACTCGATGGAGGAGACAGAGAAGGGTGTCCGGACCTCGGTAACCATACGCAAGAGGGTAGCACAAAACCGGACGGCGGGAACCCGACATACAGCGCGGCCCCACCCGCATGGCGTTCGGGTGGGGCCGCGATTAGTCTACTCTACCGGCCCTTGCAACCCGGCCAAAAGGTGCCAACCTGGCAATTGGGGTACAGGTCACTGTAGACGTCCAGCGTGTCCTTGCGACTGTTGCCCTTCTTGTCGGTACAGGTCAGTGTGACCGTTGCGTTGTCCCTCGCAGTGACCTCGCAGGTCTCGGGGTTGGTCTTGCACCCGCTGACGCCCATCAGCACCACGGCGAATACCGTGAACAGCGCGGCGACGCTGAGCGCCTTGTTGCGACAACCCTTCTTGTTGCCCTTGTTGGTCCGAATTCGAGTTCCCATCACTTCTCCTCGGGGCAATTGTACCGATGCAAATCGACATTCCAAACGCAGTGGCCCGCGTCCGGTGGCTGACACGCGCTAGGGCCACGGCTAAGCCACAGCCCTAGCACAACGCACGCCAGCATCACCAGGACGAGGTTCCTAAATCCGTTCATATTCCCTCTCTACCCAACGGTCCTACGCCGTCAGGAGCTTGGCCGCGACCAGGTGATAACAGTCGCGAAGATTCTTGCCCGCCGGACAGGTGCAGCCGACGGACGACGTCACGTAACCCCCGGTGGCCCCGACCACTGCGAAGGTGCGAGTACCCCGGATCGAGGTAACCCGACCCTGGCTGATCAGCCCGAGCGCACGACGCACCGAGTCGCGCTTGAACCTAGCGGCGACCTCAGCGGCTTGTGCGGCCAGCTTCTTGGCGCAAGCCGGACCAACCCCGGCTGCCACTGACTTGGGGTTGGTTAAGCGACGGCCGCAGCCGGCCCGTGCGCAGCGAACGACAGTCATCGGTCCAGCACCTTCCCGGAAAGGATCCGCATCCAGGACCAGGCCTCGCGAAACGTGCGATTGGTGACCCGGCTCGGCTGACGACGCGCGAACGGCCGGTACAGCTTGATGCCGGTCCTGCCGCCGTTGGGGCCGGGACCATCCCAGAAGACCCAGATTCGATCGCAGTCCAGCACCTGCGACGACTTGACCGACCAGCAGTAACGGTTCCCTCGCTCGTCCAGCTCGACAACCATACCCAGCTCAACCGCGTACCGGATCAGGTTCTGAACTCGCTCGGGGGCCAGGTCCAGTGTGGTGACAGTTCCCGCGTCCATAGGACGATTTTACCACACTGGTAAGTGCCCTCATAAGACCCCAAACATAGGTCGACCCCGGATCCACCGCTAGTTCCGGGGCCGACTGTGCACCACCAAACAATACTGGTCCGAGGAGAACCAGTGACCGAGGCCAAGAGCCTCGACCCACTACCAGTGTACCTGATCAGCCGTACCTGGGGGAGCCGGCCAGAACGATAGGCACCTTCGTGGGGCCGCCCACGGCCAGTGGCGTCCCCGTTCCCGGAGGCCCCACTATTGGCCGTGCGTTTGACAACGTCTCATGCAACGAAAGCACAGGGTGTCCCAACCCTAGCCCTAAAACGCCTTGCGCCGAGGCGACACCGGACAACGCCAGGGACGGCGATCCCAACCCCAGGGCCAACTCCGCTGTAGCGCGGGCCGTCCCGACCAAGGAGAGGGCCGAAGAAGACAAGACGGGGGTCATCGTACCGGTAGCCGAAGCTGTGGCGACCATCGCTAACGCGGGGCCGGACAACACCGGATCCAGAGCGCCAGTGACCCCGACGCTGTCCGGCGGTGACGTGGCCATCAGCAGGTTGATCGTGGCCTCGTCCAAGGCCTCGTCGTAGACCCGGACGTCGTCCATCGCGAAATTGGCGACGGTGTGTTCCGCGATGTCGATTCGGTCGATCGCGGCGGGAGAAGGCACCGAGGAGGTCGTCCCGATCAAAGCTCCATCGATGTAAAACCGGCCGACGTTACCGTCGTAGGTTCCCGCATAGTGGACCCACTCATCGTCCGCCGGAGGCGGTGCGGTGGACACCTCGACGTTGGCCCCAGCCGCCGTCTTGATCCGCAACCGAAGCGTTCCTGCGACGTTCAGGACCCCTGACCCCGAGTCGAGTCCGATGTTGTACAGCCGAAACCACCAAACCCCGTTACCAGGATTCTGCTGCCAGAACATGAACGTCCACGCGGCCGAAGACAGGAACGACGGGTCCGCGATCAGACCCATCGAACCGGCTCCCCCGACTTTGGTCAAACCGGACCCCGTACGGCCTACCGTCCGCTGGAGCCCGTTGGTCAAGGTCCAGTCGCGACCGTGGCCTGAGTGATCCAGAACAGCCCCGGATACTTCGTCAAAGTTGGAAGCGAGTTGCTGTGGCATACCGGACTCACATTGGCTGAGACAGTGAACCGCCGGTGATCGACAGGTTCAGGCCCACCGAGACCGTAGCGGTTGACAGCTGCAAAAACCCACCGCCGCCGGTCGCCGAAACGTCGCAGTCCATCACGGTGTCCCCGGACGCGTCCGCGATTCTGGCCCAACCCGCCGTTCCCGCCGCTACTCCTACCGTGTCGAGGGTGGGCGTAGCATCCAGTGCGGCCGACCCGTTGACTGGTGCACCGAACGACACGGGGTCGAACGTGAACGTAGCGAGCAGCGTACCGCTCGGAGCCGTCTCGGGAGTGGCCACGATAGCCCCGGTGTACACCTTCACAGTGCCTCCCCCGGCATCCGCGTCCATCAGCGCGGTTAGCGCCGCGACTACCGCGTTCCGGGCCGGTACCGCCAGTCGGAGAACCGCCATCCGCCTACCTCCAGTGTCCGAAGCGGACCCGACGTCGGGTCTCGCCAATCAGGAACGCCACCCAGTAGGGGACGCTGGCTACGACCACCCAAAACAGCCCGTCGTACAGGAACTCGCTCATTAGACCATCACCTCTGGAGTAACGAGAACCGGTCCTTGGGCCAACGGAACCACGTCTCCCGTGGGGGAAACGATCTCGATGCCGTAAACCCCCCGGTCCCAGGTCCATGCACTGGACTGGTCGGCCGCGACGTGCACGATCACCTCGCCACCCGCCGTACATTCGATGGCTGCGTCGTCCGGCCACTCGAACAACACCTCGACGGCTTGGTAACCGGCCCTGATCTGACCGCGTCCGGTCCACCCGGTGAGGTCCAGCGGGTCGCCGGACTCCGGCGAGGTAACCGGCCACGCAACAGCCTCGGTAGCACCCCGCCGGATCCGCAGGATCGACTCGTTCGGGGGCGCGGTCACGATGACCTCGACTTTGGCCGCCGAACTCGCACCCTCGCATCCTCGCTCTTGGCGGCGAGGTAGCGACTGATCATCTTGTCGTAGAACCCATCGGCTCGTCGTGCGTTCGGGAACTGGATCACCGTCTCGCCTCCCTCGGAGCTGAGCACCCGGCCACCCTGTTCGGAGATGAAGGTGTTCAAGCCTTTCCAAGAGGCCCAAGCACCCTTCAACTCGGCTTCGGACAGCTCACCGCGTAGTGGAGCACCTTCCCAACCACCGGTCCGGGCCAAGGTGTGTTGCGGAGTAGAGCCTGAGGTCGACGTACCCGCCTTGCGAGCCGCGATCTCCTTGTTGATCTGCCGCGTCAACTGGACCTTCTCGGTCTTGCTCGTGAAGGGGGCATTCCGCCGCGCCTGTAATGAGGCGAACTCGCGATCCGACATCGTGGCCCCCGCGTGCCGACTGTCAACAGCGGGGGTCACGCTTTTCCCGAGTTTCTCCTCTTGGCAACCAGCTCGTCGACCAGCTGGTCTCGGACGGCCGCCATACCGTACGACTTCTCCTCCCCCGGCCCTCCGTCGTTACGGTTCGGGATGCGTTCGATCGCCGCGTCGATCTTCTCGATCGCCGCCTGGGTGGAGTTGCTTTCGGCAATTTTGACGGCTTGGGACTCCCCCGCCAGCCACTGCGAGTCGCGATTGGTGAGCGGGTAACGTCGCTTGAACCCGGACGCCTTGGAGGTATCGCGTGCCAGCACGTTCTCCAGGCCCTTGATCTCCAGGTCGACGCTCGTCGTCTTGCGCCGCATGGCCTTGAGGTCATCGCGCTTCTTCTTGAGCGCGGCCAGCTTCTCCCGGGTCTTGTCCGTCCCATGCATCTCCAGGTAGTTGGCTGCGGCCGGGAACGGTTCGCTGCTCGGCGTGATCATCTTCGAGCCCCTCTCAGGTTTGGGACTCGATTTTACCACGCTGGTACGGTCACCTGAAACCCCCTGCTTACGGCTCTTAGCCGCAAACCGGTTCTTGGTGTCCTTGTTGTTCACGAAGTCCTTGCGAGGCTTCGGAACGGTGTCTCCCTTGAACCCTGCAGCAGGGCCAATCCGCCGGGTACCGGGGATGGTTTTGCTACTCCCCTTGAACGGAATCTCCTCCGTCGTGACGACCCTGCGCGTCCCACCCTTCTTGGGAACTGCGACGAACGGCTTCGGCTTGCCACCGGTCACCTTCGAGACATCCTTGTTGGCACTGGGCTTGTTGCGGGGAACGGTCCGGCCTTCCCGAGCCGCTTTCCCGGCCTCCACCGACTTGCGCATGCGCGCAGACGAACTGACCCGGCTCTGCTTGCCGCCGGACCACCACGGCTTGCCATTGCCGCCCTTCATCTTCGAACGCATGGCCACCGAGTCGAGCGGAATCCAACCGTGTTTCCAACGTCCGGCCAGTTCGATCACCTCGGCGTGGCGCTGTTCGGTCAACTGGGCTGCTTCGATCACTGACTGGCCCAGCATGTGAGGCACCGAAAGTTCGATCGCCCGGTCAACCAGGAAGGACGCCACAGCCCGGCGCTTGTCCGGGGCCACTCGGCTGAACACACCCAGCGCCTTGCGCAGTTGAGGGACCGACAGTTCCCGCTTCTTACGGCCGTACATCTTGCTCATGGCGTCGTTGATCCTCTGCGTGGACACGGGGGCTTTGACGGCCTTCTTCTTGGTTTTCTTGACGGGCTTCTTGGCCTGCGGAGCAGAGACGGCGGGCCGGGCACTTCCCCTACCCAACCCGCCGAAGTCGTTGACGTTCATGCCGCGCCGCTTGAGCTCATTGGCCACGCCAATGCGCAACCGGACCACATTCGGATCCGCTGACTTGAAGGAGTACGCGACCTGAGACAGTCGCTGAAGCTGAGAATCGTCCAAGCCTCGCATCGCGGCGGCTTGGGCCGTTCGGTCCTGTCCGACTAGGGCGGAGTAGCGATCGGTAGATTCGGTGTCCTTCTGGGCCTCAGCCGCGTTGGCATTGCGCGCAGACCCGATTTCAGACCCTACGGGGACCTTGTACCGACGTGCCCCGGCTTCGGTCCGGACAACACGCCGACGGCGCTTTCCGGATCGGGAAGGCCCCCGGCCAACCGCCTGACTGGATCGTCGGCCTTCCGCGTAGGCCTGCTCCTGTTCGGGCGTCCACTTTTTCTGTGAATACGGCTCGGGGGCCATCCCAACCACCTCCGGAGTGGTGTTTCGCGTATGAACCCGATACGGACCGGGGCGCCGGTTGGCACAAGCCGAGTGTAGCATAGACCAGGGGCTTACCGAGATGGTAAGCTAGTGTTATGACCGACAAACCCTCTTGGTTGCTGGCCTTGCCTACCTGTACCGTGTCCGGTCGTCCAGCCCGCTACATCCCGCCGTCACCTGACGAGCGAAGGCGTGGGGTGACGGCGGTGTGGTTCGACGAGAATCACCCGTACACCAATCCCAACAACCCCGGCGGTATCGGATCTGCCTTCATGGCCCCGAACCGTTACGTGGAAGGAGTCCGATGACCAACCCGAACCTGCCACTCAGCCAGGACGGTGGCGACGGCGAACACGCCAGCATCGCGGTCAGCCAGGGCGTTCGCGACCTGATCCAGTCCGGTAACTACACCAACTGGGTCCTGGACTTCGGCGAGACCGAGGAATCGGACGCCGACCAGACGGTGTTCTGGCTGCACGCAGGCGAAACGCGATTCCGCGTGGTCGTGAGCAAGGACGAGGCACCACCACTGTAACGCACGAGTCGGCCCCGAATCCGTCGCCACCGGGTTCGGGGCCGACGCTTATCCGAAGAAAACAAGCCACCACGTCGCGATCGCTATCGGCACCAAGAAATAGAGCGCGACCCAGGCCCACCACCGAAGTCTCATGACGCCCTCGCCGCCGCTGCCTTGGCCCTGAACTCGGCATATGCGGCCAGTCCCTTGGCCCCCAGTCGACCCTTCTTGCACTGGCTTACTGCCGCCGCGATCGCGCGGCTCTGGGTGTAACCCGAGTCGGCCATGATGTGCTTGGCCACCCGTTTGATGAAGTCCGGCAATCCGCCCTGTTCCTCGACCCAGTTGGTCTTTCCCGGCTTGTTCGGAATGTCGGGATGAGTTCGGGACGAGTGATCGCCGGCCAGATGCAGCTCGTCCTTCTGATCCTCAACCGAGGTGTTGTGATGGCGCTGCCTGAATTCCTTGATCTTGTTTCCGAACTTGCGCGCCACGGCGGACCGGACTCGACGCTGCTCCTCGGGGGTCCCGTTCTGGGTGACTCGACTCAGCGCGTTTCTGGCATGAGCGAGGTCGTGAATCGGGTACCGTCGTCCCGGGAGCGCAAACGCCGAGTCCAGTAGCCGGTTGCGGGTCTTGGTCGTGAGCACGCTCATGCCCACCAGGGTACCCGTCCTGGTCTACGGGAGGCTCTCCGCGATGCTAACGGCCGCGACTAGGCCCACCAGCGCCGCCACGGCCACCCAGGTTACGAGAGTGGCCACGACGCGGGTCCAGAACCACACCTCGCTGGCCTTCCTGCGGTGCCGACCTCGACGCGGGTCCGGGTAATGATCAATCCACTCGGGAGTGAGTCTCCAGTTCGAATCAGGCATCGCGCTCCTCCGCTCGTAACGCGTCCAATTCCTCGCGCTGTGCAGTCCACTGGGCGTCGTAGTCGGCGAGGTCCTGCGCGGCCATCCGGTGCAACAGTTGTGCTGAATCCCGCTCCCGAACCGTAGAAGCGACCTGGTTCACGATCGTGTCCCACCCCAGATTCATGTCGTGGTGCCCCAGCGCGTCGACAACCGCTTTACGCAACCGTTGCTGCCACTGGATCACCTCATCGGCGACTTTCTGGAGCGAGTCGATCTGCATGGGCGGAGCGTTCAGACTGGCGGCGATCCGTCTCAGCCGTCCGAGAGTGGCGAACAGATCAGTCCCCAAACGCGGGTCCGGCGCGTGGCCACTGATCTCGGTCATCTCAGGGGCCTTGTCTCGTTCTCGAACGTTCGGTCAACTTCGTGAGTACGGTCCGGCACCCCAAACGGCTTGAAGAGCGGCGTAACCGGCTTTCCCTCATCCAAGGGTGGCCCAGTCCACCCGCGCTCAGTAGAGGGCTTAGGCAACAGGTGCTGATGCCCGCACCCCAAGGAAACCGCCCGGTTCAACTCGTCGGTCGCTCGGGCCATGTAATCCAGGAACAGTTCCTGATTGTCGTGAGGAGCCATACCCTGATCTTACCACCACGGTAAGACCCCGTACAAAGATCGACCCCCGGGGTGTTGGCACTCCCCGGGGGCCTGCGGTCAACACGGTCAGTCTACCAGCGACTCCTGGTACCGGACGTACACCTGACGTAGGTTCGCCATGACGGTGTCGCTCAGGTCGACCCAGCCGGCCATCGTCTCGACCGGCTGGTCCAAAGCCCACTCGGCGGCCTGTAGGGTCTCCTCGTCGTGGCAGGTCGGGTTCTCCACGTCCGCCATGCCGTAGCTATGCTCACGCATCAGCCGGACCATCTCTAGCCGGAGCTCGGTCAGCTTGATCATTTGTCCTCCCCTGTGATGACCTTGTGGTCGCTGACGCCGTCGAACTGCGCGTCAAACAGCTGGTTGTGTCGCAAGGGCACGACCCCAAGGGTGCCGGACACCTCCCGGGCCTGGCGCACGACGTCGGCCAGTTCCAACAGCTCGGCCGCGACCTGCGGCGCACCCGATTCGGTGTAGCCCCAGCCGGACTCACGAACCATCGCGTGCAACAGCGCGGCCTGCTCGGCCTTGAAGGTGATCGTGACGCTGGTGTCGAGCCGGTCCCCCACGATGAAGTCTCCGGTGGCGACCAGGTTCCGGCAGTCGACCTGAACCACGGGGTAACTCCCGTCGTTCGAGGGGTCGATGCACTTCACGGTCACCTCGAAGTCGTCCGGGTTCTGGCTAACCTCGCGGTCGTTGATCAGCATAACCCGAACGGTGGTGCCGTGCAGGTAGATACGGCCGATGTCCGCACGAGTCGGCTTGTCGCGGTCGGTGCCAGTGGTCTCGTTCATTCGGTTCTCCTCGGTTCGGTTAAAGATACACGCGGCGGTTGTGATTGCCGCACACGCAAGGGACTTCCTCGGCCAGGGTACGACCGGCGGCAGTGTGAACCTCGTGACGTGCGGCCAGCTGCTCCGGCGACAACCACATCGCACAACCGGCGGTGGCCGGGTTGGCAGCGGCGGCACGGTGGGGCTGGGCCAGGACGGAGGCACGGGAGCGGCTCATACGACTATTTTACCACACCGGTAAGCCCTCGCAAAACCCCCAAACACAGCGGAACCCCGGCCGTCGGGGGTGGTCGGGGTTCCATCTACTGGGGGTTGCACTCTGCTAGGAGCACTGTCCCAGCGTACCACCGATCAGGGCACGATCACGGTCACCGCGACGTTGCCGGTCTCGGCCCAAAAGTCCTCGCCGGACTCCTCCAAGTCGTCGTACCACTCGATCGGCAGGTCGACCAGGTAGTCCCCCTCGAACGCACCAAGCTGCACCGGGGTAGTCGGTCCGACCGGCATTCCCGCGTCGATCATGGCCCTGCGTGCCACGTCAGTGGCGAGGTTCACCGCGTCGTCGGTGGCGAGGTCGACGATGCTGACCTGGACGTTCTGCGCGATCTCGTTGCGAGGTTCGACGCGCTGAACCGGCGAGCTGGTGTGGGTCATTTGACCAACCTGACTGCCCTTGATCTGCTCCAGGACCAACACCCGACCGTCGTTCTCGCGGATGACCCACTCACTGGTGCACGAACCGAACTCGATGATTTCGTCGACCTGAAGATCCGAGTAGTCGACGGGTCGGGTGACGTTGTTGACCTTCGGCATTTCGGGCTCCCTCTCTCGGTGTAGTTCTATTTTACCACAGTGGTACGCGCACACAAAACCCCCGAACCACCAAATAGTGGCCGGGGGCTTGTGGTTTACGTCACCAGGGGGTTATCCACTCGTTTTTGCAGCCGCTGCACTTGCGCAGATCGAAGTGGTCATTTGGGTCTTTCGGGTTACCGCGTGTGATTGTGCAGTTGGTGGAGCCGCACTTGTCGCACTCGTTCGGGTTGTCGGGCTTGTCGTGCCCGCCCCGGATCAGCTTCCACGGCATGACTCAGGCCGCCAACATGTGGTCGGCGTCCACCAGGAACCGGACGCCACCGACCTCGACGGTGGCCAGGATCGGCTGTGCGAACTTGGTCCGGCGGTTCACCACCGCGATCAGCTTGCCGTTGTACAGCCGGCTCTTCAGCTGGACCACCACGTCCACCTGGGCCTGGGCCACGTCGGTCTCGGTGATCGGGAACGCAGCGGCAGCCTGCACCCGCTCGACCATCCGGGCCGGGGGCACGTCCGCCGCGATGTTGGCGGCGACCAGCGCGTCGACGTCGGCCGCGAACTCGGGGTCGACCACCGAGTCGGTGAATTCGACCAGTTCGTCGTTGGTCAGCTGGTCCAGGGTCGGCCCCTGCTCGTCGTCCTCGAACGAGGCGGCGAACTCGTCCAGCGCGGTCTCCTCACGCGGGTCGGTGCTGACATCGACGTACTGCGGCTCGCGGCGACCCGGACCGGCCGCGACCCAGGTGCCGGATTCGTCGTCGTAGACCAGACCGTGCTCCCGCAGCGCCTCGGACTCGTAGTCGCCACCCGCCGCGCGGGCCGCGTCCAGCCGCTCGGTGTAGTAGCCCAGCTCGGCCTCCAGCTCGGCCTTGCGCAGGTTCGTCAGGCCCCTGCGCGGCAGGTTGCCGGTCAGCTTGGCGGCGGTGGCGGTGATCTGCTTGCGGAGTTCGGCGGTGGTGGCCATCTGGGGCTCCCTCTCTCGGTGCCGGCTGGGGGGCCGGCTCGTAAGAACGAGTTTACCAGTACGGTAAGTAGCCGCAAAACCTATCTCTGATAACGACCCGATAACGGTGGGCTATCAACCTCGCGTACGCGTGAATCGCGTACGCGCGACCCGGGTGGCTAGGAAGTATTAATGGGTGCTCCTCTCCCCCTAGTTCGTTATCTCGTCGTTATCCAAAAGGGAAACAGTGGCCCTCCTCGGGGCCGGACGACGAACATCGGGGGCCTCGGAGGGTCTTTTAACTCGGACGCGCACGCGAAAAACCAAACACGACGAGACCCCGCCAGAAGGTCTCCAGCGGGGCCACGTTCTTTTTGGAAGGGAAACAGTCCGGTTATTCGTCCGGCTGCAACAGCAGGTCGATCTGGGTCTTCCAGTCACCCGAGGGTGCCCAGTTCGGCCCCATCACGATCTGGATCGTCTCCAGGACCTGTCCGACCGCCGGTTTCCACACCGCAGGGTCATTGTCCCGCATCTTGCTCAACAGTGGCGTGATCCGGGTGTTCAGCAAAGCTCGCTGCCTGTCGGTCGCGTCGTGCATAGCCGCGCCGAAAAACAGGGTGAAACTGAGCCACCCGGCGAAGGACGTCGTGTTCACCGCCACTCCACCCACTTACACAGCGAGCAGCGACGCATTTGCCTACGGCCAAGGTCGACCATGGTCCAGCCGTCGGTTCGTCCGGAGTTCCCGAGTTCCCAGGCCGGTTCGGTCTCGATGCTGATCGTCCACTCGTCGCCGGGGGCCACGTAGGTTTGGCCGCCGTCCACGGGTCGGGTGTGGTCACACCAGCGTCCGGTCCGCAGCCGATACCGCAGCCTCGGGAACGGCCAGTACCAGCCCTCGCCGGACTTGAATATCACTCCGTTCTTGTCGAGTTTCATCGCCGGAACCCCAGTAGCCACCAGGCCCACCCGGGCATTATGACGGCGCTCCTGTGGCCGCTGGCGCACCCTGTGGCTGTCCGGATGCCCCGTCCTGGCCCCCCGCTGGCCCTCCCGTGACCTGAGGGGCCACAGAGGACAGTGCCCCCGCTACGGCGTCTTGCAGGTTACCCTCGGCCGTCCCGGGGGCTGGTAGGGGCTGGCCAGCCAGCAGCGCCTGCTCCCGGACACGCTTCGCGTTCTCCGCGATCATCTTGCGGACCCGGTCGTCCGGCAAATCCAGGTACGCGGCCACCCGCTCGATCAGTAGGTCGATGAATCCGTCCGGCACCTGAATGTTCTGGGCCGAACCCAGCGACGCCAGCAGCTCCATCGCCTTCGACACCTGGTCCGAACCGATCTTCTCGAACTTCAACAGCGGGACCGGAGCTTTCGGCCCGAAGTTCACCCGGACCAGTGGCCGAATGATCTGGTAGTTGATCGTGGCCGCGATCTCCCGGGCCGCCGCGTGCCGGCTCTGCAGAAACAGTCCCGACTGGTCGGCCGATAGCGCGTAGGAACCGGCTCCGGACTGGGAAGCCGCTCCCGCCAAGTCCATCCAGCCACCCAGCACGCTTTGGCTCATCATCCCGTCCAGGTACCGCATCGCGGACAGGAACTGGTCGGCCCCCTGGCCGGACATGTCCAGCTGATCGAACATCTTGCCGTTGGGGTCAGTTCCGGTCCGGTCCACCGCCGCGACCCCGGACGACTTCAGTCCGGCGATCGCCTTGGCGTTCTTGGTGGCCTCGGCCGCACCGTTGCCGTACGCGAGTACGCGCGGGAGCGACACCCCGTCCAGGAACGCCACCCACAGCAGCATGATCTTTCGTTTGAGCTGGAAGGCCCAGTGGGTGACCGACAGGTCCGACCACCCGTACACCGGATCGCGGTGCTGGTTGTTCAGGTGGATGACCGCACGCTGGGAGGGGATGTCTGTGTAGCCGCGCCAGTCCACCGCCGGAACCCGGCGCTTCGCGTCCCAGTCGACGTACTGCTTGAACCCGTCCAGGTCGCCGTGGTCCCGGTCTCGCTGGATCTCGCAGCTGCCCGGGGGCCGCCACGCTATCTTGCACAATCCGATCTTGCCGTCCGGCCTGCGGCACCACACCAGCTCGTGGAAGGTCCGGGCCACCGCCGCCGCGAACGTCATCTGGCCGACCACCAAATCGAACGGTGTGGTCATCCCGCCGTCGGTGGCCGGCTTGAGCAGCACGTCCTCGACGTACGAGGTGATTCGGCCGGACTTGTCCCGCTCCGGCTTCTCGATCGTGGTGTTGGCCTGCCGGATCGACATAGTCAGGGCCTGCTCGACCCCTTGCGCCTGGCCGTCGGTCTTGAGCATCTCGATGATCTCGTTGATCCAGGCGCGGTCCGGGTACTCCGAGACACGGCCCTTCTCCAGTTCGAGAAAGGTCGGGAACTCCAGCCAGTTGAACAGCGTGCCGCGCTCTTCGTCGATCATCCGCTCGGCGGTAGCGCGGTCCAGCTCGTTTGGTGCGTACTTCGCGAGTTCGTCAGCCACGGTTCTGCTCCTCGCGCCTCGTCTGTTCCATCAACCGTTCCACCGCTTCGCCGTACGGATCACGCGGCTTAGCCACGGTCCGAACTAGCTCCATGAATGCCTGCCGAAACAGGTCACGCGCACTGCCCGCGCAGGTCGCCGCGTTGATGGTCGTGCTGTGCCGGTAGTGCACCTCGGCCCACAGACCGGCGATCTCCTCCTCAGCCAGCTTGATCCGGTCCAGCAGCGCCTTCTCCTCGTCGTTCAGTTTGCGACATCCCCGCAACGGCTCCGGACGCGACTCGGTGTGTCCAGTTCCCATTATCGTGGCTCCCTACTCGGCTTGACCCAGATCGGTTCTCCGTGAACCATCGTACCGATTCGAACTTCCTCACGACCGTCGGCCGCGACCCGGACAGTCCGCGTGTGAGCCAACAGGAAGACGTTCCCCGCGCTCTGACCACCCGGACAGTCGAAGCACGAGTCGATCGAATGCCGGCCATGTTCGCACCGGTCCAGGTCGGACGGGTGCCACCGGACCGCTTCCCCCGTGGTCGGATCGTTCTCGTTTCGTGTCCACTCGGACATCTCTCCCGTTTCCCTTCTTTGCCTCGCGCGAACTGTTTCCCGATTACCGGCTAGTAACTACTCTCCGTGTACAGGGGGATGGGTCGTCCTCTTAGACTATCCTATCCCCACCCCGGGTCCCGGACAGGAAGTACTAATGGGTCGTCCTCTCCCCCTCCTGTGACAGGGAGTGACAATATTTGGTTTGTCAGGACCATTGGAAGACCCCACCGTCCTCGTCCCGGGAGTCAGTGAAGCCGAATGCGGTGGGTGTGTCCGGCAACTCCTGTTGGTTGAACTCGGCATCGGTCAGCAGGGTGTGGCACGCCGCGTCCGCCAGGTCGGTGGAGCGACCAATTCGGGACTTCACGTCCTCTTTCTTCTCGACCTGGATCTTGTCGCCGATGACCCGCCACTTCGGAGCGGTCAACTCCCCGAGGAGGTCATCGTCCGGCGGAATCGCCAGTACCGGGTCGAACGCAGGGTCCAGCGCCTCGCGCATCATCCACCACATCGCCGCGCGCTGGTTCTTGAACCCGAACAAGCCCGAGCGGTCTCGGCGGGACGAACGACGGGCCGCGTTGAACGCTACTACGTTCCTTCGCCACCGCCTCATCAGGTCGACTACACCCGCCCCGACACCGATCACGTCGATCACCGCGAGGTCTGTTTGGCGGCGCATCCGACGCTTCAACCGGACCCCGACCTTGGTGGTGTCGGCCAGGTTCCAAGTCACTATTTCCTGGATCACCGGACCCAGTCTATGGGCCACTGCGGTGAGGTCATTTCCGCCCCTCGCGACGTCCACACCGAATACGTCGATACCATCGTTCGAGGGTCTTCCAGCTTTATCCCACTCCACCCAGCGTTCATTCGCAGCTTCAACCCAAGACATAGGAACGACGGCGTCTTCGTCGTTTATGAAGAAGGCTCCTTCAACGCGGTTCTGATAAACTGCCGAACTAAAACCCCACTGCAGTTTGCGGTTTTCCGCCCATGTCGGGTCCATTCGGTTTGCCGCTATGACTTCGTGTTTCGTGACGTGTCGAGCCCACCAGTCCAGATACCCCGGCTTTTGTTGGTGGATGTCGTAGAACCGGCCCTGAGGTTCCCCCGGAGTGGATTGTGCCAGGGCGTACGCCTCGCCTGGACCGTTTAGCGCACCCTCGGCCGCATCGAACGTATCCGGTTTGATCGCCTTGCTCTCGTCGAACACGAACAGCAGGTGGTCGGCGTGCGCGCCTTCGATCAGCTCGACCCGGGTGGACGCGGCGGCGAACGCGGAGCCGTACCGGAGCTTGATGTTCAGAGACAGCAGTTCGCGGTCTGGCCGCCAGGGATCCTGTTCCAACTTACCCCAGTCGATCCGAGCAGCCCACTTGTGCACCTCGGGCCATAGGTAGTGTTCCAGCTGGTGCCAGGAACCAGCGGTAGTGACGCACTTCCAGTCGATCCGGGCGGCTTCGCGGGTGACCGCGAACCACAGAATGGCCAGGGCGTTGGTGGTGGTCTTGCCCAGCCCGTGAGGTCCTCGGACAGCGACGCGGCGAGTAGTGACTAGCTTGTTGAGGATCTCACGTTGGTACGTGGTGAGTCCGCTGGACTCCTCGCCCCGAGCGGGGGGCCAGACGATGCAATCTTTGGCGAATCCCACCGGGTCGTGCAGGTACAGCTGTGCCCCCGACCGAACGAACCGACGAGCGGCGATCGCGAACGGGTCGGGGGCAGCTGGGCGGTGTTTGGGACCGCCGTGGGAACCGGTGAACGGTGGGCGGACCGGGAAGCTGTGTGCCACCCGGCCCATTGTACCCTGCTGGTAAAGCCCGAACTAGCTACTGGGAATCCGGCACCTCGACGTCGGCATCCGATTCCCCGAGGTCCTCCCAACCATCACCGGGGACGTACTGGTCCAGGAAGGCGGGACGAGGCGGGACCTCGACGTCGTTATCGGACGCGGACAGGTGGATGGCCGAGGCCCAGTCGCGAGCCTGTTCGCGCAACTCCTGCTTCCAGGTGACGACCTTGCGAGGGTGAACAGTGACTCCGGCCAGACCCAGCAAGTCCGACAGAACACTGGGGTCAGCGGTGCTCTCCAGGAACGAGCGAGAGGCGGCCGGGTTCGGAATCCCCTCGCGATCCAAACGGTGGGCACGCCCGGAAACGTGGTTGTCGCGGTTGAGGCAGTCCCCGACCTCGTCCAGCTTCCAGCCACACGAGACGCGGCGGGAATGTGCAACTCCCCCGTCGACCCAGTCAACGAGAACCACCGCTCGGCAGCGGTCGCCCGGACGAGCCGGCAACAGCGGCGCGTCCAGCTCGTCCACCACGTCCACGTTCGGGTCGACGTTGTCGCGGTTGGGCAGGAAGCTCGCTTCTTGGTTGCGGATCACCCGGGCTGTGAATACCCCGTCCTGGCCGCGAGAGACCGCGATGGTGTCCCCCGGTCCCACCTGCTCGTCCAGCTCGATCTCCTTCATCAGCCACGGGGGCAGATTGTCGGGGAAGTCGCGGGACTTGAGCTTCTCGGTGTAAGCCGCGTTCATCGAGGTCCGGACCGCGTCGATCGCCTCGGTGAGCAGAGAATGGACGAAGGTCTGAGCGACCTCGTCCGAGACCCGCAGGACCTTGCGGTGGGACTGGCCCCGGTACCAGACCTGGACGTCGACGTAGGCCATAGTGGGTTCCATGTTCAGGCTCCGTTTGGGTTGTATGGGTTGGGGTTGTCGCGAATGAGGTCACGGGCTCGTCGGATGTTTTGTATGATGTCGTCGTGGTCTTGGGCGGACTCGTAGTAGGAGACCCCGGGCCAGGGCAGAGACCAATCCGGCCTACGAACAAACAGCACCGACCAATCCAGCGGATTGGTGTGACAGACCCGGACTCCGTCTATCACCTCCCAGCCGTGGAACAGGTAAGGTGGGCAAGCGATGGTCCAGTCGGCCGGATTCCAGTCCGAGCCCACCGCCATCTCGGCGATCTTGCGGGAGACCTCCCCGAGGTAGCGCTTGTTGATCATTTCGGCGGCCTGCTCGATCGGAATGCCCATCAGCGGGTTGGTCCGGGGATCCAGACCGATCGACCACGCGGTAGGACCGGACGGAGCCTCCCGGGCCGGGCCGAACATCTCGATCAGCTTGTCGATCAGCGGGTCACGGTCAGGCTCAGTCACCACGCCACCCCCGGGATCGCGTCCAGCATCTCCTGGGTGGTCAGGACCATCGCGTCCGAACCACAGTCCCAGACCCGACCGGCGTGGCGGTAGCTGAACTTGAACAGGGTGCCCTCCAGCCGACGCGCGGGGTACCCGTCGACCGGACAGCACACCTCGCCCCCGGCTGGCCGAGGAACCGAGGCCTTAGGCGGCTGCGGCTGGATCTCGCCGATTTGCTCGTGCTGGCGCCTGCCTTGGTTGCTAGCCATTGGTCTTTTCCTCCCGGTCGTCGGTCTCCTCGTCCTGGTGGGGCAGGGTCTCGGAGAAGGTGGTAGCGGACCGGATCGTGGTGCCGACTCCTCGGCGGTCCGCTGCTCCTCGCAGCTTGTCCGGGTACCCCCAGCCTCGCCGGACCCCATTCGCGGGCACACCCCACCGCGCCATGTCGGCCTCGGCTGTGGCTTGGTCGGGGTAGTCGTACTCCAGAACGCGGATCACGCGAACTCGGTCGCTCACTTGGCCACCTCTTCCCAGTCTGAAACCACGATGACGGTTCGGCGGTACACCGTGCCCTCGTTCTTGATGTAGTCCGCCAGCGGGTAGTACTGTTCGATGCCCTGCGGCCGAACGAACATCGTGCCGCCTTTGGACTTGGTGGCGTGTTCGACGATCTGGTTCTCAGGCTCATCAGCCATCGATCGTGTCCCTTCCCTCGACGAACCGCAGCAGGTTTTCGATCGCAACGTAGTCGGCCGACCCGATTCCGACCGGCGGGTTCGTCTCGATCCCGAACGGAGCCACACTGCAGTTGGGGTGGTGATCGGGTAGACCCTGTGGCTCGTACGGCCCCTCGCAGTCACATCGGGAAGTGCCCTTGAAGTAGGCCCGCCACTGGTGGAACCCGTTGTGTGGGGGTACCAACTCGAACCGGGACCCGGGGTGCTGGGACAGGTAGGACCGGATCGCGTTGAACGCCTCGAACTCGTTGCGGACCCCGGCCCCGCGCAGTCCGGCACCCGCCAACGCGCCGTCGCCGTACCGCTGCTTAACCAACGATCGCCGAACCTCGACCGTGGCGTCCCACACCGCCTTGTCGACAACGTGGTGCATCGCCCGTTCGGGCAGGATCGACTTTTCGCACTGGTGGACTCGGCCTTGCCAGGTGGCCCGGACGACCACCCGGGCGGTGCTGTCCGGGACCCGCAGCTGCTCGTCTGGGCCGTGGTCCATGTCGGTTCGTTCGATTTCAGCCATCTTCAGGCTCCTCGATTCCGTAAAAGAACGACGGGGTGTCCCACGGGGCCATACAGCCCTCCACCAGCACCGTGGGGTCCATCCGGGGGTCCCCGACGCACGGCCGGGGACGGGGCGGGTAGTACTGAGTAGCGAGTTCGTCCAAGGGGAACCGGGGGTCGTTATTGCGTGGGTCCGGATAGAATCCGGCGTCCCGGTACACCTCCTGGAACTCCCGGGCGATACGAGTCAGCAGATCGGCGAAGCAGACCGCACCGGGGACCCGCGCCTTCGCCAGGGACCACTCCGGACGCTCGTCCTCGGTCAGAGACCAGATCAAAGCGCCGAAGTGCTGGTCCGGGTCAGTGTCCTCAGCGGTCCGGGAGTACAGCCGCGCCACGTGGTCCCCGATCGCGGCGGGTTCAGTGGTCTCGATCGGCCAGCCGGCTGCCAGGGCGACCTCGGTTTCGATGCTCATCGGTCGAGCACCTCTGCGATGTCGCCCATCCGCAGATCTCCGGTGTCGCTGTTCTCGGCCGCGCTCTGCCACATCCGGACGAACTCCCGGATCTCGCCGAGTTTGGCAGCTTGCGTCTCCAGGGTGGCGAGCAACCCGTCTTCATTGAGTTCGGGTTGACGCAGTTGCTCGTCCTGTTCCTGCTCGGCCATGGTAGGTGTGTCCGGTTGCACCCAGTGCGGGAACCCCTGGGGCGGGTGCGGCACGAACAGGTGCCAGTACGAACCGAGCGCTGAAATCGTCACCCCGGACGTGCCGTTGGTGGTAGCCCGGTGCAGAGCGCGCTTAGCCATCTCGTGGCCGTCGAAGTGCCAGCCATGCGGACCTTCGCCGGACACGCCCAAGCGGCGTTCTCCGGTGTAGTCCAGCCAGACCTGGTACCCCCACTTGCCGGAAGGCTTGAACAGGTGGCCCTCGACGCGAGACCAGTCACGACCGGGGTCGGGCTCCTCGGACGTGATCGACACTGGCACACCCAGTGCCGTGGCGAGTTCGGCCCGGACTTCCAGCGACTCCACTCGGGGGAGCAGCTGTTGCGCCTCGGGGTGGTTACAGTAGCTCCGCACCCGCTCGTTGTACAGCCGCTCTTCGGCATTGGCCTCGCCCCGGTTGTACGCATCACGCTCGATCGAAGCGAGCCATTCGGTAAACCTAGTGACGATGTCAGTCATCGAGTTCACCCGCCCCCGAGTAAAACCGCCCGGTCCGGACTTCCATGGCCTGGAACCGGTCCTTGTCCGGGAACTGGGACAGGTTGACCGGACGATTCCCACTGGCCTCGGCCATCAGCTTGGCGCGGCCGGACCCCTTGCTGGCGTAAATCGCCATTCCCAGGTTCGTCAGGAACCCCAGAGCGAACCAGCCGAACCGGGTGGCCAGGTACTTGATCGCGCGCCACAGGCGCATCGACGGTGTCATTGCTTCCCTCTCTTCAACCGAACCGCAACATCAGCGTCGCGGCCAAAACCAGAACTGGGCGTCTCAGCTCCAGTACCATTGCAACTCGCGCCAGTGCTCGTAAGCCAAGTCCGGGTCTGCGGTGTCGTCCGGGGTCGCGGTGGTGTTGTCCGCCATACACCCGGAGATAAGCCAACCGGTAACTGGGCATCGGGTCTCCTCGGTCATTTGACAGCCCATCCCGCCGCAAACAGAGCGAACACCAGACCGGACAGGATGGCGATCGCGGCGTAGCTCGGGCGTTTGGCAACAAGACGACCCAGCTCCCACGAGACCCAAACCACAGTCGCAAGGACCATGGTCACGAAGACCAAGAAACGGTGGGTGCTGGGTCGTACAGTCCGGCGTCGCATGAACCGATCTTACCACGCTGGTAAGGACGATGTCTAGCCGGTACGCCAGGCCTCACTCAGCGCGTGGGCTAGTTGGAATCCCATGTCGTCGACAGCCAGAAAGAACGCGGAGTCGGGAGGTACGCCGTCGGCCATCGCCTCGTGTGCACGCCGGACCGCGAGATGCACCTCCCGCAGCAGCCACATCTCCAGGACCTTGGCGATTTCGGGGGTCACCCTGCCGACCATGTCCTGTCCCACTTCTTCGGCCAAATCACGAAGTTGGTCGATAAGCTCGGACCGGTCCTCTTCTTCCTCAGTCGGAAACGTCATCGTCGACCACCACCCCTTCCAGTAACGCGGGGGACGCGGCCAGGGACCGCAACACCCGAGGAACCACCTGCGGTACCAACATCTGTTGGGACGCGGTCAGCCCCAGCTCGTCCAGGATCGTCTCGATCGCGTTCGCGAACTTGGTGGCTTGGTGTTCTGCGATCTGCACCAGCCGCTCGTTGACTCCAGCGTCCAGCGCGGCCTTGGACACCCGAACCAGTTGGTTGCGTTCGGACTGGTACATCTTGATCCACCCGTCGACCTCGGGCGGAATTCCTGCCGGACGACGAACGGTGATACCGCCTTTTTTGTCGACTTCCTCTTCGAGTGGGACGTTGAACCTGCCGATCACCTGCCCGAGCCACGCCACGTGTCCGGCGGTGCGACTTACCTCGTCTAACAACGCCTCGATCGGGTTGGTATCGATCGGAGAGCCGTAGAACACCATTAACTCGCCTGCCATCTCGTACGCGGACGCCTTCCGTCCAGTCGGGGTGGACCCGAGATGGTACTTGCACGGGCCGTACCCGACGTGGTCGGTGCCCCACCCCGCCGCCCGAGAGCAACGGCTCCCTTCCTCCTTGCGAGCGCCGCAGGTCTTATCGCCCACCGGACCTTCCTGGTACCCAGGCTGGAACGATGTTCGAGGCTCTCGCTTGCGGCGAGACTTAGCCGACTGTTGGTTGCGAGGCAGCGCTTTGTCCTCCTCCGTCTCGGGCTCCGACGGACCGTCTGCCCCCGGGGGCCGTTGTTTCGGCCGAGGCTCGTCCGGTTCGTCGGAAACCCACGACGGAGGGACTGGGTTCTTACGCACCGGACGACCCAAACCCGGCCTCGCCCCGATCAGTCGGAGAAAGGACGTCCACCGGGGTGGCGTGTAGACCCATCGCCACGTTCGGGAACGGAATGATCTGGGCCAGCCGTTCACCCTTCTTGACGATGTAGTCGTCGCTTCGCAGGGACCGAACCCCCGCGTACAGCGGCCCCCGGTACCCGGTATCGATCACCCCCGGGGTCACCAGCAGGTCCAGCCTGCGCACGGTCGAGGAGCGACCCACGATCATCCCCCACACCCGCTCGGGGAACTGGATCGCGATACCAACCGGCACGTCGACGAACCCACCTGCCGGAATGGTCGTTTCCTCGGTCGTGTACATGTCGAACCCCGCGTCGCCCTGGTAGGCCCGAGTGGGGATCGCCGCTCCCGGGTCGAGCCGAACGTACATGGCCTGGGCGGGCGGTGTCCGGTGGCGCTGAACACGTAGGTGCCGGACTCGACCGTTGAGCCATCCCAGCCCCCCGGGCAGCTGGTTGGGGCTGAACGAATCGACGTGCCGGACGTTCGCGTCCTCCTGAGGAAGCGCCCACGAGTGGCGAAACGTGTCCGCGTCCGAGACGATCAGCAGTGGCTTGCCCTCGGCCACGGCCTGCTCGATCTCGCGCGGCACCCCGACGGTGCGGGTACCCGAAGGCAGGTAGGCGATCACCGCGTCGCACTGGGACAGTACCGCCCGGTTCACGTTGGTCAACGTGGCGACCGGCTCTGCCGACTGCGGGAGCGTCCAGGCCAGTTCGGGGTCGTACAGCGCCAGTTCGGCATTCTTGATCTGCCGGGCGATCTCGTTCACCACGGTCCTGGTGTCGGCGAAGTCGACCGGGTGGGCGAAGTAGACGAAGGCAGTCACTGCGGCCCCTCCTCGGGGTTCCAGTCGAGCAGCCGCTCGATCAGGTCGATGACGTCGTCCATCTCCACCTCGTCCCATTGCTTGCGGTACCGCAGCTCAGGGATCGAGGTCCGGATGTGGACCTCCTCGGACGCATACCCGACCTCGATGTAGGGGCCGTCCTCGTACTGGGACCGGTCCACCCGAACGCGACGAAACCCCATCTCCTCGGCCAGGGTGTGGACGTCGCTGATCACGTCCTCACGACGCCTAATCGGCGCGGTCATAGCTCTTCCTCTCGTCCGTCGCCCAGCCGCTGCTCCAACGCGGCCATCAACCGCCAGGTCGCGTGCAGCAGGTGCCTGTCTGTTTTGTCTCCCAGGCAATGCGCCATCAGGTGGGCGAACGCATGATTGACGTGGTCGTGGTCCTCGATACCGCGCCAGTTGTGAGCACCGTACTTCTGGTCCCCCTGCTTCTGCAGCTTGGACAGTTCCCACAGTGCGCGCAGCGGCATCGTGGTGAACACAGCCGGGATCTTGGACTGACCCGCCCCTTCCGAGTTGTATTCGATCTCGGCGTCCGGACCCATCCCCATCCAGTCCGTCACGGCGGCCGACGACCCGACTTGCCCCTGGCGTGTGTCCGGCAGCTCGGGAGGCTCGGTCCAACCCCCGCATCCGCACTTGGAGCAGGGAATCGCACGATCCACTTCGACGTGGCTCCTCGCGGTGTGCCCACAAACCGTATGGGGACCTATCTGAGTGGCACAGGGGAACAGGTCCCCGAACCCCCGCACGACTCTCGTGGCAAGGGTGTAACATGGACCCGAGTGGCTCCCGTCCAGAGAAGTGGGTAGCGCCAGCAGACACTCTGAGTCGCCCGGGTCACCGATTACTGGTATCGACCCTGGAACGTAATTCTGCTTGTGCACCACCGGGACTAGAGCGGCAGCTCCCTTGGTGTACTCGACCATCAGTCCTCCAGGAAGATCGCGGTGTTCGGTCCGGTACCCAGCGCGGCCACCTTGGCACCGGTTTGGATCTCGACCCGCTCCAACCACGCCTCGACGTCCTTGAAACGCTTGTCGTACACCTCGTCCAGCGAGGTCAATCCGGACAAGAACGGGTACGGGTGGTCGGCCATGTTCATCCACAGCTTGACGTTGCGGACGCCGTTGGCCAGCACCGCTTCGGCGACCAGCGTCGGGTCCCACAGCCCGACGCGCCGGACCTTGTTCGTGACCGTGGTCCGCTCAGCCGGCAGACCTAGCGCCTCCCAGCTGGTTTCGTTGCGCAGTGGGCCGGAATCCCCCGCGACTCGAATCGGGTACGGTCGGACCACCACCCAGATCTCCAGTTCCGTGTTCGAGAATTCCCACGGCGAGAGTCCGACGTCGGCCAAGGCGTCGATCGCCCGGCAGTCGGCCGACGTGGTTTTCGGGTAGAACTCGGTGTGCAGTCCCAGACCGTACCCCTGGGCGGCCTCGATCTGGACCGTGGCCCCACCGTTCAGGAAGTTGCGGGCCAGCCGCGCCACGTCCGCCTCGACCAGTTTGGTGGTGTCGTAGTAGGGCACCAGGTCGGCCCAGGTGCGCGCGGTCCGGTGGAGCCGGTCCATCCGGGCGGCTCCGATCCCCTTGCGGGTAGAACCCCACGCCAACGAATCGTCGGCCTCCTCGACCGTGATGTGCGCCGACTCCAGAACCGTAGCCGCCTGGTCGATAACCAACACCGGAACGCCGGTCTCCTTGGCCTCACGTTCGACCAGGTCCAACTGGACCAGCGACCGGGCCGAGATCGCGCAGGTAGCTCGGGGGTTGGCCACCGCCGCCACCGGCACCTGACGGAGCTTGAACTCCCGGGTGGCGGCCTTGATCTCCAAACCCGCGACTCCGTACGCGGTGTGTCCCGCGTTTGGGCCACCAGTTCGGATCGCGAGCATCTCGTCCTCGCGCCTGGCGAGTTCGACCGCGCAGTGGCCTTTGCCCTCGCTCCCGAACTGGCCTCCTACGATCACCTGAATCTTCCGTGCCATTACTGGCCCTCCTCGGTAGTGGTGTAGCTGATCTTACCGTCGCGGTAAAGCTCGGTCAACGCGGCGTGTGCGTCGACGTACGCCCGTCCGCTGGCCTGTAATGCCCGCAGGTCCTCGCTACTGTCCCGATAGTCCGCCGGACGTCCCGGGTCAACCCAGGACACGCCGGACACCAGCGTGGCCGTGCGGGACACGATCGTGCACACCAGGTGGAGTAAGTCTGGCACCGACACCCGCTCCACGGAGCTGTGGGCGAGGTCGTGCTCCCCCCACTGAACGATCCCGAGTTGCAGCGTCTCGGCCAGCGACCTCGCCATTCGGGCGAGCCCCCGGACATTCTCCGCGATCACTGGGTTCACCTTGTGCGGCATGGCGGACGAACCTACCGTGCCGTTTGGCTCCACCCGCAATTCGCCGACCCCGGCTTGTGCCAGCAGCCACACCTGAGTCACGATCGCCTCGCACACCGTGGCCAACTCCGCCAGGCAGTGTGCCCAATGTGCCAGTCGGTCACGCGGCACGATCTGAGTCGCGGTGGTGTCGCGCAACCCGAGGTTCTGCAAGGCGCGTCCCTCGCTCGGATCGGCTAGCCCGACCGGGCCAGACAGTTTTCCGACGTCCATCCACAAGAACCCAGCATCGGCCCGAGTCCAGGCCCGGTCCAGCATCTCGCCCAGAACCCGCCAGCGGTGGTCGGCTGGCATCGGCGCGGCCAACTGGCCGTGGGTACGACCGAGTGTGATCTCCCACGCCGAGATCGAGTTGGCGAACGCCTCCAACACCCCCATCAGGTTCGCCACCCGGTCCTCGACAACCAGCCGCGAACGCAGGACTCCCAATGCGAGAGCGGTGTCCACCACGTCGGAACTGGTCAGCCTGAAGTGCAGGCTGGACCGGACTCGATTCCAGACCGTGTCCGGCAGATCTCCGCCCGCGCCTTTCCGGGCTTTGGCCTGAACGTTCTTGTCCAACGCCACCAAGAACGCGGCCACGTCGTGGCCAGTTTCGCGCTCGTAGTAGTTGACCTGAGCAGGTGACGGCGGCTTCACGCTCTCCAGCGCCTCGGCCACCTCCGCCCCGCCGATCTCCCGGACGTAAGCGATCTCCACCTCCAGCCACCGCCGGTAGATCGTCGCCGGATTCCAGACGTCGTGAATCGCCCTGTCCTTATACCGCTCGATCACGCCGCTACCCTCTCTTTCTTCCACGGCTCGACATCGACCCCGCCTGGGATCTCGAACCACTCGGTCCACATCTGGCGCGCGATGTCCGCGCATTCCTCAGCCAGGTCCCGCATACCGGTCGGCAGCATGACGAGCAAAGCGTCATGAATCTGCAGCAACAGCCCCGCGTCGTCCGGGATGCCCCGGCTCATCAGCAAATCATCCGCCTCGACCATCCACCGCTTGGTGAACATCCCGATATTGCCTTGGACCTTGTTGTTGAACGCTTTGTGAAAGTCGTGATAGGCGATTTCCACGTCGGTGAAATAACGCCACTGGTCGCCCCGGACCAACACCCGATGGTCGTACTCGGCCGCGTTCATATAGGTGTCGATAGTCGGACGGAACTCAGGGTACAGCTCGTGCCAGGCCTCGACCAGCTCCTTGACCTTGCAGTTTCGCCGAGTGCACCCTCGTTTCCCTGTAACACAGACGTGGTCCGGAACCTCCAGATCCAGCCCGGACTGTTTGCGCAGGTCCGCTCGGAACGTCCGATGTCCCACCCCGAAGATCAGGCTGAAGTTCGAACGCTTGCCGATCACCGACCGCCCCTTGTACCACCCCGGGTCCTCTGGTCCGGTCACCAGACCTAGACCAATCGCGGTTTCGCCGTGCGGGTCCCGGTTTTGTTCGATGGTCTCCCACATCCGGACACACCGCGCGAATTGGGTGGCCACCCGAAGCTCGGCTTGCATCAAGTCCATGTGCCACAGCTCGAATCCGGGCGGGGCCTCGATCAGCGCACGCGGCGATGGAGCTTCCAGCAGGATCGCTGCCCCCGCCGCCAGCATCCGGTGGTCATGCGGAATCGCCATCATGTTCGTGCGTTCGCAGGAGGCTCGTCCAGTAGCGGTGCCCACCTGGCGGAACCGCGTCCGGAGCCGTCCGTCCGGCCCGAGAGCTTCAGCATAGCCCCGGTAATACCGCCCGTTCGCGTCCTTCAGTTGACGCAGTCGGTAGAACTTGCGAGCGTGCGGGACGTCCCGCTGATCCAGCTGCTCCAACACCTCAGCGTCCAGACTGGGGTTTCCCAGGGGGGCGGTTTTGGACGGGGCGGTCATCTTGACCGGTTTTAGCCCCAAACAATGGGTACCGTCCTCCAGCACGTCCTTAGTGAAATAGAACTGCACCGCCCCGGGGTTGGTGGTTCGGAACGGAATCTGCTTTTCCAGCTCGTCAGCCGCCGCGTCGATCTTGTCGGCCCATCGCAGCGACTCTGTCGCGTTGTACGGGACACCTCGCCGCTCCTGTCGGACGAAACAATCCAGCTCTCGGATGTGCTCGTGCATCCGTGCCATCCGAGCCTCGTGTCCCCGGAACCGCAGGTACTGATGCAAGGCCAACCGGATACCCTTCCGGACGTCCCCGAGCAAATAAGGCTTGATGACGTCCCAGTCCGCCAAGTCGTACCGCTTCGCCGGCACCCCGCGCTCTTTCAGGTGGTCGGTAAGCACCTTCTGTTCGTCCGGAGCCTCGCCGTACAGACGGTCGGCAGTTTCCTTAAGCCCCTTCTTGTGCTGCGGATCCAGCAGGTGATTCCCTAGGAAGGTGCACCACACCCCGTTCGGCATCAAGTCGACACCTGGCATCTCCGGATTGACTCCGTACCCAGCCATGACAATCTCGAACATCAGGTTGTGGGCGGCGATGTCGTTCTCTAGGAGCCACGCGGTGAGCGCGTTCCACTCGGTCGGACCTAGATTCGGATTAGGGGGCAGGACCTCCTCGGCCGTCAGCTTCCGTTTTGTGTTGCGGTACTTAGGATCACCCTTCTTGGCCCCGGTTTTGGGGCTGTCGTTCACATAGTACCCCGTGATCTCCCGGCCCTCTTCCCAGCCGAACCGGGCGGTCTCGATCTCGGGCTTACCGTACAGCCCCTGGTTGAACGGCCAAGCGAACGAGACCACCTCGCCCCGAAACCGGAAGGCCACTCCAGCCGACGCGATTCGTGCACCGTCGTCTGGGTACAGTCCGGACGTCTCCCAGTCCAGGAACACGGTGCCGGGAATGTCGGACGGGTCCGGCAACTGCGAGGGCAACAGGTCATCTCTTAGCGGGGACACACCAGCTCCCGTCCCGGGTCTTCATCAGAGAACCTTGCTGTTCGCCTTTTTTGCACTCGGACAGAATCTCCTGGCTGCCTCGGTGCAAGATGTCCGCCATCTCCTGGACTCGGGCGTACCCCCGAGCCGATAGTAGCCGCTCGATCTCGTCCAGCAGTTCCACTTGAGGTTTGTCCGGTTCGGTTCCGAGATCCTCCTTGGCCACGATATGCCAACGGCCGGTCTCTCGGACGAACTCCATCTTGTACTGACATTCCTCGACGTCGCGCGACTCCACCCGCAACAACCCTGCGGTAGACCCTCGTTCCCTAGTCAGGTACAGGATTGTGTCGGCCGCGCCAGTCACGCCCTTAGTACCCGAAACCATGTCGAGGAAGTCTTCGCTGGTTTTCTTACGGTCGTGGTGCGTGACCACCACGCCGATCCCGTAGCTGTCCGCGATCTCTTTTAGGATCGACACCGCTTGGTAATCGGCTTGGTACATTCCGGACGAGGCCTCGTCGGACCCACCCCGTACTTTAGCCAGCACGTCTACCAGTACCACCCGAGCCGTCGGATGCGTGTCCAGCCACTTCTCGATTTCGTCCTTGCCGCCCTTTTCGATCTGCTCCAGATCAAGCCAGACGTCTCCGGCCAGGTGAGCTGGGAAGTGCAAACCGCGCGTGACCTGCCGCATTCGTGACCAAACACGACGGTGCGGATCCTCCAAGGCCAGGTACAGGTTCGGGCTGGGGTCGATTGGTTGCCCCCAGTCGAACACGTCCTTGGGTCTACCGGACCCCAACGCGGCCATCAGGTTGATGTTCCACCACGATTTGCCGACCTTTGGAGCACCGACCAGCAGCGTTAGCCCCTCCGGAATCACGCCCGGTAGAACCCACCGCAGCGGCTCAGGCTGGGTCTCCATGATTGCCGCAACTGACCAGCGGGTACGCCGGACTGACCTCATCGGCAGCGGCTCTAGCTGGTTCAGCTCGTATCCGGCGTTCAGGTGATCGGTTACGTCCGACTTGACCTGCGGTGTAGCAGACTGAGTTAGCCGAATGGAGTTCACCGAGTTAATTAGCAGGCGGGCGACCGCTCGGCCGTACGTTTGTCCGGTTTTATCTCGGTCACAAACCACGACCACGTCCGCGCCTTCGAACAACTGTGCCCATTCTGGGTCCAGCGGCCGGTTACCCCCACCCGCGTTAGTGGTGCCTACCTCGCCCCGAGATTTCAGTGACTTGACGTCGCGCTCACCTTCCACCCAGTAGACGGTTCGGCCTTCGGCAATCGCTTCCAGCACGGCCGGAAGGTTGTAGGGTACCCAACGCATATTCTTGGGTAGATTCGCCCGTTTGCCGTTCTTGTCCGCGAGACGGAAGTCCTTCGGTTCGAACCGAATGTTGTAGTACAGAACCTTCCCGTCTTCGTCGGTGTAGGCGTATCGCTCGACCTCTTCGCCCACCGAGTCGTCTTTGGACGAACGCGAGGTGCGTTCCGGCCGAGTAGCCGGACTCTTCCCATGTCCATTCCTGCTCGGAGCACCCTTCAGCCGGAAGTCCCGAGCGGTCAGGTCCAGCGCCGCGACGATGTCGTCGAAACTGCAGCCGGCGAAGCAACGGGCGTAGATCTTCCCCTTCTCCTCGTCCTTGCGAAGCGACAGAGACGGCTTGTCGTCCGGGTGGGCCGGACACAACGCCTTGATGCGGTTGTGTCCGGCCGACACCAGCGCCTTGCCGGTTCTGGCTTGTACCACCTCGCACACGAAATCGAACTGGTCCGCCACGGCGATACCCCGTTCCGCTTAGTTGGGGTAGCTTAGTCGCCTACGAGATCGCTGTTTTCCTGGTTGGACGGGTCGAGGAAGTCCTGGATCTTGGTCCGCTCCCGCCCCTTGTTCTTGCCCTTGTTCTGGATCTCGATCGCGCAGTCCAGGATGGCGTAGGCCGGGTCCTCCTCGTCCTCCCCCGCCTCGATCAGCTCGTCGGTGTCGCTGTCCGCCTCGAACCCGAATGCTTCGAACAGCGCCATCCACTTCCAGTTGACTTTCTCGTCGTACGAGATGTACTCCCAGACCCAGGTTCCCTTGTGCTCTTTCGGGGCGACTACCTCGAACTTGAGGTCCTGACCCGCATAGCCCGAGTCCTTCGGGTCGGTCTCCTCGGCCTCGATCAGCTTCGCGAGGACGTAGCCCTCGATTGCCTTGCGGTTGCCACCGCGCTCGACTTCGCCGTTCTTGATGGCGTCGGCGTTTTGCTGGGGGATGCGTGGCATCAGCCCGCCCTCTCTTTCATCCACTGCCGATGGTTCAGCAGACCGTTGTACAACTGTTCCAGGTCTCGCGCGTTGTGGTGCTTATCGGCCCACGCGATGGCCTTTGCGTACCCCGACTCCATGCGCACGTCGAACTCAGAACGGGGGTTCGTCGGAGAACCCACTGGAGGACTGAGCTGCTTTAGCTTTTCGAGCACGCTCAGCCGCCGCCCGAGTTGCGGGGCCGCTTTTCGTGCCCTCCGTTTCGGCCTTGACCTCCGATCGAGCCTGAGACGCGGCTCTGTCCGCTGGGGTCTTGCGCCCTGACCTACGGGGAGCTGGCTTCTCCTCAGCCGTCGCAGGCTCGTCCGGTGGCTCCGAACGGACACGCCTGCCGGACGCTTTTAGGGGCTCAGCAACAGATTCGGCTTCCGGTGCATCGCTCTCCGGTTCCGAGGATGCAGTCTCCTCCGGTGCACTCGCGGGCGCACTGGCAGAGGTCCGGCCAGAGGAGGCAGAAGCCCTTCGACGGGCGGGGCGTTTTGGGGGGTCGTCCTCTTCCCCTGCCAGTGGAGGACCGTCCGGAGTACCGTCCTTGGTAGGGTAAGGTGCCTCCTCCTCGGGCGAGTCGATGTAGTCGTCGGCCAGCGACCGACGCGACGCGACCTCGCGATCCGGCAGTCGCCGCTGGGCTCGGTCGGTTTCCTCGCTGAGCACACCGGTCACGTATTTGTGGATCCGCTCAGCAGTGGGGTCGACCAGCTCCACGGGCAGCGTGTTCAGTCGGTCCTTGCCACGAGTGGTCTCGGTCGGCTGAGTCCGGCCGTAGTAGACACCGTTGCTGTTCACCTTCGTGTGCAGGACCACATCCATGTACCCGAGGAGGTCGGTTTGCAATGCGGGTGAGATGGCCGGACCGTACTCGACGGTCTTGGCCTTCTTGTCCTCGTCGCGACGTTCCAACGCGGTGATCAACAGGTGGCAGTGCAACGCCCGGTACTTGCGCAGCAGCAGCCGAACCTGGTTCGACATCTGGGCGAAGTCGTCCCGATCGGTGTCGAACCGATCCCGCAGGGTGATGTTGCCGGACCGACCATCGCGTCCCTTCTTGGCACGCTGCAGGATCTCAGCGGTTTTGCGAATATCCGCTTCGACCACGTCGTCCAGCAGCTTCTGGTAGATAGCCGTGATTGAATCCCAAACCACGGCACCCCACGACCCGGGGTCTTCCTCCAGGTCCGCCTGTAGGCGGTAGAACAGCCGTTCCAAGCCCTCGAACGTAAGTTGCTGCCCCTTGGGCGGGTACAGCGCGATGCGGCTAGTGTCCACCCCGTGGTGAACCAGCGCGGACTTCTTGGCTCCTGCCTCGGCGTTGATCAACAGAACCCGACCCGTGTCCGGCAGGATTCGGGTGACCAGCATAGTGTCCGTGGTCTTACCCGTGCCCTCCGGACCCCACCACAGGATGCGGTAGTGCTCGTCGGAATCGTCCATCTCGTCGAACAGAACCTCGCCAGGGTTGTTCGCGTAAGCCGGCTTGGTCCAGTCCTCGAACCCGCCGTCCGGTTTTCCTCCGTCCTTGTCCGCTCCGTACGTGGCGTTGTCCGCCTCCCGCTCGGCCGCACGCTCCTCTGCGGTTTTGCGGCCCCCACGTCGGGCGGGCTTAGCCGGCTCGTCTCCGTTTGTCTGGGGGACGTCCGTAGGTGGGTCTGGGTCCGGCTTCGCAGCCGTAGTCGCGCCTTTTCGTGGCATCAGCCACCCCTCTCTGTGTACAGGATCTTGATCTTACCACCGTGGCAAGGCTACTGGCCGTGAGTCGCGCCTTGCTCCAGCCCAAACGACTTCAGGATAGCCCGCTCCTTGCGCGGGTCGGTGTTCCGGCGTAGCCGAAGGTGCGGCTCCTTGAAATCGCATTTCCAGCCACACGAACGCGGGTCCGGGTTACTGTAAGAGCGTCGCCGGTTGCGGGGGGATAGCATCGCGTAAATCGTGTCGACCGCGTCCAGCTCGATTGCCCGCAACTCGGCAGGAGTTCGGATCGACGGTGTACGACTGAAACGCTCTTCCAAAGTCATCGGACGTTTAAGCCGTTTGGTCTTGGCCTGGTTGACCAGTTGCCCTCGAATGTTCTCGCCCAACCGTCGCCACGCCACGGTGTACAAACCGAACTGGTCCGACAGATCGATGTCCATCTTGCTTAGCGGCTGGGACGTGGACTTGTGATCAACCACGACTAGCCCTCGGTAGGTCCGGCTACGGGCAAACAGATCAGTAGTCCAGGAGTACAGGATCGGACGCCGAACTCCGTCGACCTCGATCACCAACGGACGGTCGTCCTCGTCGTGGAACGGCACCCGTAGAGTTTCCTCGATCGACAGGATTTCCAGGTCAGAGTCCCGGCCGTACAGTTCGACGTAACCCTCATACATCCACCAAAGGGTTTCGCGAAGATCCTCGTTCGCCCCTTCGATGACGCCCGCAACCAGGTCCTCGATGTCGTCCTCGTCCGGAGGAGCGCCCTGGGCAGCTGCGTCACGAAGACACCGGTAACGAACCTGCATGACACGATGCCAAACCTGCCCGAGGTCACGAGCGCCTCCCGATTCGCGGGCCGGACTCCACCACCCCTCGACCCACGCCAGCCTGTGTTTAAGAGGGCAGTGCCGAAAGTCCGCGATCTCAGAGTGTCGGATCACGATCGGGTCGACTTCGGGCGGGACTCGCAGATCTACCCCCAGCTTGGCTGCTGCTTCGCTGCGGCGTCCCGTACCGGGGACGCGATGTGGTTTGCGCGGCATCAGCGGCCGGACCCAACTCGGGGGACCCGACCCGACCCTTTGCACTGCCCGCATTCGCGTCGCAAGAACCCCGGCCCCCACGCGCCTTTGCCGTCACATCGGGGACACTGCTTCTCCGGGAAAAGCGCGATCGACAGTCGCCACCCCGCACCCAGGATCACGATCACCAGCAAGAGGATCAGTCCGCCGTTCAACGAGAACAAGTCCACGAACCCAACCAGGAAGTCGCCTATCGCTTCAGCCATGTCCCTCTCCTAAACCCCGTCACGGTACTTGGCGGGCAGTTTATTTAGCCAGTTCCGCCGTTTCATTTCCTCGAACGCCTTGGAGTCGCCAGACACAACCCGGCCCTTGAGGGCGGAAGCTAGTTTGGCGTCATGCCCGGGCAAGAACCGGCCACCTCGGGTGGGTTCACCGCAGCACTCGCAGCTACCGGTCTTTGGCTTCGGCTTTGGGCGGGGGTTCCGGGCTTTGGCCTTCTTGGCCTGCTCCAGCTGGAACATCTGCTCGGTGAGCTGATCGACCCGCGCGTCCTGCGTCGGGTCGATCTGGGCTAGCTGGTCCTCGACCTGAAGTCGACGAGCGCGCCGGACGATCGCGGAGTGGGACTTGACCGCCTGCAGCATTTGCCACAACCGGCTGTGTTTGCGTCGCATCTCTAGCTTGCCCGCACACACGTACGGGTCCAGGCACAGCCAGGTCGCCGGGTCCACCTCGTCCGGCTGGTCGTTCTTGCACTCGGTGCAGTGTAGCCCCGGGTGGCCGGACTCAGGACACTGGCAAAGCAACAGTCGTCGTTTCCCGTTGGCCTGGTTCAACCAAATAGCCCCCGGACACGACCCGTGGTGCCCAGTCGCGCAGATCTGGCATCTCCAGTCCGCGAACGGGTCCTTGGTTTTCCGGCCCTTGGCCGTGCGTACAGCAGTCGCGGTCATGCAGCCGTCCCTCTCTCGGATGTCCCACGTCCTGAGACGATCTTACCACGGTGGTACGGTCCAGCGCCAGCCCGGGGCGGAAGGGATGGGAGCACCCATTAGACTGCCTGTCTCCGTGCTAGGGTGGGGGCAGGAAGTACTAAGAGGACGCCATGGAGAGGACCACCCATGAGATTGTCAACCGACATACCCACCTGCCGCTGGTGCCCAGCCCCCGCTGTGCACTGGAGGAGAGAGGGAAACCCTCCATGGGGAGTGGTGGGAGAGAACTGGGAGCCGCTCGGAGAAAAGCAGGCGTATGCCTTGTGGGAGGAAACCGAACGTCCTGATGACGTTTACGGGACCTGTGACCTTCACTTCCATTCCAAGGAAGGGGAGGACGGACAGCTGACCCTAACCACCCTCGGACAGCACCTTCAAAACAGGAAAAGACAAGGGGGAACCGCTAATCTCACCCGGGGGGACATGCTTAGTCTCCGGAAAAGTCGCCTACGCGGAGAGATCCTTCGTAGACTGGGGGGAGAGTGCGAGGTGTGCGGGTTCTCCACCCCGGACCTGCTCCGTATTTGCTGGGCGGCGGGAGCACACCGCCCCGTCCGGGAGGGGACTGCTGGTTGGTACCGGTGGTTGCTTGAAGAACCCGCCCGGCTGGGGAGTTGCAAGCTGCTGTGCTGCTCTTGCACCCTGCCAAAACCGGAACCCACCAGCGCACGAGCGCAAGTCATCTCACACTACGGAGCTGCTTGTCCGTGCGGAGAAGCTGAATTGGTGTGGATAGTACCAGCTGTGGGGGTTTCGGTCCCCAAATACCCGAACGGCAAGAAATACGGTAGCCACGACAAGATTCGATGGCTCATCCGAAACGGGTTTCCCGAGGGATGGCTAGTGCGTTGTCCGGCCCACGCAGGGGATGGGTCCTACCCATTAGTACTTCCTACCCCTACCCCCGACGCCGGAGAGGCAGTCTAAGAGG
>Ga0247821_10000090_pt1 | contig 48792 bp, 44 predicted proteins | sample 13C_Glycerol_Day_FD_192481 | JGI IMG/M metagenome (GOLD analysis project Ga0247821, IMG submission 192481) | Soil microbial communities from agricultural site in Penn Yan, New York, United States - 13C_Glycerol_Day14 | ecosystem: Environmental > Terrestrial > Soil > Agricultural land | place... | reverse complement strand
GCTTTTTCAGCTCGTCGCCACGCTCGCCAGTGACTTGCGCGGCAGCTTCCTGCAGCGCCAGCTGGACTTCGGCCAGGGCCGGAATGGGGATGTTCGGCGGCACCACCCGGTCGAGAATGCCGTCGCGACGCATGTAGGCGTGGGCCAGCACGTAGTCGCCGATGGTCTGCGACTGGCGCAGGCCGCCACAGTGACCGATCATCAGCCAGCAGTGCGGGCGCAGTACCGCCAGGTGGTCGGTGATGTTCTTGGCGTTGGATGGACCGACGCCGATGTTGACCAAGGTGACGCCATCGCCATCGGCGGCAATCAAGTGGTAGGCCGGCATCTGGTAGCGGTGCCAGACCACACTAGCGACCAGCGCTTGGGTCTCGCCGTCATCCATGCCCTTTTCGATGATCACGTTGCCGGGCAGGACCATGCGCACGAAGCGTGGATCTTCGCGCAGTTGCTCAAGGCCATGGCCGATGAACTGGTCGACATAGCGATGGTAGTTGGTCAGCAGGATCCACGGCTGTACGTGGCGCCAGTCGCTACCGGTGTAGTGCACCAGGCGACGCAGGGAAAAGTCCACGCGGGCGGCATCGAACAAGGCCAGCGGCAGTGTTTGGGCGTTGCCCCAGTCCCACAGGCCATCGGCGATGTTGTCGGTGGCAGCCGACAGGTCGGTGCTGGGGAACACCCGCGCAAGTTCGGCGGCGGTAATGCCGGTGCCGGCCAGTTCGTCACCCTGCTCGACCACATACGGGTACGGGATGTTCTGTTCGCTGACGCCGACTTCCACCGTCACGGTGTAGTCGTGCATCAGCGGGCGCAGTTGCTCGAGCAGGTAACCGCGAAACGCTGCTGGCTGGGTGATGGTGACGCTGTAGGTGCCGGCGACCTGGACCTTGGCATAGGCGCGGGTGGTCGCGGCGACTTCGCCATGGCTGTAGTAGGTCAGGCGCAGCGCGGGATAGCGGTAGAGATTGCGCTCTTCGGCATCCGGTTCGGTGCGATCTTTCAGGTAACGTTTGAGGGCCTGGCTGAGGGCCCCGGTGGCCTGTTCATGCAAAGCCGCCAGACGGTCGACGGCCTGTTCGGGGGTATCAACGACTACAAACGCTTGGCTCACGCTGGGCTTCCTGTCTTCTGACATGCATGGCTTCCATCTTGCCTGCCTTCGCGAGCAATTACATCCCCGCAAGTCTGTTCGCCCTCATCGCGGGGCAAGCCCGCTCCCACGCACCCTCTATAGCCTGTGAATTGCGTGGGAGCGGGCTTGCCCCGCGATACAGGCGACTCAGGCCGACCACACTGGCGTGGCCCGCGCCACCAACGCCTGGACATCTATCCCACGCGGCAGCGCGCCATACACCCGCCCTCCGCCACCCAACCGGCTACCGATAAACGCATCGCTGACAACGCTATTGCCGGCCTCCAGCAGCAATTTGGCTTGCAACGCGATGGCAATATCCTCGGTCAGCTGGCGCGCCCGGTACTGGATATCGCCGCTATCGGCAAACGCGCCCTTGAGATTGCCGATATGCGCCGCCAAGCGCGGATCACCGTGGCCATCGCCCAGTTCGACGAACAGTGCATCGAGCACCCCAGGCTCCTTGGACAGCGCCCGCAACACATCCAGGCATTGCACGTTGCCCGAGCCTTCCCACGTGGAGTTGACCGGCGCCTCGCGGTACAGCCGCGGCAGGATGCTGTCTTCGACATAGCCTGCGCCGCCCATGCACTCGGCGGCTTCATTGATCATCGCTGGCGCCCGCTTGCAGATCCAGTACTTGCCCACCGCCGTCACCAGTCGGGCGAAGTGCGCTTGCTGTGGATCGTCCAACTGATCCAGCGCCTGGCCCATGCGCAGGCTCAGGGCCAACGCCGCTTCGCTCTCCAGAGCCAGATCGGCGAGCACGTTCTGCATCAATGGCTGCTCGCTCAGCACCCGCCCGCCCACCTTACGGTGGGCGCAGTGATGCGCCGCTTGGGTCAGCGCCTGGCGCATCAGGGCGCTGGAGCCGACCATGCAGTCGAAGCGAGTCATCGCGACCATCTCGATGATGGTCGGCACGCCGCGGCCTTCTTCGCCAATCATCCAGGCCAAGGCGCCGCGAAACTCGACTTCGCTGGAGGCGTTGGAGCAGTTGCCCAGCTTGTTCTTCAGGCGCTGGATATAGAACTGGTTGCGGTTGTCGTCCGGCCGGTGGCGTGGCAGCAGGAAGCAGCTCAGGCCCTTGTCGGTCTGGGCCAGGGTGAGGAAGGCGTCGCACATCGGCGCCGAGCAGAACCACTTGTGCCCGACCAGTTCATAGGCCTGGCCCGGCCCAGGCGCACCCACCGGATAGGCCCGAGTGGTATTGGCCCGCACATCGGTGCCGCCCTGCTTCTCGGTCATGGCCATGCCCAGGGTGACCCCAGCCTTGTGCCGGTCGCCGACATTGCGCGGATCGTATTCACGCGCCAGCACCTTGGGCAGCCAGTACTGGGCCAACTCAGGTTGCAGACGCAGCGCCGGCACAGCGGCGAAGGTCATGGTCAGTGGGCAACCGGTGCCGGCTTCGGCCTGGCTGTGCAGGTAGGTCATCGACGCGCGGGCAACGTGAGCGCCCGGGCGAGGCTCAGCCCAGGGCAGCGACGGCAGGCCATGTTCGACCGCGGTGCGCATCAGCTCGTGATAGGCGGGATGAAACTCGACCAGGTCGATGCGATGGCCGTAGCGGTCGTGGCTGCTGAATTCGGGTTTGTGCGCGTTGGCCAAAAAGCCTGCGGCCATCAGCGGGCCGCCCGCCAGGGCGCCGTAGGCATCGATCCGTGACTCGGCCCAGCCGGCACCGAAATGCCGCGACCATTGCTGCAAGGGAAGGTCGAGGCGGTAGAGGTTGGCGCCATCCAGAGAAGGCGGCTGGTTGGTCACTTCGTGGGTTTCGGCGTACTGGTGCAGGGTCATCGGGGGCTCCTGGATCCGGGTGGGCCTGAGAGTCCCAGTGAAGCACCGCTTGGCCTTCAGTCAAAGTGACAAAAATGCCTATGTAGGAGCTGCCTTGTCGGGGCGCCGAACCGCTGCGATGGGCCGCGCAGCGGCCCCAACACTCTAAAGCCGTGCCACCCGCCCAGAAGGCAACTGCACCTGCGCCACCGCCAGATTCAGGCTCAACTCAAACCGACTGCCCAGCCCACGCGTCGACTCATGCGACAACCTGCCCTCGATCAACTCGCCCAATTGCCGGCAGATCGACAGGCCAATCCCCAACCCGCCATAACGTCGGGTCATCGAGCCATCGACCTGGAAGAAGCGCTGATAAAGAATCGCCTGGTCCAGATCATCGAAGCCGATCCCGCTGTCACTGACGATGAACGACACCGCCAGGCTATCAGGCCCTACCCGGCGTCCGCGGACCTGGATCATCACCCCACCTTGATGGGTGAACTTCAAGCCGTTATCCACCAGGCAAGCCAGGCAGCGCATCAGCTTCTGCGCATCGCCAAGCAACTCGTCAGGTAGGTCAGCGGGAATATCCAGGCTCAGGTACAGGCCCTTGCCCAAGGCCTGTCCGGCAAATCCGGCGCGCAAGTCCTGTAGCTGACGCCGCAGGCTGAAGGGTAGGTTCTGCGCTCGCAAGCGCCCGGCTTGCAGCTCCGTGAGGATGAGAATGTCGTCGACCATGGCCATCATGTCCTGCGCCGAACCTGCGGCGGTGCGATGGTACTGGGCATGCTCGGCGTTCATCGGCAGGGTATGCATCAGTTCCAGCGAGCCGATCACACCATTCATCGGCGTACGCAACTCGTGGGTGACCGTGGCCAGGAATTCGTCCTTGAGGCGGTTACTCCTGGCCAATTGCTGGTTCAACTGCTCAAGCGTACGGCCAGTTTCGCGCAAGGTCTGGGCTTGCTGCTCACGCAAGCTGTTGATGCGGTCGGCCAGGGCCAGCGACAACAGCGCCACTTCCAGCGCCGAACCCAACTGGCTGGCATACATGGTGATAAATACGTTGGGCAGGTAGCCAAGCACCATCAGTGTATTGACCAGCCCGCCGAGCAGAAACGCCGTCCAGGCAATGATGAACCAGCGCGCCACGCGCAAACCGCTCCACCAGGCGTACAGCCCAGCGGTAAAGATGCTCACCGTGAACAACAGCGCCAGCACCGTGGCCATGCGCAGCGCCACCCCATAGCGCAAGGTCACGGCCAGCACCATGACCACTGCCCCACCGAGCATCAACAACTGCAGCAGACGATCGAACCCTCGGCTGAGCCTGCCCAGGCGCAGGAAGTGGCGGGCGAACTGACAGCCGAACAACCCAGCGGCGCCAATGAACAGCGGCGTAGACGCATTGGCCCACCACGGGTTGTCAGGCCAGAAATACGCGACCCCGGCGCCATTGACCGACACCTGGTACATGCCGAACGAAGCGATATAGAGGATGTAATAAAGATAGCTGACATCGCGCACGCTGATGTAGATGAACAGGTTGTACACCAACATCACCAGCAGCACGCCGTAGATCATGCCCAGCACATATAGCCGGGTTGGCTGGTCTTCCATATAGGCATTGACCGACCACAGCGTCAGCGGCGCCTGAATCGAGCCTTGGCTGTGCAGGCGCAGATAAGCCGTGGTCGCCTGCCCCGGCTGCATGGGCAGTTCGAACAGATAGTTGTTTTGCAGGATCTGCCGGGTCGCGTAGGGCAAGGCATCGCCAGTGCGCTGCGCCAGGCGATAACCGCCCTGGCCATCAGGCAAATACAGCTCCAGGTGATCGAGCGGCGGATAGGCCAGCTCCAGCAACCATGGGCGGCTGCTTTGCGTGGTAGGCGCGTTGTAGCGCAAGTCGATGCGCAGCCAGAACACCGAGGTCGAATAACCGGCGTTGAGCACATCATCCTGGTGCTGGTGGAAACGATTGGCCCAGGCCGGCGAACTGACCTCGGCAATACTGGCGTTGCCTGCGCGGTCTTCGAAGACCTGCATGACCTTGCCCAAAGGCAGACGCCGGGTAGCGTCGTCGAAATCGACTGCTCCGGCGAGCACGGGCCAGTAGCCCAGAAGCACAATCAGCAAATAGCGCATTACAGCCCCAGCATGGTCTGTCCGGTCGCGTCGCGGCGGCCTCCCTTCCCTTTGAGACGACGGTATGCGGCAGAGCCTGTTTATCGAGTTATCCGTGCACTCTAGCATAGCTTCCCGGGGTGGCCATCAGCCACTGGTAAATTTACCAGAAAGGCTCTAAATCAATACTTTCAAGCCAGAACAAAAAACAATCCTGACCACTTGATCAACAAAATCCACATGCAGGGCGCTTCGCGCAAATAGGTTTGGTGGTAAGCTCGCCGACCATGAATACCTACAGCTCCCGCCCCGTTGTCCTCTGTCTCTCCGGCCACGACCCCAGTGGCGGCGCCGGCCTGCAGGCAGATATCGAAGCCCTGATCGCTCAAGGCTGTCACGCCGCGCCCGCCGTGACTGCCCTGACCGTCCAGGATACCGTCAACGTTTCCGACTTCCGCGTGCTCGACCGCGAGTGGGTATTGGCCCAGGCCAACGCCGTTCTCGCCGACTCCACGGTCGCTGCGGTCAAGCTGGGCATGCTCGGCTCGATCGAGATGGTCGACACGGTCGCCGAGCTGCTCGCTGCGCACCCGCACTTGCCGCTAGTCTGCGACCCGGTGCTGCGCGCCGGTGGTGGCGGCCGCCTGGGCAAGGACGAAGTCGGCTATGCCGTGCGTGAGCGACTGTTGCCGCTGGCGACCATCGCCACGCCGAACCTGCCCGAAGCACGCATCCTCGCCGAACTGCCCGAAGGCACTGCCGACCAGTGCGCGGAAAAACTCCTGCCGTTCTGTAGACACCTGCTGATTACCGGCGGTCACGGCGATGAAGAGCAAATCCACAACCGCCTGTACAGCCGCGACGGCCAGAGCCATACCTGGAAATGCCAGCGCCTGCCTGGCAGCTACCATGGCTCCGGTTGCACCCTGGCCAGCGCCCTGGCCGGTCGCCTGGCCCTTGGCGAGCAGCTCGAGAGTGCCGTACGCAGCGCCCTGGACTACACCTGGCGGACCTTGCGCGACGCCGAGCAACTAGGTCGCGGCCAGTTCGTGCCACGCCGACTGCCCTTGGACTTCTGTTCCTGATTGACGCACACGAGGCTTGAAATGAAGCTACGCGGTCTGTACGCGATCACCGACAGCCAGCTGCTCGCCGGCCGGTTTTTGTCCCATGTCGAAGCGGCGCTCGAAGGCGGTGTCCGCCTGCTGCAGTACCGCGACAAGAGCAGCGACCAGGCCCAGCGCCTGCGTGAGGCCGAGGCGCTCAAAGCGCTGTGCGAGCGCTACGCCGCCGAGCTGATCATCAATGACGACGCCGAGCTTGCCGCGCGCCTGGGCGTTGGCCTGCACCTGGGGCAAACCGATGGGCCGCTGACACCCGCCCGGGCATTGCTTGGGCGCAATGCGATCATTGGCTCGACCTGCCACGCCCAGCTCGACCTGGCCGCGCAGGCCGCCGCTGAAGGCGCCAGCTATGTGGCCTTCGGCCGCTTCTTCAATTCCGTGACCAAGCCCGGCGCGCCGGCCGCCAGCCTCGAGCTGCTGGAGCAGGCCCGCGCCCAGGTGAAACTGCCGATCGCCGTGATCGGTGGCATCACCCTCGACAACGCCGCCCCGCTGGTCGCCCACGGCGCCGACCTGCTGGCGGTGATCCATGGCCTGTTTGGTGCCGACGACGCCCGGGAAGTAACCCGCCGCGCCCGCGCCTTCAACGCCCTGTTCGCTTCCTGATTCGAGAGAGATTTCCATGTCCCGTTCCGAAACCCTGTTCGCCCAAGCCCAGAAACACATCCCCGGTGGCGTCAACTCGCCCGTGCGTGCGTTCAAGAGCGTTGGCGGCACCCCGCTGTTCTTCAAGCACGCTGAAGGCGCCTACGTCATCGATGAAGATGACAAGCGCTACGTCGACTACGTTGGCTCCTGGGGGCCGATGATCCTCGGCCACAGCCATCCTGACGTGCTGGAGTCGGTGCGCAAGCAGCTGGAGCACGGCCTGTCCTATGGCGCCCCGACCGCCATGGAAACCGAGATGGCCGACCTGGTCTGCTCGCTGGTGCCATCGATGGAAATGGTGCGCATGGTCAGCTCCGGCACCGAAGCGACCATGAGCGCTATCCGCCTGGCCCGTGGCTACACCGGTCGCGACGCCATCATCAAGTTCGAAGGCTGCTATCACGGCCACTCCGACAGCCTGCTGGTCAAGGCCGGATCCGGCCTGCTGACCCAGGGCGTGCCAAGCTCGGCCGGGGTGCCGGCAGACTTCGCCAAACACACCCTGACCCTGCCATTCAACGACATTGCCGCGGTCGAGAAGACCCTGGCCGACGTCGGTCAGACCGTCGCTTGCATCATCGTCGAGCCGGTTGCCGGCAACATGAACTGCGTGCCCCCGGCGCCGGGCTTCCTCGAAGGCCTGCGCGAGCAGTGCGACAAGCATGGCGTGGTGCTGATCTTCGACGAAGTGATGACCGGTTTCCGCGTCTCGCTCGGCGGCGCCCAAGGCCACTACGGCATCACCCCTGACCTGTCGACGTTCGGCAAGATCGTTGGCGGCGGCATGCCAGTGGGTTGCTTTGGCGGCAAGCGCGCGATCATGGAATGCATCGCGCCGCTGGGCCCGGTCTACCAGGCCGGCACCCTGTCGGGCAATCCGCTGGCCATGGCCGCCGGCCTGACTACCTTGAAACTGATCAGCCGCCCAGGCTTCCATGATGAGCTGAGCGCCTTCACCAGCAAGCTGCTGGACGGCCTGCAACAGCGCGCCGATGCCGCTGGCGTGCCGTTCGTCACCACTCAAGCGGGTGCGATGTTTGGCCTGTACTTCACCGGCGCCGATGACATCGTCACCTTCGAAGATGTGATGGCCAGCGATGTGGAACGCTTCAAGCGCTTCTTCCACCTGATGCTCGAAGGCGGCGTGTACTTGGCGCCGAGCGCCTACGAGGCAGGCTTCACCTCGATCGTGCATGGCGAGACCGAGCTGAAGATCACCCTCGATGCGGCTGAGCGGGCGTTTGCCAAGCTGAAGTAACCGGCGCTCATACCGGCCTCATCGCGGGGCAAGCCCGCTGCCACGACGCGTCACATTGCCTCGTGGCAGCGGACTTGCCTTGCGATGAGGGCTAGTGTGATCTGCATCACACCGCCAGACCACACGCCAGCAAATCCCCACCTGTGCAGAAATTCGAGTAAAACTTTGTAAGGTTGGCGCTGCTTATCCCATAATGTGCCACCAGAGACATCGGACGCAGCTTTGCAGAGGTAAGTCGATCCCCATGAACCGCGCCGGCCGCGCCCTTACCCTGGGCTGCCTGTTGCTTCTTCAGCCCCTGCTGGCCCTGGCGGAGGGCGGTAACTCGTTGCTGATTCCAGCGACGGGGCGTTGCACCCTGAGCGCTCAACCCGAAGACCTGCAAACCGCCGTCAAGGCCTGCGAGCAAACCGCCGAGGCTGGGGATGCCCAGGCGCAGTACGAGCTGGGTGAGTTCTACTACACCGGCAGCGGCGATCAGGCCCCGCGTGATCTGAACAAAGCGCTCAACTGGTTCCAGAAAGCCTCGCTGCAAGGCCACGCACAAGCCCAGTACCGCCTCGGCTCGATGTTCTTCCATGGTGAAGGGGTCAAGGCCAACAACGTACAGGCCTATATCCTGCTGAAGATGGCTGCGGTCAACGGCGCTGAAGAAGCGCTGGACATGGCCGACGAAGTCACCGAGCAGATGCCCCGCGACGAACTCGAGCATGCCACCCAGGTGCTGGGGCAGATCTTCCGCAAATACCTGCTCGAATTGCAGAACGCCGAAGGGCGCAGCCCCTTCTCTCCCCTGCCTTAAGCGTTACTTCTCCGGCATCGGCATCGGGAACGGCATGACATTGCCGGTGTTCTTCGCTTCGCTGATCTTCGCCGTACCCAGTCGCTCGACCTCATCGATACGCACGATCGAATGCATCGGCACGAAGCTGCGGATCACCCCCTCGAACTGCGCCTTGAGCTTCTCTTCGCTGGGGTCTACCACCACCTGGGTGCGCTCACCGAAGACGAACTCCTCGATTTCCAGAAAGCCCCACAGATCGCTCTGGAAGATCTGCTTGGCGTACATTTCGAACACCTGCCCCTGGTTGAGGAAGATGACTTTATAGATGGCAGGCTCAGGTTTGCTCATGATCGGCGTGGGGACACATACGGTTGAAAATGGGCCGCATCATAGCAGACCACGGCAGCCGCGCAGTGCCCCAGCACCCTTGCGCCGCCAAGCTGCACTCAGGCACCCTGGCTAGCAACGACCCTTGATCGTTTCAGTGCTTTCGCCACTGTCAATCAAGGGTTATTCTTGGGTTCACCTCTATTGCCGTCGAGCGGCCAAAAACGACCTTGAACGCACCCATACAACCTCATCGTTTCATCCTCGAACCTTTCGAGGCCCACCGTTTCGCCAACTTGTGCGGCCAGTTCGACGAGCACCTGCGCCTGATCGAGCAACGCCTGGCCATCGAGATCCGCAACCGCGGCAACCAGTTCGAACTGCTTGGCGAGCCCAAGGCCACCTCCGCCGCCGAGCAGCTGCTGCGCCGTCTCTATCGCGAGACCAAGGCCACCGAGCTGTCGCCGGAAACGGTCCACCTTTATCTACAGGAGTCGGCGGTCGAGCACATCGACAACCCGGCGGTCAATGAAGTCAGCGTCTCGCTGCGCACGCGCAAGGGCAACATCCGTCCGCGCGGCCTCAACCAGCAGCGCTACGTCAAAGAGATCCTGGCCAACGACATCAACTTCGGCATCGGCCCGGCCGGTACCGGCAAGACCTACCTTGCCGTTGCCTGCGCCGTCGACGCGCTGGAGCGCGAACAAGTGCGGCGCATCCTGTTGGTGCGCCCGGCGGTCGAGGCGGGCGAAAAGCTCGGCTTCCTGCCTGGCGACCTGGCGCAGAAGATCGACCCCTACCTGCGCCCGCTGTACGACGCCCTCTATGAGATGCTCGGCTTCGAACACGTCGCCAAGCTGATCGAGCGCCAGGTGATCGAGATCGCCCCGCTGGCCTACATGCGCGGACGCACCCTGAACAACAGCTTCATCATCCTCGACGAAAGCCAGAACACCACGCTCGAGCAGATGAAGATGTTCCTCACCCGCATCGGCTTCGGCTCCACCGCGGTGATCACCGGCGACATCACTCAGGTCGACCTGCCGCGCGGCACCAAGTCGGGTCTGGCGCACGTGATCGAGGTGCTCAAGGACGTGCCGGGCATCAGCTTTACCCATTTCCAGCCTAAAGACGTCGTGCGCCACCCGCTGGTGCAACGCATCGTCGAGGCCTATGACCGTTTCGAAGGCCGCCAGGCCCAGGCCGAGGCACCTGCCCGCGATGCTTGAACTCGACCTGCAACGGGCCACGGATGCCGCCGCCCCTGATGACGCCGCCTTCCGCCGCTGGTGCGAACTGGCCCTGCGCCAGCGCAGCGCCGACTCGGAAATGACCATCCGCCTGGTCGATGAAGCCGAAGGTCGTGAGCTCAATCACACCTATCGTCACAAAGACTACGCGACCAATGTGCTTTCCTTCCCTGCCGACGTGCCGGACGAGCTCCTCGACATTCCGCTGCTGGGCGACCTGGTGATCTGCGTGCCAGTGGTCGAGCGCGAAGCGGCCGAACAGGGCAAGGCGCTTGAAGCGCATTGGGCGCACCTGGTCATTCACGGCTGCCTGCACCTGCTCGGCTACGATCACATCGAAGATGATGAAGCCGAGGAAATGGAAGCACTGGAACGAACATTGCTGGCCGAACTGGGTCACCCGGACCCCTACGCCGACGACGAACTCCCTCACCACGATATCTGCAAGGAACACGAGTAACCGCCATGAGCGAAGACCGATCGAGCAACGGGCAAAAGTCCTGGCTGGGTAAACTGACCCAGGCTTTTGCCCATGAGCCGAAAAACCGCCAGGAGCTCCTCGAGCTGCTGCGCGAAGCCCATCAGAACAAGCTGCTCGACAGCGAAGCGCTGACCATCGTCGAAGGTGCCATCCAGGTCGCTGACCTGCAGGTGCGCGACATCATGGTGCCGCGCTCGCAGATGATCAGCATCAAGGCCAGCCAGTCGCCTCGTGAGTTCCTGCCGTCGGTGATCGACGCCGCCCACTCGCGCTACCCGGTGATTGGCGAAAGCCACGATGATGTGCTCGGGATCCTGCTGGCCAAGGACCTGCTGCCGCTGATCCTCAAGGAGAATGGCGACAGCTTCAACATCAAGGACCTGCTGCGTCCGGCCACTTTCGTGCCGGAATCCAAGCGCCTGAACGTGCTGCTGCGCGAGTTTCGCGCCAACCACAACCACATGGCCGTGGTCATCGACGAATACGGCGGTGTGGCAGGCCTGGTGACCATCGAAGACGTGCTTGAGCAGATCGTCGGCGACATCGAGGACGAACACGATGTCGAGGAAGACAGCTACATCAAGCCACTGCCCAGCGGCGATTTCCTGGTCAAGGCGCTGACGCCGATCGAGAACTTCAACGAGTTCTTCGACAGCGAGTTCTCTGACGATGAGTTCGACACCGTGGGCGGCTTGGTCATGAGTGCCTTCGGCCACCTGCCCAAACGCAATGAAACCACTGAGATCGGCGCCTACCGCTTCCGCATTCTCAACGCCGACAGCCGGCGTGTTCACTTGCTGCGCCTGACCCCGATTACCCGTTAAGGAAAACCATGCGCTGGATCACCCGCCCCGGCTGGCCCGGTAACCTGCTGGCCATGGCGGCCGGCGCGTCTACCCTGCTGGCCCTGTCGCCGTTTGACTTCTGGCCACTGGCCTTGCTCGCCTTGGGCCTGTTCTACGCCGGCCTGCGCGAGCTGAGCCCACGCCAGGCCATGGCCCGTGGCTGGTGCTACGGCTTCGGCCTGTATGGCGCCGGCACCAGCTGGATCTACGTCAGCATGAACACCTACGGCGGCGCCTCGCCGCTGCTGGCGATCGTGCTGTTGGTGGCGTTTTTTGCAGCCATTGCCTGGTTCTTCGCTCTGCCCGCCTGGCTCTGGGCGCGCTGGCTGCGCCGTAACGAGGCGCCGCTGGCCGATGCCTTGTGCTTCGCGGCCCTGTGGCTGCTGCAGGAGGCCTTCCGTGGCTGGTTCCTGACCGGTTTCCCCTGGCTGTACTCCGGCTACAGCCAGCTGGACGGGCCATTGGCCGGCCTGGCCCCGCTGGGCGGCGTATGGTTGATCTCGTTTGCCCTGGCCTTGACGGCAGCGCTGCTGTGCAACCTGCACCGCCTGCGCGCGCGGCGGTCGTTCTTGGCCATTGGCGTGCTGTTGCTGGTCGGCCCATGGATTCTCGGCATTGCCCTGAAGAACCACGCCTGGACCCGCCCGGCGGGCGAGCCGCTCACGGTCGCGGCAGTGCAAGGCAATGTCGAGCAAGACCTGAAATGGGACCCCGCCCACATCAATGCCCAGCTGGCGCTGTACCGCGACATGAGCTTCACCTCCAAGCCGGTTGACTTGTTGATCTGGCCGGAAACCGCAGTACCGGTGCTCAAGGACCAGGCCCAGGGCTACATCGACATGATGGGCGGGTTCGCCGCCGAGCGGCATTCGGCGCTGATCACCGGGGTGCCGGTGCGGGAAATCGTCCACAAGCAGCGCCGCTACTACAACGGCATCACTGTGGCCGGTGAAGGCGACGGCACTTATCTGAAGCAGAAACTGGTGCCGTTTGGCGAGTACGTGCCGCTGCAAGACATGCTGCGTGGGGCGATCGAGTTCTTCAACCTGCCGATGTCGGACTTCGCCCGCGGCCCTGAAGACCAGGCGCTGTTGCAAGCCAAGGGCTACCAGATCGCCCCGTATATCTGCTACGAAGTGGTCTATCCCGAGTTCGCCGCCAGCCTGGCCGCCCGCAGCGACCTGCTGCTGACCATCAGCAACGACACCTGGTTCGGCACCTCCATCGGCCCATTGCAGCACTTGCAGATGGCGCAGATGCGCGCGCTGGAGGCTGGCCGCTGGATGATCCGCGCGACCAACAACGGCGTCACCGCGCTGATCGACCCGTTTGGCAAGATCACCGCGCAGATCCCGCAATTCCAGCAGGCGATCCTGTATGGCGAAGTGGTGCCGATGCAGCAGCTCACGCCTTATCTGCAATGGCGCTCTTGGCCGTTGGCGATTCTCTGCGCAGTGCTGATGGGGTGGGCGCTACTGGCCGGGCGCATTGCCAAGACCGTTTGACGGCAGCGCCAAAACCGGCCCTATCGCGGGGCAAGCCCGCTCCCACGCCAATCATCCTTACAGCGGCGTGCGGGCTTGCCCCGCGATAGCTTCGCCACCGCCTACGCTCAGTAGAACAATCGATACCCAACCAACCCCACCGCCTCATTGAGCAACTGCCCGCTCTGCCAAACCGCCCGGCTATCAGGCAGCAGCCCGGCAAACGGCCGCGCATGATCCTGGCCCAGGAACCCCACCGGCGCCGCCACCACCTCAAACCCCGCCCGCTCGAAGCTCCAACGCGAACGCTGCATGTGCCAGGCCTGAGTCACCACCACCACCCGGCGAATACCCAGCGGCTGCAACACTTGCGCGCTCATCTGGGCGTTTTCCCAGGTAGTGCGGCTGCCCTCTTCCTTCCACTTGACCTGCACGCCAAAGTCATCGCGCAGCCGATCGGCCATCAACTGCGCCTCACTCGGCGGCGTACCATAATGCAGCCCGCCACTGATCAGCACCGGTAGGCCCGAAGCCTTGGCCAATTGCGCTGCATAGCGCATGCGTTCCAACGCGGTGCCGGTGGGCTGGTCCTGCCCCCCCCAAGCCGGATCACCGCGCTCACGCCCCGCCCCGAGCACCACGATCGCATCGGCGCGTGCGGCCAGCCCGGACCACTGCTCAAGGCTCAACGCCTGTTCGGTTTCCAACTGCCGCGCAGCGTGCTCCACCACCCACGGCAAGCTCATCGACCACAAACCGCCCAGGCCCAGAACGAAACAGGCCAACGCCAGGCGCGGCCGCCGCTTGCGCAGCCACCAGGCAGCCAGCAGCAACAGGAACAGTAATCCTGGGGGCAACAACCATTGTTTGATGAAGTAACGAATCGGCACGGCGCACACCTCCTGTGAAGGCGTGCAGCCTAAGAGGATCGGCGCCGGGCAACAAGTACGCATCCGGCGCCGATCATGTGGTATGTGTTGGAAAAAGAACCGGCGCGTGACCCTCTGCGCCTGGAATCCTGAACGACTATCGGAATGGCAGCGTCCTGGATCTCGCCGTGGTGGCGGGGCGTTTCTTGTCCTTGAGCCAGACGATCTTTGCTGACGACGGCTCCGGCTGCTGGTGGGCAGCGGCACTGGCAAAACGGCTTTCCGGGAGGGATTCCAGGTAGGCCTTGATCACTTCGAACTCTGCATGGCTGAGGCCGCGCAACTCCAGTTCTGCTGGCATTTCGTCGCGTAATCTCACCGAGGTCCTGGCCACTTCCAGCGCCAGTCCCAAACGGTCGATCAAGCGTTCGTAAAGCTCCGGTTTGCTTGCGGGTAGCTGCGATTCTCCCATCCGTTCACCTCATTGAAGATAAAGATATCTCCCCCCACACCTGAGCTTAGCGTCACTGCAAAAAGCAGCCGCTTGCAGCGACAAACGGCCCGCAAGGCCGCTCGGCGCAATAGGGTTTCCCACGACGCGCAGCGCTCATGTATGCTACGGCGTTCACTCTTACCGACACCGGAGTGCCGGACGCAGCGAGGTTCCGCTGCCGGGAACAAGGTCTCTTCTCTCTCAGCCAAAAGTAGCCATGCACGAACAATACACGCCCCGTGAAGTAGAAGCCGCCGCCCAGAAATCCTGGGACGAGCAACAATCGTTCGCTGTTACCGAACAGCCAGGCAAAGACACCTACTATTGCCTATCGATGTTCCCGTACCCGAGCGGCAAGCTACACATGGGCCACGTGCGCAACTACACCATTGGCGACGTGATCGCCCGTTACCAGCGCATGCTCGGCAAAAACGTCCTGCAGCCAATGGGCTGGGACGCCTTCGGTATGCCTGCGGAAAACGCGGCGATGAAAAACAACGTCGCCCCGGCCAAGTGGACCTACGAAAACATCGACTACATGAAGACCCAGCTCAAGAGCCTGGGCCTGGCCATCGACTGGTCGCGTGAAGTCACCACCTGCAAGCCTGACTACTACCGTTGGGAGCAGTGGCTGTTCACCCGCCTGTTTGAAAAAGGCGTCATCTACCGCAAGAACGGCACCGTCAACTGGGACCCTGCCGATCAGACCGTACTGGCCAACGAACAGGTCATCGACGGCCGCGGCTGGCGTTCCGGCGCGCTGATCGAAAAGCGCGAAATCCCGATGTACTACTTCCGTATCACCGACTACGCCGACGAGCTGCTGGAAAGCCTCGACGAGCTGCCGGGCTGGCCTGAGCAGGTCAAGACCATGCAGCGCAACTGGATCGGCAAGTCGCGCGGCATGGAAGTGCAGTTCCCCTATGACCAGGCCAGCATCGGTCATGAGGGCACGTTGAAGGTCTTCACTACACGTCCTGACACCCTGATGGGCGCCACCTACGTCGCAGTCGCCGCCGAGCACCCGCTGGCCACCCAGGCCGCCCAGGGCAACCCGGCGTTGCAGGCGTTCATCGACGAATGCAAGAGCGGCAGTGTCGCCGAGGCCGACATGGCCACCCAGGAGAAGAAGGGCATGCCCACTTCCCTGTTCGTCGAGCACCCGCTGACTGGCGAGAAGTTGCCAGTGTGGGTCGCCAACTACGTGCTGATGCACTACGGCGACGGCGCGGTCATGGCCGTACCTGCCCACGATGAGCGTGATTTCGAGTTCGCCCACAAGTACAACCTGCCGGTCAAGGCTGTGATCCGTACCAGCGCCGGTGACGAAGTGTCCAGCGAATGGCAAGCCGCCTACGGCGAGCATGGCCAGCTGATCAACTCCGGCGAGTTCGACGGCCTGGACTTCCAGGGCGCCTTCGACGCCATCGAAGCCGCGCTGATCCGCAAGGAGCTGGGCAAATCGCGCACTCAGTTCCGTCTGCGCGACTGGGGTATCAGCCGCCAGCGCTACTGGGGCTGCCCGATCCCGATCATCCACTGCCCGTCCTGCGGCGACGTACCGGTGCCGGAAGATCAACTGCCGGTGACCCTGCCGGAGAACGTGGTACCGGACGGCGCCGGTTCGCCGCTGGCGCGCATGCCTGAGTTCTACGAGTGCAGCTGCCCGAAATGCGGCACTGCGGCCAAGCGCGAAACCGACACCATGGACACCTTCGTCGAGTCGTCCTGGTACTTCGCCCGCTACGCCTCGCCGAACTACGACCAGGGCCTGGTCGATCCGAAAGCGGCCAACCACTGGCTGCCGGTCGATCAGTACATCGGCGGTATCGAACACGCCATCCTGCACCTGCTGTACGCGCGTTTCTTCCACAAGCTGATGCGCGACGAAGGCCTGGTCACCTCGAACGAGCCGTTCAAGAACCTGCTGACCCAGGGCATGGTGGTCGCCGAGACCTACTACCGCGTTGCCAGCAACGGCGGCAAGGACTGGTTCAACCCGGCCGACGTGGAAATCGAGCGTGATGCCAAGGCCAAGATCATTGGCGCGCGTCTGAAGACCGACGGCCTGCCGGTAGAAATCGGCGGCACCGAGAAGATGTCCAAGTCGAAGAACAACGGCGTCGACCCGCAGTCGATGATCGATGCCTACGGCGCCGACACCTGCCGTCTGTTCATGATGTTCGCCTCGCCGCCCGACATGAGCCTGGAGTGGTCCGACTCCGGCGTCGAAGGTGCCAGCCGCTTCCTGCGTCGCGTTTGGCGCTTGGCCCAGGCACACGTTAGCCAAGGCCTGCCGGGCCAGCTCGACATCGCCGCCCTGGATGACGCGCAAAAAGGCATTCGCCGCTCGATCCACGCAGCCATCAAGCAGGCCAGCACCGATGTCGGCCAATACCACAAGTTCAACACCGCCATCGCCCAGGTGATGACCGTGATGAACGTGCTGGAGAAGGCTCCACAAGCCACCGCGCAGGACCGTGCCCTGCTCCAGGAAGGTCTGGAAGCGGTCACCCTGCTGCTGGCGCCGATCACCCCGCACATCAGCCACGAGCTGTGGAAAGCGCTGGGTCACAGCCAGTCGGTGATCGATGCCGCCTGGCCGAGCGTCGACGAAGCCGCCCTGGTACAAGACACCGTGACCCTGGTGGTCCAGGTCAACGGCAAGCTGCGTGGTCAGGTTGAAATGCCTGCCGCCGCCAGCCGCGAGGAAGTCGAGGCAGCCGCCCGCAACAACGAAAACGTCCTGCGCTTCACCGACGGCCTGACAATCCGCAAGGTCATCGTGGTTCCGGGCAAGCTGGTCAACATCGTCGCCAACTGATGGCAACGCCCGCCCGCAGCCACTGCGGGCGGGCGGAACAGGCCCACAAGGGAGCTTCAACATGATCAAACGCAATCTGCTGGTAATGGGCCTGGCTGTCATGCTCAGCGCCTGTGGTTTCCAGCTGCGCGGCACTGGCACCAGCGAACTGGCGATCAAAGAGCTGGACGTCAGTGCCCGCAACGCCTACGGCGAAACCGTCACTCAACTGCGCCAGGTGCTGCAGCGTAGCGGCGTCGACGTGCACACCGGCGCTCCTTACCGCCTGGTGCTGACCGATGAGAAAGAAACTCAGCGCGCCGCCACCTACAGCGGCGGCAACCGTTCGGCCGAGTACGAGCTGACCACCGTGCTCGACTACAGCATTCTTGGCCTGAACAACGTGCCGCTGCTCAGCGACAAGCTGGAAGTGCGCAAGATCTACGTGCATGACGGCGACAACATCACCGGCTCCGACCAGGAAGGCATCCAGACTCGCGAAGAACTGCGTCGCGACCTGGTGCAAGGCATGGTCGTGCGCCTGCAGATGCTGACCCCCGCCCAGCTTGACCAGTTGCAGCAGGAGGCCGACGAGCGCGCCAAGGCTGAAGCCGAAGCCGCCGCTGCCGCCCAGCGCTATCGCGATGAAACACCGCAACAGTCCCCTCTGGAAATCCCGGGCACTTAAGCCCGTACGGGGCACCCCCGGGTGCCCCGCCTTGTGCTCATGAAGCTCGCCCCCGCCCAACTCAACAAACACCTGCAAGGTGCCTTGGCCCCGGTCTACGTGGTCAGCGGCGACGATCCGCTGCTGTGCCAGGAAGCCGCCGATGCCATTCGCTCGGCTGCTCGCCAGCAAGGCTTCGACGAACGCCAGGTGTTCAGTGCCGACGCCAACTTCGACTGGGGCAGCCTGCTCCTGGCGGGTGCCAGCCTGTCACTGTTTGCCCAGCGCCGCCTGCTGGAACTGCGCCTGCCTTCGGGCAAGCCCGGCGACAAAGGCGCGGCGGCCTTGATGGAGTACTGCGCCAACCCTGCTGAAGACACCCTGCTGCTGATCAGCCTGCCCAAGCTCGATGGCAGCGCGCAGAAGACCAAGTGGGGCAAGGCGCTGGTCGAAGGTGCGCACTGCCAGTTCATCCAGATCTGGCCGGTGGACGCCCAGCAGTTGCCGCAATGGATCAACCAGCGCTTGTCCCAGGCAGGCTTGTCGGCGCAGCGCGATGCGGTGGACCTGATCGCCGCTCGGGTCGAAGGCAACCTGTTGGCCGCCGCGCAAGAGATCGAAAAGCTCAAGCTGCTGGCCGACGGCAACCAGATCACGGTGGAAACCGTGCAGGCGGCGGTGGCCGACAGTGCCAGGTTTGATGTGTTTGGCCTGGTCGATGCGATCCTCAAGGGTGAGGCGGCGCATGCGCTGCGTATGCTCGAGGGGTTGCGCGGCGAGGGTGTAGAGCCGCCGGTGATTCTCTGGGCGCTGGCTCGTGAGTTGCGCTTGCTGGCGGGTATTGCCCAGCAATTCAGCCAGGGCGTGCCGCTGGACAAGGCGTTCAGCCAGGCCCGGCCACCGGTGTGGGACAAGCGCCGGCCCCTGGTCAGCAAGGCCCTGCAACGCCTCTCGGCGCAACGCTGGGCGCAGTTGCTGCAGGATGCCCAACGCATCGATGCGCAGATCAAGGGCCAGGCCGAGGGCTCGCCCTGGACCAGCCTGGCGCGGTTGTCGCTGTTGATGGCTGGGCAGCGGTTGAGCTTGCCTTCTCAGTAGGCTTGAGATTTTGGGGCCGCGTAGCGGAGCCATTCACTGATCATATAAACAATCAATTGGCCCACCCGTTCCAAGCGACCTACAGTGCGCCCGTCACTCACTACGCTGGACCTTCAAGATGAGCAAAAAGCCGAAAAAACACGGCCCGAACAAGGCCAAATCCATCATCGCCCAGCCACTGTTCCGCAGCCGACAGGAACAACCAGGCAAAGGCAAAGGCAGCTACCGCCGCGAAGCCTTCCAATCGAGAGATTGGGAGGCTTGTTACTTTTTGGCCGCATGAAAGCATCAAAAGCGCAGGCATGGTATGGTCGGCACCTGACCTGTAATTCCTGGATCTGTGCATGCTCTTCAGTCTGTTCCCACGCTGGCAACCCCGCCAGCTGATCGCGGCCTCCAGCCTCATCCTGCTCGTCGCCTGCGCGGAGAAACCCACCGCCGCCGACGCTCTGCCGCTGGCCCCTGCCCAGCCCGCTCCGGTGGTCAACCTGCCCGGCAGCACACCTGACGTCAGTACTGAAATCCAGCCCCTGCAGACCTTCGCCCAATGGCAGGCGGGCTTCCGTCAGCAAGCACTGCAGGCCGGCATCAGCGCAAGTTTGTTCGACCGCGCCTTCAGCGGCGTCACACCCGATATGGACGTGATCAAGGCCGACCGCAGCCAGCCCGAGTTCACCCGCCCAGTGTGGGAATACCTCGATGGCGCGCTGTCGCCACTGCGCGTGCGCAACGGCAAGAAGCTGCTTGAGCAAAATGCCGAGCTGCTGTCGCGTATCGAACAGCGCTACGGCGTAGACCGCCAGGTGCTGGTATCGGTGTGGGGCATGGAGAGTAACTTCGGCCAATTCCAGGGCAGCAAGTCGGTGATCCGCTCGCTGGCGACCCTGGCCTACGAAGGCCGTCGCCCGCAGTTCGCCCAGGACCAGCTGATTGCGGCGCTGCAGATCCTGCAGAACGGCGACATCCAACCCGAGGCAATGCGTGGCTCGTGGGCCGGGGCGATGGGCCAGACCCAGTTCATCCCGACCACCTACAACACCCACGCGGTGGACTTCGACGGTGATGGCCGTCGCGATATCTGGAACAGCACCGCCGATGCCCTGGCATCCACCGCCCATTACCTGCAAAGCTCGGGCTGGAAGCGTGGTCAACCGTGGGGCTTCGAAGTCCAGGTGCCGGCCAGCTTCGATTACTGGATCGCCGACGGTGCCCAGCGCAAGACGGTCAGCGAGTGGCTGCAACTGGGCGTGAAACTGCCCAGTGGCACGCAACTGCCTGCCGGTAGCAACCAGCTGTCGGCCGCGCTGCTGCTGCCTGCCGGCGCCAAAGGCCCTGCCTTCCTGGTGTTGGACAACTTCCGCGCGATTCTCAAGTACAACAACTCATCATCCTATGCCCTGGCGGTAAGCCTGCTGGGTGATCGCTTCTCGGGCTGGGGCTTCATTGCTGGCAGCTGGCCGAAAGAAGATCTGCCATTGAGCCGCAGCGAGCGCATCGAGTTGCAGAACTTGCTCAATGCCAGCGGGCATGAGGCGGGCAATGCTGATGGCATCATTGGCGCCAATACCCGCAAGGCGATTCGCAATGCGCAGCAAGCGCAAGGGATGCCGGCGGATGGCTACCCGACGCATAAGTTGCTCGACAGCCTGCGTAGCCGCTAGCGAGCTGTCGCGGGGCAAGCCCGCTCCCACGTTACGTCCACTGACGTTTACAACGTGGGAGCGGGCTTGCCCCGCGATAGCCTTACGACCTGAACAACGTCTGCTCCAAGCTCAGGCTGTGCTTTTCGCTGTCCAAGCGCACCCGCGCTCCCAGCGGCAAGCAAATATTCGGATCACAATGGCCACTGCGCCATCCGGCCAGCACCGGCACCGCCAACGGCGCGAAGATATCCTCCAGCAGCGGCGTCATGGCCGAAACCGTAACCCCGGCAAAATCCCCCACCAGCACCCCACGCACACCCTCCAGCTTGCCAGCTAGGCGTAATTGGGTCAGCAACCTGTCGACCCGGTACAGCGGCTCGTTGACATCCTCGATGAACAAGATGCTGTCGCGTGTATCGATCTCAGCCAAGGTGCCCAGTGTGGCCCCTAGCAACGACAGATTACCGCCCACCAGACGCCCGCTGGCAGCGCCTGGCAGCACGCTGGTCAATTGGTAGTTGTGCGGATGGGCAATCGCCGCGCCCTGCCCCAGCCGCCCGCGCAACTGCTCCAGCAAGGAACTGACCGTCGGCTCCAGCTTCTCTCCCAGTAGATCGGCATTGAGCATGCCGCCATGGAAAGTGAGCAATCCTGCGCGCTGGTTGATCGCCGTGTGCAGCGCGGTGATATCGCTATAGCCGATCAACGGCTTGGGATGGCGCGCGATAAGCTCGAAGTCGATCTGGTCGAGCAGGCGCATGCTGCCGTAACCACCGCGCATGCACAGGATGGCGTCGATCTGCGGGTCGCTGAAGGCATCATGCAGATCCTGCAAACGCTGCTGATCGGAGCCGGCCAGGTAGCCTTGGGCCTGGCTGACACCGGGGTAGATGCGGCACTGGTAGCCGCGGTCGGTAAACCATTGACCAGCCTTGGCCTGATCCAGCCGCGCAGGGCCTGCGGGAGCAATGATGGCGAAGCAGGCATTGGTCGGCAGCGCCTGGGGCAATGGGGCAACCCCGCGTTCAACACAGTTCATCGAGCAACTCCTTGTGGGGATAGGCGAGCCACGATGGGCGAAAGCATCAGCCTTGCCCAGCGGGTAGCGATCCCCCAATAAAAATGCCGATGGCGCCTTTCGGCGCGCATCGGCATGTTTGACTCAAGCCAGGCTCAGAGCTTGATCTTGGCTTCGTGCGCCTGCTGGTCAGCATGGTAGGACGAACGCACCAGTGGCCCGGATGCGACGTTCTTGAAGCCCATCTTGTAGCCTTCCTCGGCGAACCAGGCGAAGGTGTCCGGATGGACGAAGCGCTGCACCGGCAAGTGGCTACGCGAAGGCTGCAGGTACTGACCGAGGGTGAGCATGTCGATGTTGTGCTCGCGCATGCGATGCATCACTTCGATGACTTCCTCGTCGGTCTCGCCCAGGCCCAGCATCAAGCCGGACTTGGTTGGGACATGCGGCACCAGCTGCTTGAACTTCTCCAGCAGGTCCAGCGACCAGTCGTAGTCCGAACCAGGACGGGCGGCCTTGTACAGGCGCGGCACGGTCTCAAGGTTGTGGTTGAACACATCTGGCGGCTCTTGCGCGGTGATCGCCAGCGCCACGTCCATGCGTCCTCGGTAGTCCGGTACCAGGGTTTCCAACTGCACGCCTGGCGACAGCTTGCGGATTTCGCGAATGCAATCGGCAAAGTGCTGGGCACCGCCATCACGCAGGTCGTCACGGTCAACCGAGGTGATCACCACGTACTTCAGGCGCAGATCGGCGATAGCCACGGCCAGGTTGTGCGGCTCATCCACATCCAGTGGCTTCGGTCGGCCGTGGCCAACGTCGCAGAACGGGCAGCGACGCGTGCAGATGTCGCCCATGATCATGAAGGTCGCAGTACCACCGGAGAAGCACTCGCCCAGGTTCGGGCAGGAGGCCTCTTCGCAAACGCTGTGCAGCTTGTGCTTGCGCAGCAGTTGCTTGATGCGATCTACCTCGGGAGAAACCGGGATGCGCACGCGGATCCAGTCAGGCTTCTTCGGCAGCTCTTCGGTGGGGATGATCTTGACCGGGATACGCGCCACCTTGTCGGCGCCACGCAGTTTCACCCCAGCTTCCACCTTCTTCGGCGCAGGGCGCGGGGTGACATCCTGGGATGGGATCAGGTTCGGCACGGCTTCTTGCACAATTGTCATATTCAGTCGATTCCGCCCGTGAGGGTCGTCTGCTCAGCATAGTCGAGGTGCTTGACCAGCTGTCCGCGCAGCCTTGTCCTGACCTCGGTGAGTTCGATCGGACCTGCCAGATCACGTAGCTGGGTCATGGCCAGCCCCGCATACCCGCAGGGGTTGATTCGGCGAAATGGCGCTAAGTCCATGTCCACGTTCAGGGCAAGGCCGTGGAACGAACGACCATTGCGGATTCGCAGGCCGAGCGAGGCGATCTTCGCCCCGTCGACATATACACCCGGCGCATCGGGTTTGGCGGCGGCGTCGACCTCATAGCTGGCGAGCAGATCGATCAGGCTGTGCTCGATCCGGCTGACCAGCTCCCGCACGCCAAAGCCCAGCCGGCGCACGTCGAGCAACAGGTAGGCCACCAGCTGCCCGGGGCCATGGTAGGTCACCTGGCCGCCGCGATCGGTCTGCACCACCGGGATGTCGCCCGGCACCAGCAGGTGCTCGGCCTTGCCGGCCTGGCCCTGGGTGAAGACCGCAGGATGTTCGACCAGCCAGATTTCGTCCTGGCTGTCCGCTCCACGCTGCTCGGTAAAACGACGCATAGCCTCCAGCACCGGTTCATAGGGCTGCAGGCCAAGCTCGCGAAAACCGAGACAAGCGGGCATCAGAGCACCATTTTCACGATGCCGGTAGCGCGCAGGGCGCTGTTGATATCGTGCAGCTGGTCCTCGCTCTCGGCAACGATGTGCAGTTGCACCGTGGTGTACTTGCCTTCCTTGCTCTGACGCTCGGCCAGAGTGGCCATGTCGACCTTGGCGTGCTTCTTGAGGATTTCGATCACCGTGTCCTTGAAATTGACTACGGTGTCGCCAATCACCTTGATCGGATAATCGGCGCAGGGGAATTCAATCTTGTGCGACTTGACGTCAGGTTCGCTCATGGCGGAAACGGCCTCGTAAGCCGTGGCAACAACGACGCTCCCGCTGGAGTGAGCGGGAGCGTGGCAGGTCACGTTATCAGTTGAACAACCCGTAGAAGAATAGACGAATGCTATCCCACATACGGCGGAAGAAACCACCTTCCTCGACGCCATCGAGGGCGATGAGGTCAGCGCTGTGGACCACTTTCTCGTCCAGTTTGACTTCCACTTTACCGATCACGTCACCTTTGGCGATTGGCGCGGTCAGTTGTGGGTTCATGGTCATCGAAGCGGCCAGGCGCTTCAATTGGCCTTTAGGCATAGTCATGGTCAGGTCGTTGGCCAGGCCCGCCTTGACTTGGCTGGTGGCGCCCTTCCAGACCGGAGCCTGAGTCAGCTCGGTGCCCTTCTGGTAGAAGGTCTGGGTTTCGAAGAAGCGGAAACCGTAGGTCAGCAGCTTCTGGGTTTCGGCAGCACGCGATTGCTCGCTGTTGGTGCCGAACACCACGGCGATCAGGCGCTGGCCGTCACGTACCGCCGAGGCGACCATGCAGTAGCCGGCTTCGTCGGTGTGGCCGGTTTTCAGGCCATCGACGGTCTTGTCACGCCACAGCAGCAGGTTGCGGTTAGGCTGCTTGATGTTGTTCCAGAAGAACTCTTTCTGCGAGTAGATCGCGTAGTGAGCCGGGTCTTCGTTGATGATCGCACGCGCCAGCAGGGCCATGTCGTGGGCCGAGGAGTAGTGCTCCGGGTTCGGCAGGCCGGTCGGGTTCATGAAGTGGCTGTTGCCCATGCCCAGATCGGTAGCGGTCTTGTTCATCATGTCGGCGAAGGCATCTTCGCTGCCGGCGATGTGCTCGGCCAGGGCGACCGACGCGTCGTTACCCGACTGGATGATGATGCCGTGCAGCAGGTCGCTGACGCTGACCTGGGTGCCGACCTTGATGAACATGCGCGAACCACCGGTACGCCAGGCGTTTTCGCTGACGGTGACCGGGTCGTTTTCGCCGATCTGGCCACGACGGATATCGAGGGTGGCGATGTAGGCTGTCATCAGCTTGGTCAGGCTGGCTGGCGGCAGGCGCTCGTCACCGTTGTTTTCGACCAGCACGTTGCCGCTGGACGCGTCCATGAGTACGTAGGACTTGGCGGCCAACTGCGGTGGCGATGGCATCATCTGCTCCGCTGCGAAGGCAGCAGGCGTGATCATCAGCAGTACGGGCAGGCAAAGTCGTTTGGCAAGGTTGGTGATGTTCATCCGTCTCTCGAAAATCGCTAATGGTCTGATGTTTCGTGGGCGAGGCCCAACGGCTAGTCAGTCTAGTTATGCGAGCTGCGCTGCAGCCCAAACCCGAGGCCAGGGGCCTTGCGGGAAAAAACGGCCATTGTACATGGGCGCGTCTGGCAATTCATGACAAAACAGACAGGTTGGCGTCGACTTCTTCGCGGGCAAGCCCGCTGCCACAGGGTCATCGCTGTCCTTGTGGGAGTGGGCTTGCCCGCGAAGGGGGTGACGCAAATCAGTGCGTCGTGCCCCTTCAGTCCACCGTCTGGCGCAGGAGTTCCCTAGTCGGTCACCAGCTTGGCCTGGCCAAGATTGGCCATGCGCACGCTGTCCTGGGTCTGTTGGACTTCGCCCTGGCTGCTCATCGGCCCCAGGCGTACGCGGTGCAGGGTCTGCTGGTTACGTACGATCGAGCTGATGAACACCGGGGCGCTGACCATGGTGCTGAGTTTGGAGCGCAGCAGTTCAGCTGCGTCCGGGTTGGCGAATGCGCCCACCTGGAGGTACATGCCGCCATTGGCGCTTGGCGCGCTGTTGCTGGCGATCTGCACCGGTACTACCGCCGCAGCATGCTGCTGCGCTGGCGGAGTCCATTGCTCGACCTTGCCCGTGCTGGCTGGCAGCGCTTGGGTCTGGGCCACTTGCGGTTCCTTGAGCACCAACGGCGCCTGTTGACCACGCTGGGCCCACCACTGCTGCGGGTCGATCCCCTCGACGCGCACCCGCGCGGTGCCGGTTTCGGCGTAACCGAGTTTTTTCGCCGCCGCGTAGGACAGGTCGATGATGCGGTCCGAATAGAACGGGCCACGGTCGTTGACCCGCAGGATCACGCTACGGTGGTTGTCCAGGTTGGTCACCCGCACGTAGGCCGGCAGCGGCAGGGTCTTGTGCGCGGCGCTCATGCCGTAGAGGTCATAGACCTCGCCATTGGCGGTGTTCTGGCCATGGAACTTGGTGCCATACCAGGAGGCAGTGCCCTCGGCGCGGTAGTTGCGCGAGTCCTGGATCGGGTAGTAGGTTTTGCCCAGCACCGTGTACGGGTTGGCCTTGTAATTGCCAGTGTGCACGGTTGGCGTGGCGTCAGGGATCTTGTTGACATCCACGTCCCACCACGGCGCACCGTCCTTGTGAGCGCGGTTGATGTCCAGGCCAGGTTGCGAACGAACCACGTTGCCGCCACTTTGCTGGGCCGGCCGGCTGGACGAGCAGCTGGCCAGGACCACGCCAACGGCGATGCAGGTCAGCAGCTTGAAGGAATTCAGAGAAAATACGCGCATTACTTGACGCCCCGTGCAAGAACCAGCTGTTCCGAGAGCTGATGCACCGCCATGGCGTACATCACACTGCGGTTGTACCGCGTGATCGCATAGAAGTTCTTCAAGCCCATCCAGTATTCAGGACCGTTTTCACCCTCGAGCTTGAAGGCGGTCACCGGCAGATCATCGCGCAGCGCATCATGGCTCGACCAACCCAGGGCTTTCAACTCCCCGACCGTCTTGACCGGCTCGATACCCGTGGTCAGGCCTTCATCGGCCCGCTCGCCACGCACCTGGGCGCGACTGACCACGCCCTCGCCCGCAACCCAGCCGTGGCGCTTGAAGTAGCTGGCCACGCTGCCGATGGCGTCATCGGGATTGTTCCAGATATTGATGTGGCCATCACCGTCGAAGTCCACGGCATAGTTGCGAAAACTGCTCGGCATGAACTGCGGCAAGCCCATGGCGCCGGCGTAGGAGCCCTTGAGCATCAGCGGATCGAGCTGCTCCTCCCGGGCCAGCAAGAGGAACTCGCGCAGCTCCTTGCGGAAGAACTCGGCCCGTGGCGGGTAATCGAAGCCCAGGGTCGACAACGCGTCGATCACCCGGTAGTTGCCGGTGTTGCGACCAAAGAAGGTCTCCACGCCGATGATCGACACGATCACCTGGGCCGGCACGCCATATTCCTGCTCGGCACGGGCCAAGGTGGCCTCGTGCTGACGCCAGAAGTCGACCCCGCGGGCAATGCGCGCGTCGGTAATGAACATCGGCCGGTATTCTTTCCACGGCTTGACCCGCTCGGCCGGACGCGAAATCGCATCGAGGATCGACTGCTTGCGCTGCACCTCGCGGAACACGCCCATCAGTTGTTCGCCGGCAAAACCGTAGTCGCGGGTCATTTCGCCAACGAACTCGGCCACCTGTGGCGAGCCGTCATAGTCGCCGGCATTGGCTTGCTGGACAGCGCCGAACAGACCGATTGCGCCGATCCACGGCAGACAACGGGCAGCCCAGGTACGCACTGCTTGCATGAAATTGGTCACCTTATTCAAACCTGCGCGATCCATTTGCGGTGTGTGTGGATCGACATCAGAACGCCAAACGCTGACAGCAGCGTCACCAACGAAGTTCCGCCATAACTAATGAAGGGCAGCGGCACCCCCACTACGGGTAACAAACCGCTAACCATACCGATATTGACGAACACGTATACAAAGAAGGTCATCGTCAGGCTGCCCGCCAGCAGCTTGCCGAACAGGGTCTGCGCCTGGGCCGTGATCACCAGGCCGCGGCCGATCAGCAGCAGGTAGACGATCAACAGCAGGCAGATCCCGACCAGACCGAACTCCTCGCCGAGCACGGCGATGATGAAGTCGGTGTGGCTTTCAGGAAGAAAATCCAGGTGCGACTGGGTACCGAGCAACCAACCCTTGCCAAACACCCCGCCCGAGCCGATCGCGGCCTTGGACTGAATGATGTTCCAGCCGGTGCCCAACGGGTCGCTTTCCGGGTCGAGGAAGGTCAATACCCGTTGCTTCTGGTAGTCGTGCATGACGAAGAACCACATCGCCACGGCCACCGGCACCGCGGCGGCCAGCACGCTGATAATCCAGCGCCAGCGCAGGCCCCCCATAAACAGCACGAACGCGCCCGAGGCGAGGATCAGCAGCGCGGTACCCAGGTCAGGCTGGCGGACAATTAGAATGAACGGCACGCCGATCAGCACCAGGCTGATCGCCACGTGCTTGAGATCCGGCGGCAAGGTGCGCTTGGACAGATACCAGGCCAAGGTTGCCGGCATGATGATCTTCATGAATTCCGAAGGCTGGAAGCGGATCACCCCCGGGATGTTGATCCAGCGGGTCGCGCCCATGGCGTTGTGGCCCATGACGTCGACCACCACCAGCAGGCACACCCCGGTCAGGTACGCCAACGGCACCCAGCGGGCCATGAAACGTGGTTCGAGCTGGGCGATGATGAACATCGACACCAGGCCGATGCCGAACGAGGTGGCCTGCTTCATCAGCAAGTCCCAGTTCTTGCCGCTGGCCGAATAGAGCACGAACAGGCTGCCAGCGGCGAGGGTCAGCAGGATGATCAGCAGCGGGCCGTCGACATGGATGCGCTGCAGGAAGCTGGCGCGCCGACGCATCACGTCTTCGCTGGAGAGCATGCGATCAAAGTTGTTCATCATTGCGGCGCTTCCTGGGCGACGGTGGGCGGCGCGAACTCGGTTTTCAGCCGGCCGCTCTCATCGAGCAACCAGGCATCCATCACCTGACGCATCACGGGGGCGGCCACACGGCCACCGGCTTCGCCGTTCTCGATCATCACCGAGACCACGATCTTGGGGTCTTCTGCCGGCGCAAAGCCGACGAACAAAGCGTGGTCACGATGGCGCTCCTGGACTTTGTTACGGTCGTACTTCTCGCCCTGCTTGATCGCCACCACCTGGGCGGTACCGCTCTTGCCGGCAATCCGGTACTGGGCGCCAGCGGCGGCGGCGCGGGCAGTACCGCGGGCGTTGTGCATGACCTGCTCCATGCCATGGGTGACTCGGGTCCAGTCGGCCTTGTCGCGCAGGATGATGTCATCGATCGGGTTTTCGTCCACCGGCGGCTGGCCTTCGATGGTCTTGGCCAGATGCGGCCGGAACCACTTGCCTTTGCTGGCGATCAGCGCCGTAGCCTGGGCCATCTGCAAGGGCGTGGTCTGCATGTAGCCCTGGCCGATACCCAGGATCAGCGTCTCGCCCGGGAACCAGGCCTGACGGCGGGTGGCGCGCTTCCACTCACGGGTCGGCATCAAGCCGGAAGACTCCTCGAACATGTCCAGCGAGACTTTCTGGCCGAGGCCGAACTTGTTCATGTAAGTGGACAGGCGATCAATGCCCATCTTGTGCGCCAAGTCGTAGAAGTAGGTGTCGTTGGAACGCATGATCGCCAGGTCCAGATCGACCCAGCCATCACCACTGCGGTTCCAGTTACGGTATTTGTGGTCATAGTTGGGCAACTGGTAGTAGCCCGGGTCGAAGACCCGGCTGCTGGCGGTGACCACGCCACTGTCCAGCCCGGCAATCGCCACCGCCGGCTTGATGGTCGAGCCTGGCGGATACAGGCCGCGCAAGACGCGGTTGAACAGCGGCCGGTCGATCGAGTCGCGCAGCTCGGCATAGGCCTTGAAGCCGATACCGGTGACGAACAGGTTGGGGTCGAAACTCGGCTGGCTGACCATCGCCAGGACTTCACCCGAGCGCGGATCCAACGCCACCACCGCGCCACGCCGCCCGCCCAGGGCAAGCTCGGCCGCTTCCTGCAACTTGATGTCCAGGCTCAGGACGATGTCCTTGCCAGGAATCGGGTCGGTACGCTTGAGCACCCGCAGAACACGACCGCGCGCGTTGGTCTCGACTTCCTCGTAACCGACCTGGCCGTGCAAGGCGTCTTCATAGAAGCGCTCGATGCCGGTCTTGCCGATATGGTGGGTGCCGCTGTAGTTGACCGGATCGAGGGTTTTCAGCTCTTTCTCGTTGATCCGCCCGACATAGCCGACCGAATGGGCGAAATGCGCACCTTGCGGGTAATGGCGCACCAGCTGCGCCGCCACTTCCACCCCCGGCAGACGGAACTGGTTCACCGCCACCCGGGCGATCTGTTCTTCGCTGAGCTCGAACAGGATCGGCACCGGCTCGAACGGTCGGCGCCCCTGCTTCATGCGCTTCTCGAACAGCGCACGGTCATCCGGGGTCAGCTCCAGCACCTCGACGATCACATCCAGCACTTCCTGCCATTTGCCAGAGTTACCGGCCCGCTCGCGGGTCATGGTCAGGCTGAAGCTGGGCCGGTTATCGGCGATGATCACCCCATTTCGGTCGAAAATCAGCCCACGGGTCGGCGGAATCGGCTGCACATGCACCCGATTGTTCTCCGACAAGGTGGAGTGATAGTCGTACTGGATGATCTGCAGGTAATACAGCCGCGCGATCAGCACGCACACCAGCAACATGATCGCCACAGCGCCGACCACGACGCGGTTGCGCACCAGGCGGGCGTCTTTCTCGTGGTCTTTGAGGCGAATCGGCTGCGACATCGGGCGGGCTTACAGGCTCATTTGTGGTAGGGATGCCCGGACAACACGGTCCAGGCGCGGTAGATCTGTTCGCCGATCAGTATCCTTACCAACGGATGCGGCAGGGTCAGCGGCGACAGCGACCAGCGCTGTTCGCTGCGCGCACACACCTCCGGCGCCAGGCCCTCCGGCCCACCCACCATCAAATTCACCGTGCGCGAATCCAGGCGCCAGCGATCCAGCTCGACCGCCAACTGCTCGGTGCTCCAAGGCTTGCCGTGCACCTCGAGGGTGACGATACGCTCGCCCGGCTGCACCTTGGCGAGCATGGCCTCGCCCTCCTGACGAATCAGGCGAGCGACGTCGGCATTCTTGCCCCGGGTGTTCAGCGGTATTTCCACCAGCTCCAGCGACAGCTCCGAAGGGAGGCGCTTGGCATATTCATGCCAGCCTTCCTCGACCCACTTGGGCATACGCGAGCCGACCGCGATCAATCGCAGACGCACGGCACTTCCTTATTACTTGGTGAGCTTGTCGAAGAACTCGTTGGCACCGGTTTCCGAGCTGTGGTGCTTGCCATCGGCGGCACGGCTCTGCTCGGCACCCATCCACAGGCGCTCCAGGTCGTAGAACTGACGCGCTGCGGCGGTCATCATGTGCACGATAACGTCGTTGAGGTCGAGCAGGACCCAGTCGCTCTCGCCCTTGCCTTCTTCGCCCAGCGGCTGCACACCCTTGGCCTTGACCAGTTCGCGAACCTTTTCCAGCATCGCGTTGATCTGGCGGTTGGAGGTACCGGTGGCGATGATCATGTAGTCGGTCAGGCTGTGCTTCTCGCGTACGTCGATGACCTGGATGTCCTGGGCCTTGACGTCTTCCAGTGCGGCCTTGGCCAGCTCGACCAGTTCTTCGGCCTTGATGATGTTTTGCTTGGTCATATAAAACTCGTTCAACTCATTGAATGAGGCGCCCAATGGCGCCGTCAGTTGGACGCACGATACAGATCGTGCGCCTCGATATAGGCCAGTACTGCGTCCGGCACCAGGAACCGCACCGACTTGCCGCTGGCCAGCAGCTGTCGGATTTGCGTGGCAGACACCGCGAGCGGCGTCTGCCAGACGAACGAAATATGCCCCGCCGGGCCAGACATGGCGGCGGGATCGCTCTCCGAGCGCGCCGCCAGAAGGTTGCGCAGCTCGTCAGGGGGTTCGACATCGGCATCCGGGCGTTGCAGCACCAGGATGTGACAGTGTTGCAGCAACTCTTCCCAGCGATGCCAGCCAGGCAGGCCGCAAAATGCATCCCAACCCAGCACCAGGAACAGTTGGTCGTCGTCCGCCAGCTCGGCCCGGATCGATTCCAGGGTGTCGATGGTGTACGACGGCTTGTCGCGTGCCAGCTCCCGGGCATCAACGCTCAGGCATTCGACCCCGCTAACCGCGCTTTGCACCATGGCCAGGCGATCCTGCGCCGACACCTGTGGCGTGTCGCGGTGTGGCGGTCGAGCGTTGGGCAGCAGGCGCAGCTCGTCCAGGCCCATGAATTCGGCCACTTCCAGCGCGCTGCGCAGGTGGCCGATATGCACCGGGTCGAAGGTACCGCCGAGAATGCCGACGCGCCGCACTGGCTGGGCGGTGCTCAACTCAGCAGGACTCCTGGCCGCGCAGTTGACCATCGCCGATCACTACATACTTCTCGCAGGTCAGGCCTTCCAGGCCGACCGGGCCGCGGGCGTGCAGCTTGTCGGTGGAAATCCCGATTTCTGCGCCCAGGCCATATTCGAAGCCGTCGGCAAAGCAGGTCGGGGTATTGAGCATCACCGACGCCGAGTCCACCTCGGCCATGAAGCGCCGGGCCTGGCCCTGGTGTTCGGTGATGATCGAATCGGTGTGGTGCGAGCCGTAATGGTTGATGTGCTCGATAGCCTGGTCCAGGCCGTCGACCACACGAATCGACAGGATCGCGTCGAGGTATTCGGTGTGCCAGTCGTCTTCACTGGCAGGCTTGGCCTCGATGATCGCCTGGGTACGCTCGCAGCCGCGCAGCTCGACGCCCTTGTCCTGGAAGCGGCGGGCCATTTCCGGCAGGAAGTCGCTGGCCACGCTTTGATCGACCAGCAACGTCTCCATCGCGCCACAGATGCCGTAGCGGTAGGTCTTGGCGTTGAAGGCCACGCGCCAGCCCTTGTCCAGATCAGCGTGCTGATCGATATAGACGTGGCAGATGCCATCGAGGTGCTTGATCACCGGCACGCGCGCATCACGGCTGATGCGCTCGATCAGACCACGGCCGCCGCGCGGGACGATGACATCGACGAACTCCGGCATGCCGATCAGCGCGCCGACGGCTTCGCGATCGGTGGTCTCGACCACTTGCACTACCGCCGCCGGCAGGCCGGCGGCAGCCAGGCCACGCTGGATGCAGGTGGCGATGGCGCGATTGGAATGAATCGCCTCGGAGCCGCCACGCAGGATGGTGGCGTTGCCCGATTTGAGGCACAGGCTGGCAGCGTCAATGGTCACGTTCGGGCGCGACTCATAGATGATGCCGATCACCCCGAGCGGTACGCGCATCTTGCCCACCTGGATCCCCGACGGGCGGTAGCTCATGTCACGGATGGCGCCGACTGGGTCCGGCAAGCTGGCAACCTGGCGCAGGCCAGTGATCATGCCGTCGATGCGCGCCGGGGTCAGGGCCAGGCGGTCGAGCAAAGCTGGCTCAAGGCCATTGGCACGGCCAGCGGCCAGGTCCTGTTCATTGGCTGCGGTCAGCTCGCTGCGGGCAGCGTCCAGCGCGTCGGCGGCGGCCTGCAGGGCGCGGTTCTTCTGCGCGGTGCTGGCGCGGGCGATCACGCGAGAGGCCTCGCGGGCGGCGCGACCCAGGCGGGTCATGTAGTCAAGAACGGACTCAGTCATGGGCTCGGTGTCTTGGCGAAAGGGGAAATCGGCTGATTATAACTGGCACGCCCCTATACGCCCAGCGGCGGGTGGCGGATGGTAGAAGATGGCGGGGGTAATGGGTAGGAAAGATGTAACGGGCCTTATCAGAAATTTCCTGATCCGAACCGACGTTATCGCGGGACAAGCCTGCTCCCACGGGGATTCTCACAGCCTGCGTGGCAGCGGGCTTGCCCCGCGATGAGGTGAACACTGACACCACGCAGTCGCTCAGTTCAGCCTCGATTAAGCGATTAATTGCTATGATCCGCGCCACTCAACCACGAACGATCAGCATGCCCGACCCAGCCCCCTGCCCGGCACGTGCCCTGCCCGACAGCTTTTTCGACCGTGACGCCCAGACCCTGGCCAAGGCATTGCTGGGCAAGGTCATTCGTCATCGCCACGGCAATCTCTGGCTGGCCGCGCGGATCATCGAGACCGAGGCCTACTACCTGAGCGACAAAGGCAGCCACGCCTCGCTCGGTTTCACCGAAAAACGCAAGGCGCTGTTTCTCGATGGCGGGCACATCTACATGTATTACGCCCGTGGCGGCGATTCGCTCAATTTCAGCGCCCATGGGCCTGGCAACGCTGTGCTGATCAAATCTGCCTACCCGTGGCTGGACGCCATCTCCGATGCCAACAGCCTGGCGCAGATGCAGCTGAACAACCCTGACGCCAACGGCAACATCCGCCCAGACGAGCGCCTATGCGCCGGGCAGACCTTGCTCTGCCGCGCGCTTGGCCTGAAAGTGCCGCACTGGGACGCCAAGCGCTTCGACCCGGATCGCCTCTATGTCGAAGACTGCGCCACCCGTGTGCCGCAGATCATCCAATGCACGCGCCTGGGCATCCCGCACGGGCGCGACGAACACCTGCCGTACCGTTTCGTCGATGCTCAATTTGCCCGCTTTTGCACACGGAACCCGCTGCGTCGGGGCCAAGTCGAAGGCCGGGACTACTTCATTCTGGAACAAGGAAGCTGACTCATGGGCCAATGGCTCGACAGCCTGACCGGCTGGCTCAGCGCCAACCCGCAGTGGCTTGGCCTGGCAATCTTTCTGGTGGCATGCATCGAATGCCTGGCCATCGCCGGCATCATCGTACCGGGCACAGTGCTGCTGTTTGCGGTCGCGGTGCTAGCCGGTAGTGGCGCATTCACCATCGGTGAAACCCTGCTGCTGGGCTTTGCCGGCGGGCTGCTCGGCGATGCGCTGTCCTACAGCATCGGCAAGTACTTCCACCAGAACATCCGCCGCCTGCCACTGATCCGCCATCACCCGGAATGGATCGGCAGCGCCGAGACCTACTTCCAGCGCTACGGAATCGCCAGCTTGCTGGTCGGGCGCTTCATTGGCCCACTGCGGCCAATGCTACCGATGGTCGCGGGCATGTTCGACATGCCCCTGCCGCGCTTTATCGCCGTCAGCATGGTGGCCGGCGCCGGTTGGTCGGTGGCCTACCTGCTGCCCGGCTGGGCCACGGGCGCGGCCATGCGCCTGCCCTTGCCCGAAGGCTTCTGGCTCGATGCCGGGCTGATCGCCGGGACACTGGCGGTACTGATCGGCCTAAGCCTCAATAGCAGCATCCGCGACCAGCGCCATGGCACCCGCTTGATCGCCGCCCTGAGCTTCCTGGCGCTGGCCGGGTTGTTCATCGGCTGGCCTTATCTGCACGAGTTCGACCAGGGCGTAATGACCCTGGTACAGGAGCATCGCAGCCAGGCCGTGGATGGTGTGGTGGTGCTGGTTACCCGTCTGGGCGACTTCCGTACCCAGCTGTTCCTTGGCGCGCTGCTGACCGGTTTACTGCTGTTGGCACGGCAATGGCGTCATGCGCTGTTTGCCGGTAGTGCGTTGATGGGTACTGCGCTGGCTAATGGCACGTTGAAGTGGTTGTTTGCGCGGGCACGACCTGAAGTGCTGACCGACCCGCTGACCAGCTACAGCATGCCCAGCGGACATAGTTCGGCGTCGTTTGCGTTCTTCTTGGTGATGGCCATTTTAGCCGGACGTGGCCAACCGCCGCGGATGCGGCTGACCTGGGTGCTGCTTGGCTGTCTGCCGGCGCTGTCGATTGCGCTGTCGCGGGTGTACCTGGGCGCGCATTGGCCGACCGACATTCTCGCCGGTGCACTGCTGGCGTGCTGTGTGTGCGCTGTGAGCCTGACCCTGGTGCAGTATCGCCAGCCGCTGAACGCCTTGGGCCAGCGGGTTTGGTGGCTGGTGTTGCCGGCGTGCGTGGCGTTGTTGGCGTTCTTTGCCTTGCATGCGCTGCCGCAGGCTTTGCTGCGTTATCAGTATTGAGTGAGTCAGGGCCGGCCTCATCGCGGGGCAAGCCCGCTCCCACGCCAAGGATGTGAATGGAGCCGCACAGGTAACCGACCTATCAGGCAAACAACTCGCCCTGAATCCGCTCGAGCAGGTTCTGAATTGCCGCCAAACGCTCCTGCGGCGAATCGATCGTCAGCAAATCCAACTTGTCCTCTTCCATGAACGGCAGCAGGTAAGCCAGCTGATTGGCCAACGACAGCTGGCCGTCGACCGGCCGAGGCATATCCAGTGCCTCGACCATCGGGTGCTCACCCAGGGCCAGCAGCAGCGCGAGCAAATCATCCTCATGCTCGGTCAATTCGCTGTCCGTGCCGTCCGCTAGCCAGTGCACCTCGCCCAGCAGCAATTGGTCCTTCTGCACCTCGGTCTGGATCACCTCGAAGCGCCGCACGCCCTCGACGCGGATCCCCAGCAAGCCGTTGTCCTGCTGGGTGAAGTCGCGAATCAGCGCCTCACAGCCAATCGAAGCCACCACCGGCGGCGCCTTGCCAACCTGCTCGCCCTCCAGGATGCATACCACGCCAAAACCGCTGCCTTGTTTCATGCAGCGGCCGATCATGTCCAGGTAGCGCGCCTCGAAGATCTGCAAGTCGAGCATGCAACCGGGAAACAGCACGGTATTGAGCGGAAACAGCGGTAGCGTCATCACAAATCCTCAGGCCACCAGGCTAACCGCCAACGGCAGGAACACCGCCGTGGCCACACCCATCAGGCTCATCGCCAACGCGGCGAAGGCGCCGCATTCGTCACTTTCCTGCAAGGCCACCGAAGTGCCCACCGCGTGCGCGGTCACGCCCAGCGACATGCCCCGCGCCTCTGGGCTGAGTACGCCAAAGCGGGTCAGCAGCGCCGGACCGAAAATCGCCCCGATCACCCCGGTAATCAACACGAACACCGCCGCCAGCGCGGCCACGCCACCGATTTGTTCGGCCACCAGCATGGCAATCGGCGAGGTCACCGACTTTGGCGCCATGGTCATCAGGATCATGTGCTCGGCACCGAACCACCAACCCAACAACAGGCACGCCAGGGTGGCGAACAGACCTCCGATTACCAGCGTAGTAAATGTCGGCCAGAACAGCTGGCGAATGCGCCGCAGGTTCAGGTAGAGGGGGACCGCCAAGGCCACCGTGGCCGGGCCGAGGAGGATATTCATGATCTCGGTGCTTTTGCGGTACTCGGCATAGTCGATACCACAGGTGACCAGCACGCCGATCACCAGCAGCATCGACACCAGCACCGGCTGCAGGAAGATCCAGCGGGTTTTCTCATAGCCTGCCAGCACGATCTGGTAGGCCCCCAAGGTGATGCCGATGCCAAACAGCGGGTGATGAATGACCGCGTTGAGCGCGCCGTGCCAGTCGAGGGTCATGGTTGCTCCTCGCGTTTGCCTTGGCGATGGATGAGCTTTTGCATCAATACGCCGACGAACACCAGGGTGGCCAGGCACGACAGCACCAGCGCACCGACGATTGCCCAAAAGTCTGCGGCAATGTCATTGGCATACACCATCACCCCTACCGCCGGCGGTACCAGTAACAGCGGCAAGTAGCGCAGCAGACTGGAAGCGGCCTCGTTCAGCGGCTTGCCGACCTCGCCGCGAATCATCAGGAACACCAGCAACAGCAGCAGACCAATGATCGGCCCAGGCAGAATGGGCACACACAGATGGTTGATTGCCGTACCCAGCAGTTGGAACAACACCAGCCAGGTCAAACCACGCAACAGCATAAGCATCTCCTTCGGGCATGGCGGCCATTATAAGCACGCGTTGGTTATGCCTATAAGCCGATATTCGCCGAAAACATGGCAACTTGACCGCAACCGCGCGACGTGCTGATCTTGGACTTTCGTACCACCCGAACAGCAATGACAATCCGGAGAGTCACGATGCCCTATGTACCTGTTGCAGAGCTTTCGCAGTACGTTGGAAAGGAACTGGGACGTTCCGAATGGCTGAAAATCGATCAGCAGCGCATCAACCTGTTCGCCGAGGCTACCGGCGACTTCCAGTTCATCCATGTCGACCCTGAAAAAGCCAGCAAGACCCCCTTCGGCGCCACCATCGCCCATGGTTTCCTCACCCTGTCGTTGATTCCCAAGTTGATGGAAGACATCCTGGTCCTGCCTGAAGGGCTGAAGATGGTGGTCAACTATGGCCTGGACAGCGTGCGCTTCATCCAGCCGGTGAAGGTCGATAGCCAGGTTCGGCTCAAAGTCGAGCTAACCGATGCCACCGAGAAGAAGCCGGGGCAGTGGCTGCTCAAGGCTACCGCCACCCTGGAGATCGAAGGCGAGGAGAAACCCGCGTATATCGCTGAGCCGTTATCGTTGTGCTTCGTCTGATCCTTCCTTGCACTGATCTGTAGGCGCTGACGAAGCCTGTAAACGAGGGTGTATTGCCCTCGCTTTAGCGACTGGATGCCTTGGGGGCTGCTGTGCAGCCCATCGCAGGCTGCGTGAGCCCCACGCATTCCCTGGCTCGCCAGCGCTGTCTGTGCCAACACATTCTGCGGCATACTCGGTAGATCTATCGCCCGGAATCCGCCATGCGTCCTCTGCTGCCCCTCGCCCTGACCTTGTTGCTCGCCGCTTGTGGCGAAGGCGAACCGCTGTCGCCGCCGGACGCGCGCCTGCCCGATGGTGGCCGCTATCGCGGTGCAGTGGTCAACGGCCTGCTGCAGGGCGAAGGCCGCATCGACTACCCCAACGGCAGTTGGTACGCCGGCACCTTCAACAATGGCCAATGGCATGGCCAAGGCGAATGGCACGGCAGCAACGGCGAGGTCTACCGCGGGCAGTTCGCTGGCGGCCTGTTCGATGGCCTGGGCGACCTGACCACCCCCGGCAGCCACTACGCCGGCACCTTCAAGCACGGCCGGCGCGATGGCGAAGGCACCCTCAAGCAGAACGATCAGGTCTATCGCGGCCAATTCAAGGACGACCAGTACCACGGTGCTGGTGAACTGGAGTTGGCCGATGGCAGCCGCTATCAGGGCCTGTTCGCCAAGGGCAAACCCAATGGCGCCGGGGTGCGCAGTGATGCCAGTGGCAATCAGTTCAGCGGCCGCTTCATCGATGGCCAGTTGCAAGGCAGCGGCACCTACGACAGCGTCGAGGGCGAGCAGTACATCGGAGAGTTCAAGGACAACCGCCTGGAAGGCCGCGGCCGCTACGAGAACGTCGACGGCGACGTGTGGATCGGCGAATTCAAGGACGGCTCGCTCGACGGCGAAGGCGAACTGCTCGGCAGCGATGGCAGCCGTTACAAGGGTGGCTTTCGCCAATGGCGCTTCAATGGCCAAGGCCACCTGCACCTGGCTGACGGCAGCCAGTACTTGGGCGGTTTCGTCGACGACGCTTACCAGGGCCATGGCCGGCTGACCCAGGCCAACGGCCGGGTCGAGAGCGGCTACTGGGTCAAGGGTGTGCGGGTGCGTGACGAAAAAGGCAAGCTGTTGCCCGACCCGCTGGACCTGGCCCTGCTCAATCAAGGCAAACTGCTCGCAGACGCCCTGGCCAAGGTCCCGCACTCCAAGCCGCCGATCCAGCTCTACAGCCTGGTGGTCGCTGGCGATGGCCAGCAGAGCGTATTCCTGCGCGAGGCCGACTACGTCAGCAACATGCTCAAGGTACGCTTTGGCGCCCATGGCCAGATCACCCTGGTCAACCACCGCGATCACCTGACCGACCGCCCCATGGCCACCCGCGAGAACCTCACCCGCGCCGCCAAGACCCTGGCCGAGCGCAGCGGTCCGGAAGACCTGGTGTTCGTCTATCTGACCAGCCATGGCAGCCACGACCATCAACTGGTGCTCGACCAGCCGCGCCTGCAACTGGCCGACCTGTCCGCCGACGAACTGGCCAGTTCATTGGCGCCGTTAAAAGATCGCGACAAAGTCATCGTCATCTCCGCCTGCTATTCAGGGGGCTATATCGCCCCGCTCAAGGACGACCGGACCTTGATCATGACCGCCGCGCGCCCCGACCGGGTGTCATTCGGTTGCTCGGAAGAAGCCGACTTCACCTATTTCGGCGATGCCCTGTTCGCTGAAGCGCTGAACCAGACCGACGACTTGAAACAGGCGTTTGAACTGGCGCGCGCCAGCGTTGCCGAACGGGAAGCAAGGGAAGGCTTCGAAGCCTCGGAACCGCAGCTGTGGGCGCCGCCCGCCGTGCTCTCGCACTGGCAGCGCCTACGCCGGCAACAGGCCGAGCAAGCCTTGCGCAATGAAGCTCAGACAGCCAACCCGGCGCAGGAAAAAAACCCTGCCAGCCACTAAGCTGTGTGTAACAAGGGAGAGACATCATGTACTTGACGCCTCAGCATGTCCTGCTTGCCGGAGCCACCGGTCTAACCGGTGAACACCTGCTCGACCGCCTGCTCAACGAACCGACCATCAGCCGGGTGCTGGCGCCAACTCGCCGACCCCTGGCCGAGCACCCGCACCTGGAAAACCCAGTGGGTGACCCGGCGGTGTTTCTCCCGCAGTTGGGCGGACGCGTCGATATCGCGTTCTGTTGCCTGGGCACTACCCTTAAGCAGGCAGGCTCGGAGTCGGCCTTCCGCGCGGTGGATCTGGACATGGTCGTGGCCTTCAGCAAGCGTGCCCGGGAGATGGGCGCGCGGCACCTGCTGGTGGTCAGCGCGATTGGCGCCGATGCCAAGTCGTCGATTTTCTACAACCGGGTAAAGGGCGAGATGGAAGAGGCGCTCAAGGCCCAGGACTGGCCACAGCTGACCATCGTGCGGCCGTCACTGTTGCTTGGCGAGCGGATCGAACCGCGCCTGGGCGAGCGTTTGGCGGCGCCGTTCTCCAAGTTCATGCCGGGCAAATACCGCGGCATCGAGGCGTGCACCTTGGCACGTGCGCTGTGGCGGCTGGCGCTGGAGGAGGAAGACGGCATTCGGGTTGTGGAATCGGATGAGCTGCGCAGGCTTGGTCGGAAGTGATTAAGATCCTGGGGCCGCGTTGCGGCCTTCGCGGGCAAGCCCGCTCCCACAGGGACCGCGCCCATCTTCAGAGCGGCGCCCTCCCTGTGGGAGCGGGCTTGTCGGGGCGACGAACCGCCGCGAAGGGCCGCGTTGCGGCCCCAAAAAATCTCACAGACCACCAGTAGCGTTGAAGCTCACCCCAAGCGCCGTCAACACCGACAATGGCAGCAACAAGGTATCGAGCAACAGGCTCCCCGGTAAATCCAACCGCGGATAAGCCGGCGCCTCGGCGCCAAACCTATCCAGCGGGCAACAGCCGCCGTTCATGACATACCAATCCAGACGCGTCCCGGCATACACCAAGGGCGCCCCCGGCTTGCTGGCATCCAGCGTACGCACCGTGGCGCAGCCACCCAGCTGGGCCAGCACCAGCAACCCCAGCAACGCCCGCCTCAATCATCGACCCCATAATGATGCTCGCCCCAACGCGGCAGCATGTCCTGCGGGATGTTCAGCAGATTGAGAATCCGCGCGACAACGAAGTCGACCAGATCATCGATAGTCTGCGGCTGGTGATAGAAGCCCGGCGCCGCCGGCAGGATCACCGCGCCCATCTGCGACAGCTTGAGCATGTTCTCCAGGTGAATGGTGGAGAACGGCGCCTCACGCGGCACCAGAATCAACTGGCGACGCTCTTTCAGGGTGACGTCGGCAGCGCGTTCGATCAGGTTGTTGCAGGCGCCTGTAGCGATCGCCGACAACGTCCCCGTCGAGCACGGCACCACCACCATCGCCGCTGGTGCTCCGGAGCCAGAGGCCACCGGCGACATCCAGTCTTCCTTGCCATACACCCGGATCTGCCCATCGGCGGCGCCGGTGTATTCGGTGAGGAAGGCCTGCATCGCCTGGGGCTTGGCTGGCAGCAGCACGTCGGTCTCGGTGGCCATCACCAGTTGCGCGGCCTTGGAGATGAGAAAGTGCACCTCTCGGTCCTCCCGTACCAGGCAGTCGAGCAGGCGCAGGCCGTACTGCGCCCCGGAGGCGCCGGTCATGGCCAGGGTGATGCGTTCCGGCCCGCTCATCACTGCAACGCCTCGGCCAGTTTGCCGTGCAGGCCGCCGAAGCCGCCGTTGCTCATGATCACCACGTGGGTGCCCGGCCGTGCCTGGCCTTTGACCCGCTCGATGATCGCTTCCAGGCTGTCGGCAACCACGGACGGCACCTTGCACTGGGCGGCAGTGGCTGCCAGGTCCCAGCCGAGGTTGGCCGGGGCGTACCAGATGACCTGGTCGGCGTCGTTGACGCTTTCCGGCAAGCCATCGCGGTGAGCGCCCAACTTCATCGAGTTGGAGCGCGGCTCGATCACTGCAATCACTGGCGCTTCGCCCACCCGCTTGCGCAGGCCGTCGAGGGTGGTGGCAATGGCGGTCGGGTGGTGGGCGAAGTCATCGTAGATGGTCACGCCCTGTACTTCGGCGACCTTTTCCATCCGCCGCTTGACGCTCTTGAAGGCGCTCAGACCGTCAATCGCCATCGCCGGTACCACGCCGACGTGGCGGGCAGCGGCCAAGGTAGCCAAGGCGTTGGCGACGTTATGCTGGCCGGTCATCTCCCACTTCACGATGCCTTGGGCAACCCCGTCGAACAGCACTTCAAAGTGCGAGCCATCGGCACTGAGCAGGCGCGCTTGCCACTGGCCGCCTTCACCCGTGGTTTGCACCGGCGTCCAGCAACCCATGCCGATGACCCGCTCCAGGGCTTGCTCGGTGGTCGGATGGATGACCAGGCCTTCGCTTGGGATGGTCCGCACCAGGTGATGGAACTGCCGCTCGATAGAAGCCAAATCCGGGAAGATGTCCGCATGATCGAACTCAAGGTTATTGAGGATCGCGGTACGCGGGTGGTAATGCACGAACTTCGAACGCTTGTCGAAGAAGGCGCTGTCGTATTCATCGGCCTCGACCACGAAGAACGGCGTGTCGCCCAGGCGCGCCGACACCGAGAAGTTCTGCGGCACGCCGCCGATCAGGAACCCCGGACTCATGCCGGCATGCTCCAGGACCCAGGCCAGCATGCTGCTGGTCGTGGTCTTGCCATGAGTCCCGGCCACCGCCAGCACCCAGCGCCCCTGCAGCACATGGTCAGCCAGCCACTGCGGGCCGGAAACGTACGGCAGGCCCTTGTTCAGGACATATTCGACCGCAGGGTTGCCGCGCGACATGGCATTGCCGATCACCACCAGATCCGGCGCCGGTTCCAGCTGGGCAGGGTCGTAGCCCTGGGTCAGCTCGATGCCCTGGGCCTGGAGCTGGGTGCTCATTGGCGGATAGACGTTGGCATCGGAGCCGGTGACCCGATGGCCCAGCTCCTTGGCCAGGACCGCCAGGGAACCCATGAAAGTGCCGCAAATACCAAGAATATGAATGTGCATGATCGACCTCGCAAAACGTCGAGGCAGGGTAGCCCAGGGCGAGCGAAATCGCACCCGCTGTTTCGTTCAGCCAGCCCTGGCGATGCCGTGTTTGCGAAGTTTTCGATACAAGGTATTGCGGCTGATGCCCAGGTGGCTGGCGACGTTGGTCAGGTGCCAGCGGTTTAGTTCCAGCACAGCCAGCAAGACACTGCGCTCAGCATCCTCTAGAGGAAGATCGGCGCGTAAAGGAAGATCGGCATGCAGAGGTAGATCAGCGCGTGGAGGTAGATCAGCGTGGGAGCGGGCTTGCCCCGCGATAGCGTCGGCGCAGACACCAGCGAACTGCCCCATGTCGCTATCGCGGGGCAAGCCCGCGCCCACGCACTGCGTATTGGAGCGCACCAGCGCAGGCAAGTCGGCATAGGTAATGCGCTGGTTGTCGCACAGCGCCACCAGCGTGCGCAGCACATTGCGCAGTTGCCGCACATTACCCGGCCAGGCGAATGCCAACAGCGCCTGGCGCGCCTGCGGCTCGATCTCGATGCACTGCCCTTCAGCTTCCTGGCGCAACAGAAAGTCCAGCAGCGGCGCTTTGTCACTGCGCTCACGCACCGCCGGCAACGCCACTTCCAGGCCGTTGAGCCGGTAGTACAAGTCTTCGCGGAAGCTGCCCTGCTCCACCCGCTGCAAGAGGTTGCGGTGGGTAGCGCTGATGATCCGCACATCCACCGCCTGCGCCTCACCACCAATCGGCACCACCTGGCGATCCTCCAGCACCCTGAGCAGTCGCGTCTGCAACGCCAGCGGCATATCGCCGATTTCATCGAGCAACAACGTACCGCCATCGGCCTGCAGCAGTTTGCCGCGCATGCCTTCCTTGCGCGCACCGGTGAAACTGCCACCGCGATAACCGAACAACTCGCTCTCGATCAGGCTCTCTGGCAGCGAAGCGCAGTTGATGGCCACAAAAGGTTTGTGCCGACGCTGGCTGGCCTGGTGCACGGCCTGGGCGAACGCCTCCTTGCCGCATCCAGTCTCGCCGCGCAGCAACAGCGGCACGTCGCGCTCGAACACGCGAACGGCGCGGCTGAAATCAGCTTTCAGGGCCGGATCGAGCAGACAGATCTGCGCCTGCGCCTCGGCCGTTTGCAGCGGCATCGACGCTGGCACTGCCCAAGCTGCTGTGCGGGCCTGGCCACGCAGGCTGGCGAACACCTGGCGACCGTCGCGGGTATGCAGTGGCCAGACTGCGCTGCCCTGCGGCGTGGCACGGCCGAGCAAATCATCATGGCTACAGGCAAAAAACATATCCACAGGCTTGCCCAGCACTCCACCACGAATAGTGCCGAGCAGATTCAACGCACTCTGGTTGACCGCACTGATCCGCCCTTCGCCATCGAATGCCAGCAACCCTTCACTGAATAGCCCGACCGATTCGGCCTGCAAATGGAAACGCAGCAGCCACTGATGCTCGAAATGGCGCAGGAAATAACAGCTCTCGATCATCTTCGCCGAGAGGTTGACCAGCGCCATGGTATGGAATTGGCTCTGGCGCGAGACATCTGGCCGAGCCGAAGACACGTCGAGTACCGCCAGCAGCTCGCCATGCGGGTCGAACACCGGGCTCGCCGAGCAGGTCAGCCCGGTGTGGCGGCCACGAAAATGTTCGTTTTGATGGATGGTCAGCGCCTGACGCTCGACCAGGCAGGTGCCAATGCCATTGGTGCCCTCACTGGCCTCGCTCCAGTCGGCGCCCAACCACAGCCCGGCGCGCTCGAAAATACGCCGCTCGGTAGGCGCGGTGACGCAATTGAGGATCACCCCACGGGCGTCGGTCAGCAATACCGCGTGCCCCGCGCCCGATAGCTGCTGGTGCAGGCTGTTCATTTCGGTGCCGGCGATCTGCAACACCTGGCGCAGGCGTTCGCGGGTTTCCAGCAGGCGCCCGTGTTCGAGCACCACCGGCGCCTGGCCACGGTCAGGGTCGAGGTGATAGTCCTCCAGGCAGCGCAGCCAGGAGCGGGCGATCGAAGGGTCGCTAGCAGGTCCGCTGCCCTCGCCACGGGCAACTGTCAGGACTTGATGGGCATGGCGGCTGAACGCATTGCTCTGCATTTGTTGTTGTGCTCCGCAGATAGAGACTCAGGGCCAGCATCCTCCACCCGGCAAGGCTTTGCAATGGCGCACTGACCCACAGGTCACGCAGCGTGTCATTAGCGGTACAAACTGTCACTGCGCCCGTGCCATAGCGGGTACACAGGGGCTCAACAATACCGGAATGAGCGCAGTAACTCCTTGATTCACAAGGAGCGCCCGGCAGTGGCCCAAGCTTTGCTCTACGCTTTCCAACTCCCCAACAAACACAATAGCCAGGAGAGACACCATGCGTTACGCACATCCCGGTACCGAAGGCTCCAAGGTCAGCTTCAAGAGCCGTTACGGGAACTTCATCGGTGGCGAGTTCGTAGCTCCGGTCAAAGGGCAATATTTCGAAAACACTTCTCCGGTGAACGGCAAGCTGATCGCCGAATTCCCCCGCTCCACTGCCGAAGACATCGATAAGGCGCTGGACGCCGCGCATGCCGCCGCCGACGCCTGGGGCCGCACCTCGGTGCAGGACCGCTCCAACGTCCTGCTGAAAATCGCCGACCGCATCGAGCAGAACCTCGAACTGCTGGCCATCACCGAAACCTGGGACAACGGCAAGCCGGTGCGCGAAACCCTCAACGCCGACATCCCACTGGCCGTGGACCACTTCCGCTACTTCGCTGGCTGCATCCGCGCCCAGGAAGGCGGCGCCGCCGAGATCAACGAAGGCACCGTGGCCTATCACATCCACGAACCGCTGGGCGTGGTCGGGCAGATCATTCCGTGGAACTTCCCGATCCTGATGGCCGCCTGGAAACTCGCCCCGGCCCTGGCCGCCGGTAACTGCGTGGTGCTCAAGCCGGCCGAGCAGACCCCACTGGGCATCACCGTGCTGGTCGAGCTGATCGGCGACCTGCTGCCGCCGGGCGTGCTCAACGTGGTGCAAGGTTATGGCCGTGAAGCGGGCGAGGCCCTGGCCACCAGCAAGCGCATCGCCAAGATCGCCTTCACCGGCTCCACCCCAGTCGGCTCGCACATCATGAAATGCGCAGCCGAGAACATCATCCCGTCCACCGTCGAGCTGGGCGGCAAGTCGCCGAACATCTACTTCGAAGACATCATGCAGGCCGAGCCGAGCTTCATCGACAAGGCTGCCGAAGGCATGGTCCTGGCGTTCTTCAACCAGGGCGAAGTGTGCACCTGTCCTTCGCGGGCGCTGGTGCAGGAGTCGATCTACCCGCAGTTCATGGAAGCGGTGCTGAACAAGGTCAAGAAGATCAAGCGTGGCGACCCGCTGGACACCGACACCATGGTCGGCGCCCAGGCCTCGCAGCAACAGTTCGAGAAAATCCTCTCGTACCTGGACATCGCCCAGGAAGAAGGCGCCGAGCTGCTCACTGGCGGCAAGGTGGAAAAACTCGAAGGCGCCCTGGCGACCGGCTATTACATCCAGCCGACCCTGCTCAAGGGCAACAACAAGATGCGCGTGTTCCAGGAAGAGATCTTCGGCCCGGTGGTCAGCGTCACTACCTTCAAGGATGAAGCCGAAGCGCTGGCGATTGCCAACGACACCGAGTTCGGTCTGGGCGCCGGCGTGTGGACCCGAGATATCAACCGCGCCTACCGCATGGGCCGTGGGATCAAGGCGGGCCGGGTATGGACCAACTGCTACCACCTGTACCCGGCGCACGCGGCGTTTGGCGGGTACAAGAAGTCGGGGGTTGGCCGTGAGACGCACAAGATGATGCTCGATCATTATCAGCAGACCAAGAACCTGCTGGTGAGCTACGACATCAATCCGCTGGGCTTCTTCTAACACCGGGTGATCCCATCGCGGGGCAAGCCCGCTCCCACAGGTACACCACTGCATTTGAAACTGTGCTGTCCCTGTGGGAACGGGCTTGCCCGCGAAGAGGCCGGCACTGACTTTTACCATTCCAGACCGGATCGCCTGAACGAACCGCTCTGGCTCGCTTCCTGCAGTACCCATCACCATCGGCCGGAAGCCTTCCGGCCACCAAGAAAAACAACAGGTGAATCTATGCCAAGCGATCAATCCACCGGCACGCCGGCAGGTGCTTCCGTCGACTTCGAAAAAGTCGGCTCAGACTATTTCCAGCAACGTGAACTGAAAAAAGGCGCCGCCGGCTGGGTCTTGCTGGTCGGCCTGGGGGTCGCCTACGTGATCTCCGGCGACTACGCCGGGTGGAACTTCGGCCTGGCCCAAGGCGGCTGGGGCGGCATGTTCCTCGCCACCCTGCTGATGGCCACCATGTACCTGTGCATGTGCTTCTCGCTGGCCGAACTGTCGTCGATGATCCCCACCGCAGGCGGCGGCTACGGCTTCGCCCGTAGCGCCTTCGGCCCCTGGGGTGGCTTCTTGACCGGTACCGCGATCCTCATCGAATACGCCATCGCCCCGGCCGCTATTGCGGTGTTCATCGGCGCCTATTGCCAGTCACTGTTCGGCATCGGCGGCTGGATGATTTATCTCGCCTTCTACATCATCTTCATCGGCATCCACATCTTCGGTGTTGGCGAGGCGTTGAAACTGATGTTCATCATCACCGCGGTGGCGGCGATTGCCCTGGTGGTGTTCCTGATCGGCATGGTGCCCCATTTTGATGCAGCCAACCTGTTCGATATCGCCCCAACCAGCGCGGCAGGCGCCAGCAGCTTCCTGCCATTCGGCTACATCGGCGTGTGGGCGGCGATCCCCTATGCGATCTGGTTCTTCCTGGCGGTCGAAGGTGTGCCATTGGCTGCCGAAGAAACCAAGAACCCCAAACGCGACCTGCCGCGCGGTCTGATCGGGGCGATGCTGGTGCTGCTCGCCTTTGCCCTGCTGATTCTGGTGATCGGCCCGGGTGGCGCGGGTTCCGAAGCGCTCAAGGCCTCGGGCAACCCCCTGGTCGAGGCTCTGTCGAAGGCTTACGGCGGCTCAACCTGGATGGGCAACTTCGTCAACCTGGTCGGCCTTGCTGGCCTGATCGCCAGCTTCTTCTCGATCATCTACGCCTATTCGCGGCAGATCTTTGCGCTTTCTCGCGCCGGCTACCTGCCACGCAAATTGTCCGAGACCAACAAAAGCAAAGCGCCCGTGCTGGCCCTGGTCATCCCGGGGATCATCGGTTTCGCCCTGTCGCTGACTGGGCAGGGTGACTTGCTGATCCTGGTCGCGGTGTTCGGCGCCACCCTGTCGTACGTGCTGATGATGGCCGCACACATCACCCTGCGTATTCGTCGCCCCAAGATGGAGCGTCCGTACCGCACCCCAGGCGGCATCTTCACCTCGGGCGTGGCCCTGGTCTTGGCGTGCCTGGCGGTGGTCGCCGGGTTCCTGGTCGATCCGCGCGTGGTGATTGGCGCGGCAGTGATCTATGGGGTATTAATTGCCTACTTTGCTTTCTACAGCCGCCACCACTTGGTAGCGGGGACGCCGGAAGAGGAATTCGCCGCGATCCAAAAGGCCGAAGAGGCCCTGCACTGATCGCCGATACGCGCCGCAGGTAGCTCCTGCGGCGCTCTGGAGAGTCTGTATGGCAAGTTTCGTACACACGGTAGGCAA
>Ga0247821_10000089_pt1 | contig 48808 bp, 49 predicted proteins | sample 13C_Glycerol_Day_FD_192481 | JGI IMG/M metagenome (GOLD analysis project Ga0247821, IMG submission 192481) | Soil microbial communities from agricultural site in Penn Yan, New York, United States - 13C_Glycerol_Day14 | ecosystem: Environmental > Terrestrial > Soil > Agricultural land | place... | reverse complement strand
TCACCGTGCCGACCCAGCTCAAGGCCTGGATTGACCGCGTTGCCGTCGCCGGCAAGACCTTCCGCTACACCGAAGCTGGCCCGGAAGGCCTGTGCGGTAACAAGAAGGTAGTGCTGGTGTCCACCGCTGGTGGCCTGCACGCTGGCCAGCCGACTGGCGCCGGGCATGAGGACTTCCTCAAGGTATTCCTGGGCTTCATCGGTGTTACCGACCTGGAAATCGTCCGCGCCCATGGCCTGGCCTATGGCCCTGAGCACCGCAGCCAGGCGATCGATGCTGCCCAGGCGCAGATTGCCAACGAGCTGTTCGCTGCGGCCTGATCCTGCTGTCTTGCACAAGCGTCAAAGGCTTGCGCGAACTCTGTGGGAGCGGCCTTGTGTCGCGAAAGGGCCGCAAAGCGGCCCCAGAGATCTCTGTGTAAACGCTGACATCCTGGGGCCGATTCATCGATGTGGAAGGATCTGCTTCATGGTTGTGCTCCTCGAAAGTTCGGTTAACAAGGTAGACCCTGTTGCCGGATATTGGGGAGCGAGCTTGCTTCAGAATGTTGGCGGCGTGATCACCCAGATCACCACGGCATCCACCTCGCCGGGGTTGCCGTAGCGGTGCGGTTCCTGGCTCGAGAAGCTGAAACTGTCCCCTTCGCCCAGCTGGAAATGCCGCTCGCTCACCCACAGCTCGAAGCTGCCACTCAGGATGTAGCCGGCCTCTTCACCGTCATGGCTGTAGCTCTGCTGGCTGTAGCTACCCGGAGGGAAGCGTGAATGCAGGATCTCCAGCTGGCGGTTGGGCTGGGGCGTGAGCAGTTGATCGACGATGCCGTCTTCGTAATGCACGCTCAGGCGGCTGTTGCGCCGGACCACATAGCCCTGGTCCTCGGGCGCAGTGATGGCTTCGCTGGCGAAGAACCACTGGATGGTCACCCCCAGGCTGCGGGCGATGTTGAACAGCGCCGGAATCGACGGGTAGGAGAGGTTGCGCTCCAGCTGGCTGATGTAGCCGGCGGTCAGTTCACTGTGCGTGGCCAGCTCCGCCAGGGTCATGCCACGGCGCTTGCGCAGGCCGCGAATGCGGCTGCCGAGAAACTGCGGCGCGGCGCCCCCGGCTTCGCTGGCGGGGGGCTGGGGGAGTTGGCTCATGCACGTCGGTCCATCGTAAAAGCCGCAGTATGTACAGCCTCAGAGCGCCCAGGCAACCGTCAGGCCATCATGAATCGCTTCTTCGGCGGTACGCGGCGCCAGGCAGTCGCCAATGCGGCGCACCTCGACCAGGCCGGCCAGCTCCGTGGCCAGGCGGTCTTCTGGTTGATGGCCCAGGCACAGCACCAGTGTGTCGATGCCTTCGAAGATCATCGGCTCGCCGCTGGCAGTGTGCTGCAGGTATACCGTGTTGTCGTCGCTGCCATACAAGCGGGCATACGGCGTGATGGGAATACCCAGACGATGCAGCTCGCCGGCCAGTTGATCGCGCACGTACAGCGGCAGGTTTTCGCCGCAATGGGTGCCATTGACCGCCAGCTGCACCTGGTGGCCTTCGCGTACCAGGCGTTCGGCGATGCCGGGGCCGATCCAGTCGCAGCGCCAGTCGATCACCAGCACCGAACGCCCTGGCTTTGCCTCGTTGCGTAGTATCTGCCAGGCATCCACTACCTGTAGCTCACCGGTGCGCTCGAAGGCCGGCCAGTAGGGGGTTGCACCGGTGGCGGCGATCACCAGGTCGGGGCGTTCTCGCTCGACCAGTGCGCGATCGACCCGGGTATTGCGTACCACTTCAACACCCGCCAGGGCCATTTCCCGTTGCAGGTTGGTGCTGGCGCCACCGAACTCGCTGCGCCGTGGCAGCAACTGTGCCAGCAGCACCTGGCCGCCGAGCTGCGGGCCTGCCTCGTACAGTGTTACCTGGTGCCCGCGCGCAGCGGCCACGGCGGCGGCTTTCATGCCAGCGGGCCCGCCACCGGCCACGAGAATGCGCTTGGGGTGGGCGGTGGGGGTCAGTTGCCCGTATTGCAATTCGCGGCCGGTCTCCGGCCGCTGGATGCAGGAAATGGGCAGACCGCGATGGAAATGGCCGATGCAGGCCTGGTTGCAGGCGATACAGGCACGTACGTCCTCGACCTGGCCATGCTCGGTCTTGTTCGGCATCAGCGGGTCGCAGATCAGCGCGCGGGTCATGCCGCAGACATCGGCCTGGCCACGAGCCAGGATCAGTTCGGCTTCCTGAGGCTGGTTGATACGGCCGGTGACGAACAGCGGAATGCCCAGGTGTTGCTTGAAGGAGCCGGCCTCCCGGGCCAGGTAGGCCGGTTGAATGGCCATCGGCGGCACGATATGCACGGCGCCGCCCAGGGATGCCGACGTGCCGGCAACGATGTGCAGGTAGTCGAGCTGGCCCTGCAAGGCAACCGCTGCCGCCAGCGATTCGTCCTCGCTCAGCCCCTGGCTGTCGCGCTCGTCGGCACTGATGCGCAGGCCGACGATGAACTGCTCGTCGGTGGCCGCGCGTACGGCGGCCAGCACTTCGCGCAGGAACCGCAGGCGCTGCTCCAGCTCACCGTTGTAGCCATCCGTACGCTGGTTTACCCGCGGGTTGAGGAATTGCGCAGGCAGGTAGCCATGGCTGGCGACCACTTCAACACCGTCCAGCCCGGCCTGGTGCAGGCGGCGGGCAGCGCTGGCATAGCCCTGGACGATCTCGTCGATCATTGCCTGGTCCAGCGCACGCGGCATCACCCGGAAGCGTTCATTGGGCACCGCGGACGCCGAGTAGGCCACCGCCAGCAAACCGTCCGCCGTCTCCATGATCTCTCGCCCGGGGTGGAACAGCTGCGAAAGCACCACGGTGCCATGCTCATGGCAGGCCTCGGCAAGCTGGCGGTAGCCGTCGATGCAGGCGTCGTCGGTGGCCATCAGCACATGCGAGGTGTAGCGGGCGCTGTCATGCACCCCGGCCACCTGCAGCACGATCAGGCCGACGCCACCGGCGGCGCGAGCGCGCTGGTAGGCGATGAGCTTGTCGTTGACCAGATTGTCGGTAGGCAGGCAGGTGTCGTGGCCGGTGGACATGATGCGGTTCTTCAAGCGTTTGCCGCGGATCTGCAAGGCTTCGAACAGATGAGGGAAGGCGGTCTGCATACAGGCGGCTCCGGTACGGTGTTGTTCTTGTTTTTGTATGAAAGTGTAGCGTCAGTAAAAAATCAACTTGTTTTTTTACTGCTCGACGACTAGGTTTTTCTCACCCTCATGGCGAGGGCGTGACCTCACAACAACAAGAAAACGGGCCCCTCGGGCACCGGCAGGAGGCAACTACGATGCAGGTATTCCCACGTGTAAGCGGCCTTTGCGCAGCGTTGCTGGCCATGGGCCTGGGCAGTGCGCAAGCGGCACCGCAAATGGTCGTGGTCGGCTATGGCGGCGCCGGGCAGAAAGCCCAGGACGAGGCGATCTTCAAACCGTTCAGTGCCCAGGATGGCAGCAAGCTGATCCAGAGCGAGTACAACGGCGAAATGGCCCGGATCCAGGTAATGGCCGACACCGGCAATGTCGACTGGGACGTGGTGCAGATCGAAGGGCCTGACCTGATGCGCGGCTGCGACGAGGGCATCTACGAGCAGCTGGACTGGCAGCGCATGGGCCATGCGGGTGAACTGATTGCCGATGCCGCGCAGGCCTGCGGCTCGGCGGCGCTGGTATGGAGCGTGGCCATTGCCTATGACCGCAGCAAGCTGGCCCAGGCGCCTGCGTCGTGGGCCGATTTCTGGGACGTGAGCAAGTACCCGGGCAAGCGCGGCCTGCGCAAGCGTGCGGTGTACAACCTGGAGTTCGCCCTGATGGCCGACGGAGTCAAGGTCGAGGATGTGTACCAGGTGCTGGCCACACCGGCCGGGGTCGAGCGTGCCTTTGCCAAACTCAGCGAACTCAAGCCGCATATCCAGTGGTGGGACGCTGGCGCCCAACCGGCGCAGTGGCTGGCGGCGGGTGATGTGGTGATGACCTCGACCTACAGCGGGCGCATCGCCGTGGCGGCCCAGCAGGGCAGCCCGCTGGCGGTGGTCTGGCCTGGCAGCCTGTATGGGATGGATTACTGGGCGATCATCAAGGGCTCGCGGCATGTCGAGCAGGCCAAGCGGCTGATCGCCTACGCCAACCAGCCGGATACCCAGGTGCGTTATGTGCAGCAGATTCCCTATGGGCCGACCAATACCCAGGCGGCAGCGAAGCTCGACCCGTCCCTGGCCAGTTGGGTGCCTACTTCGCCGCAGAACCTGCAGGGGGCGTTGGCGATGAATGTGGAATTCTGGGTCGACCATGGCGAAGAGCTGGAGCAGCGCTTCAATGCGTGGGCCAGCAAATAGCGTGCTGCAAAGGGGCAACGATGATGACCGCAACGGAACAAAGCCTGCGCCAGGAGCTGGCCGCCTGCTATCGGCTGATCGCTCACTTTCGCATGAGCGACCTGATCTTCACCCATATTTCCCTGCGCCTGCCAGGGCCGCAGCACCACTTCCTGATCAACCCGTACGGCCTGCTGTTCGATGAGATCACGGCCTCCAGCCTGGTGAAGATCGACCTGCAGGGCCGGCCGGTCGATCCGACACTGCATCCGGTCAACCCGGCCGGTTTCGTCATTCACAGCGCCATCCATGCCGCCCGCGAGGATGCCCACTGCGTGCTGCACACCCACACCCGGGCAGGGTGTGCGGTGGCAGCGCTGGAATGCGGGCTGCTGCCGCTTAACCAGATGTCCATGGAGTTTTACGGCAAGGTGGCGTACCACGCCTACGAAGGGATAGCGCTGGACATGGATGAGCAGCGACGGCTGGTGGCGGACCTTGGCGACAAGCCGGTGATGATCCTGCGCAACCATGGCCTGCTGACCACAGGGCGCAGCGTGGCCGAAGCATTCCTGCGCATGTATTACCTGGAGAAGGCCTGCGAGATCCAGTTGGCGGCGCAGAGTGCCGGGCAAGTGATTTTGCCGTCGGCCGAAGTGTGCGCGCATACCGAGCGGCAGTTCAATGAGCCGGGGTGGGGGTTGAAGCAGGGCGAGCTGGCGGACCCGGATGCGTTGCAGCTGGCTTGGCAGGCATTGCTACGGATGCTGGAAAGGGTTGCACCCGGCTATCGGAACTGACGCCGCCCTGCAATCGCTGCGTCAAAATTTGCTCAATAACAGTCACTGTTGCGCAGCTCTATGCCGCAACTGTGCTGGTCCCTGTCAAAGGAATAGCCTTATGCTGTAACGAAATATGTCTAGAAAGCTTGAAGAAGGATGTCGCAATGCCGCTCAAGGACCTGCTCATCGCCCTGGTGGTGATTGTCGCCTGGGGAGTCAACTTCGTGGTCATCAAGGTTGGCCTCGATGGCTTGCCGCCGATGTTGCTGGGGGCATTGCGCTTCTTGCTGGTAGCGTTCCCGGCGATCCTGCTGGTCAAGCGGCCCAAGCTGCCCTGGCGCTGGCTGATCGCCTACGGTGCGACCATTTCGCTGGGCCAGTTCGCTTTCCTGTTCCAGGCCATGTACAGCGGCATGCCGCCGGGGTTGGCCTCGCTGATCCTGCAGTCGCAGGCGTTCTTCACCCTCGGCTTCGCCGCGCTGTTTCTCGGCGAGCGGCTGCGCCTGGCCAGCGTGCTGGGGCTGTTGGTGGCCGCCAGCGGCCTGGCGCTTATCGGCAGCGAAGACGGCGGCCATGTACCGATGCTGGCGCTGGTGCTGACCCTGTGTGCTGGTGCGATGTGGGGCATGGGCAACATCATTACCCGGCGTTTTGGCTCGGTTGACCTGGTGGCGCTGGTGATCTGGGGCGGGTTGATTCCGCCACTGCCGTTCCTGGCATTGTCCTGGTGGCTGGAGGGGCCGGAGCGTATTGGCCATGCCCTTGCCAATATCAGCTGGAGTTCGGTGTTGGCCCTGGCCTACCTGGCGTTTGTCGCCACCATGCTTGGCTACAGCCTGTGGAGCAAGCTGCTGTCGCGCCACCCGGCCGGGAAGGTGGCGCCGTTTTCGCTGCTGGTGCCAGTGATTGGCCTGAGTTCGTCGGCGTTGTTGCTGGGTGAGCGTTTGACCGCAACCCAGGGCTGGGGCGCATTGCTGGTCATGGCCGGGTTGCTGGTCAACGTGTTCGGCGCCCGCATTGGGCAACGGCTGCGCGCGGTCAGCGCGTAGTTGACGCCTTCACGCGCTCAGCCTGACTGAAAATCTGAAAGCTTGCGCGTTCCCTGTGGGAGCGGGCGCGCCCGCGAACACGGGCGAAGCCCGTGCCAAACAACGCGGTGCCTGCTTCGCGGGCACGCCCGCTCCCACAATGGAGGCGTGTCTGCGGGTCAGCGCTGCGCTCTGTTAGAATCGGCCTCTTTTGCCAGGCCAATGGAGCGCACCCCATGATCATTTCCACCACCAGCCAGCTCGAAGGCCGCCCGATTGCCGAATACCTGGGCGTGGTCAGCTCCGAATCGGTGCAGGGCATCAACTTCGTGCGCGATTTTTTCGCACGTTTTCGTGACTTCTTCGGCGGCCGTTCGCAAACGCTGGAAAGCGCACTGCGTGAAGCCCGGGAGCAGGCCACCGAAGAATTGAAGGCGCGGGCACGCCAGTTGCAAGCCGATGCGGTAGTGGGTGTGGATTTCGAGATCAGCATGCCGTCGGTACAGGGCGGCATGGTCGTGGTATTTGCTACCGGTACGGCGGTGCGCCTGAAGTAGAGCGCCTGCCGCTGGTCGGGTCCAGGACCTCGGTCCGGGCGGTCCGCAAATGACCAGCTAGTCTCACTTTCACAGGTCGCGTTTAGTGGAGCAACTGTTCTGGTTGCCGACGCGTCCGCCACTGGAGGGAGACAGGGCATGAGCGAATCCTTTTTCGAAGACCTGAACGACGCGTTCCCGATCAACAGCCAGGTGCGTTGCGGCCAGGCGGCCTTCCGCCTGGGCTTCGCCCACATGACGCTGGATGATTCCGAACAGCTCCAGCCTGCACACCTGCAGCGCAGCAAAAAAGGCCGCTTCATGCCGCGGGTTCCACTGAAGAAGTGATCCCGCTCCAGCACAACCCCGCCGAATGGCGGGGTTTTTATTACTTTTCTTGATCCGCCTCATGGCATTGCCGGGTAGCGCTCGCGGGATAGCCAAGGCTGTGGTTTTCTTGCGCGGCATTCCAGCAACGGAGGATTGAATGCTCATGCGAGTCAGGGAAAAGACCTATTGGCAATGGGCCGATGCCCAGCTGCACAGCCGCTGCCACGACGAAGCGCTCAGTGACGGCACCACGCTGGACGTGCAGGTGCGCTTGTCGCGTCTGGGGGCGACCCAACTGTTCCTGGGGCTGTATGCCGCCGATGGCCGAGCATTGCTGGAGGAGTATTACCCCGTACGGCCAGGCGAGACCATGACCCGCGCCCTGGTGTGGGGTGTTGACCGCGCCCGGGCGATGGCAACCGGCGCCTTGCCGCTGCCGGAACCCGGCAGCCAGCGGCGCCAGGCATGAAAAAGCCCGGCCTATGCAGGCCGGGCTCAGGTAAGGGTGGGAACCGTCAGTTGAGCGGTTCGATCACCTTGACTGCCTGCTGCTCACGGGCAGCGGGCCATTCTTGTTGCAGGGTCTGCAGGACGCGGCCAACGAACTCGGTGTCGGCGGCGGCCTTCTTGCCGACGTAGCCTTGGCCACGGCGGTAGACCTTGAAGCGCGCCCGCATGCTGGGCAGGTGCTCTTCGAATTCATCTTCGACGGTGTTCGGTGGCAGGCGGTCGAGGCGCACTTCACCGGTCTGGCTGACCCACAGCAGGTGGTCGTCAAGGCTGTCCTTGCGTACGGCGAACAGCTGGGCCAATTGGTCGATAGTCGGATTGTTGTTCAAGTTCATCATAAAGCCCCCATTACCCATTCGTAGGTGATTTTTCACAGTTGGCGCTACCACGGTGTAGCGCACTACCAAGGCTGCTACAGCAGCATCGCAACAGGGGCTTTCTCACGCTGCCTTTTGGACAGTTTCCCTCTCCACGGACGGCCTGCGTTACCGCGCAGGCCGTCTGGAACACCCTTGCCACCGCTCCCGATCGGGGAGACGGCTTCATCATGCCCAAGGGCGATGAACGGCGTCAACCATTTTGTAGTGAATATTTTTGGTCACTACATTGTGTCGTTTTGTTCGACAATCGCTGCCCGCACTACAGCCCGGACAGAATCTCGAAGGCCGCGCGCACCCGGGCTTCGTTCGGGTAATTTCGGTTGGCCAGCAACACCACGGCCAGCTGTTCGGCGGGCACGAACGCGGCGTAGGCGCCGAAACCATTGGTCGAACCGGTCTTGTTGTACCAGGCTGCCGGCAGCGGTGGCAGGGCTGGTTGCAAGCGCGTGGTTGCCTGCGGTCCACGGACAAGCTGCGGGCCGTTGCCATCGACCAATGTGCTCAGCGTGACCGGGTAGGGGTAGCGCTCCCAGCCCAGCCCCTGGGTCATGGCGCCGACCTGGAAGTAGCCCCGCCGGGTAATGGCCGTGGCTTGCGCCAGCGCTGGTGGCAGCCCCTCCGGCTGCATGTGCAGGCGCACATAGCGCAGCAGGTCGCTGGCACTGGTCTTGATGCCGTAGGCTTCGTCGGCGTAAGGGCCGGGGGCCACCCGCACCGGTTTGCCGGCATTGTCGTAGCCTTGGGCATACAGCCCCTGGGCGCTGGCCGGGACCTGCAGATAGGTGTTTTCCAGGCCCATCTGTTTCAGCAGGCCCTCGCTCATCAGCGAGGAAAACGGCTGATGCTGCGCGCGGGCGACCAGGTCACCGAACAAGCCCAGGCTGGGGTTCGAGTAGCAGCGCTGGGTGCCAGGTTTGGCGCGGGGTTGCCAGTGACGGAAGAAATCGACCACCTGCTGCGGCGTCTGCACCGCATCCGGGAACTGCAATGGCAGGCAGTCGGCACTGTAGGCGCCCAGTTCCAGCACGCTCGCGTCGCCGATGGGTGCCCCGGCGAGGGCCGGGTGATAGCGCTTGGCCGGGGCGTCGAGGTCCAGCTTGCCTTCGGCACTGGCCAGTGCGGCCAGGGTGGCGGTGTAGGTCTTGCTCAGCGAACCGATCTCGAACAGCGTGTCGCGGCTGACCGGTACATTGTCAGCCTTGCTGGCCACGCCATAGCTGAAGTAGTGCGCGTGGTTGCGAGCATAGATAGCCACGGCCATGCCGGTGATGTCTTGCTCTTGCATCAGCGGGCGGATGATCTGGTCGACCTTCGCCTGCAACTGGTCGTCGGCCTGGGCGGCACTGTGGCCCAGGGTGAGCGTGATGGCGGCTGCAAGTGCAGCCAGGCGGGAGAGGGGCATGAGCGGGTCCTGTGCTGGAGCGTGTCCGTTGAGCGACACCGGTGGGGGTTCCGGCGTTAGCGGCGAAAAGCCGAAAACCTTATCGTCTGCCCTTGCACAATGACAAGATGGAAACTGCGATGAAGTATTTGCGAATGTTATTCGACAATTTCACCCTGGCCTTGCTCGGGGTGGTGCTGATTGCCACCGTGCTGCCTTGCTCGGGCGACGGCGCGGTGTACTTCGGTTGGTTGACCAACCTGGCCATCGGCCTGCTGTTCTTCCTGCACGGCGCCAAGCTGTCACGCGAGGCGATAATCGCTGGTGCCGGGCACTGGCGCCTGCACTTGCTGGTGTTCTCCTGCACCTTCGTATTGTTCCCGCTGCTGGGCCTGGCGTTCAAGCCACTGTTCGTGCCGCTGGTGGGCAACGAACTGTACCTGGGCGTGCTCTACCTGTGTGCCTTGCCGGCTACCGTGCAGTCGGCCATCGCCTTCACCTCGCTGGCGCGTGGTAACGTGCCAGCGGCCATCTGCAGCGCGGCGGCATCCAGCCTGCTCGGTATTTTCCTCACGCCGTTGCTGGTGATGATGTTGCTGGGGGCCAGCGGTGATACCGGTTCTGGCCTGGATGCAGTGCTGAAGATCACCCTGCAGCTGCTGGTGCCGTTCGTGGCCGGGCAGGTCGCCCGGCGCTGGATCGGTGCCTGGGTCAAGCGCAATGCGCGTTGGCTCAAGGTGGTGGACCAGGGCTCGATCCTGCTGGTGGTCTACACCGCGTTCAGCGAGGCAGTGGTCACCGGGCTGTGGCACACGGTATCGCCGCAACACCTGGTCGGGTTGTTTGCCGTGTGCGGGATCTTGCTGGCGGTGGTGCTGTACGGTACCCGCCTGCTCGGCAAGCTGCTGGGCTTTGACCTGGAGGATCGCATTACCATCCTGTTCGCCGGTTCGAAGAAGAGCCTGGCCACCGGGGTACCAATGGCGCAGGTGCTGTTTGTCGGCAGTGGGATTGGCGCGATGATCCTGCCGCTGATGCTGTTCCACCAGATCCAGCTGATGGTCTGCGCGGTGCTGGCGCAGCGTTATGCCAGCCGTGAGCAGGCGGCTGAAGAAGCTTCTGCGGCGTCCTGACACCTGGTTTGGCCACTGATGCGGTCGCAGTGTAGGAGCGGCCTTGTGTCGCGAAAGGGCTGCGAAGCAGCCCCTCGATTTCAGCTTGGAGCAGATATTGCCGGGGCCGCGTTGCGACCCTTTCGCGACACAAGGCCGCTCCTACACTGTGACCGCGCAATGACAAGGAATTATCTGGCCTGCACCGAACCACGCTCGCGCAGCGCCTTGCCTACTTCGGCCTCGATCTTGTAGGCCGGCGCTTCGAGGTCGTCGTAGTTGCGCGTGTAGCGCCGGGCGAACTCTTCCACGCCCAGCTGCTGATACTGCTGCACATGCTTGAGCTCGTGTGCCCACAAGGCCACGTTGTCCTCGGCGTCGGCGGGGCGGCGGAAGATGATCGTGTCGATCAGCGTCACGGCGTTCACATCTGGGTTCTGCAGCAGCGCGTTGGCCGCGCTCATTTGCTGTTCGTCGCCCACGCGGAAGCGCGCCGCGTCGAGTACGGCAAAGTCATACCAGGGTTCGAGTTGCGCACGGATATGCAACGGGATCGGCTCGACGCCGCTGGCGACGGCTTCGTCGCGGGCCTGATGCAATGCGTATGTCAGGCTGGAGGAAGCCAGTACTTCCACATCCTTGAAAATCTGCCCGGCCTGCCCGGGGTCGATGGGGGCACAGAAACACCCCATCAGGCATACCTGGTACTGCCCTGGCGGGCAGGCTTGTTCGGCGAGTGCAGGCAGGCTCGACAGTAGCCCCAGCAGTAGACTAATCCGCTTCATGCAGGGCCTTCTCGACAAAGTGGCGGCTGGCGGCCAGTACCTGCGACTGCACGCTTTCCGTGGCCAGCATGCGCCCGACCAGCAAGGCGCCGACGCACTGGCTGATCAGCACCCAGGCCAACTCGTCATCCTCCAGGGTCGCGCTCCAGGCCTGGTGCAGTTCCACCAGCCAATGCTCGGCCACTTCACGCACGGGTGCTTCAGCCCGGGCAATTTCCACCCCCAATGGCGGCAGCGGGCAGCCACCCTCGGCATTGTGCAGGTGGGCCAGGCTCAGGTACTGCTGCAGGCAACGGCCCAGGCGTTCGCGGCTTGCGCCCTGGTTGGCCAGGCGCGCCAGCGGACTGTTGCACAATTCTTGCCGCACAACCTCGGTGAACAGGTCGTCCTTGGACGGGAAGTGGTTGTAGAACGCGCCGCCGGTCAGGCCGATCGCCTTCATCAGCCCGGCCACGCCGGTGCTGGAAAAACCCCCGCGTTTGGCCAGCGCGCCACTGCTGGCCAGCAGCCGCTCGCGGGTTTGCTGCTTGTGTTCGTTGGTGTAGCGCATTCACTTGCCTCTGCAGGCGGGCTTGACGGTGGCAGCGATCATAACATAGCGTTCGTTTACTAAACGATCATTCATCAATGGAGACAGGCATGGCAGAACAACAAAAAGTGGTGCTTGTGATAGGCGCGGGGGATGCTACCGGCGGCGAAATCGCCAAGCGCTTTGCTCGCGAGGGCTACATTGCCTGTGTTACCCGGCGCCAGGTAGACAAGTTGCAGCCGCTGTTGGACGAAATTCGCGCTGCTGGTGGGCAGGCCCACGGTTTCGGCTCCGATGCGCGCAAGGAGGAGGAGGTGGCGGCGCTGGTCGAAACCATCGAGCGTGATATCGGCCCGATCGACGCCTTCGTGTTCAATATCGGTGCCAATGTGCCCTGCAGCATTCTCGAGGAAACCCCGCGCAAGTACTTCAAGATCTGGGAGATGGCCTGTTTTGCCGGCTTCCTTACCGCGCAGGCGGTGGCCCGGCGCATGGTCCAGCGCGAGCGCGGCACCATCCTGTTTACCGGCGCCACCGCTGGCACCCGTGGCGCGGCGGGCTTTGCGGCATTCGCCGGGGCCAAGCATGCCTTGCGCGCCCTGGCCCAGAGCATGGCGCGCGAGCTGGGGCCGCGGAACATCCATGTGGCTCACGTGGTGGTTGATGGTGCCATCGACACCGCCTTCATCCGTGACACTTTCCCCGAGCGCTACGCCCTCAAGGGCCAGGATGGCATCCTCGACCCGGCGCACATCGCCGACAGCTACTGGTTCCTGCATGCCCAGCCCCGCGACGCCTGGACCTTCGAGCTGGACCTGCGCCCCTGGATGGAACGTTGGTAAGCCCCTTTCCCAGAGCAAGGACCGTAACCATGCACAAGACTGTCGACTTCTATTTTGACCTGGGCAGCCCGGCCAGCTATCTGGCCTGGACTCAATTGCCTGGGCTGTGTGCCCGCCAGGGTGCCACGCTGCGCTACCGGCCGATGTTGCTGGGCGGGGTTTTCCAGGCTACCGGCAATGCTTCGCCGGTGATGATCCCGGCCAAGGGCCGTTACATGTTCACCGACCTGGCGCGCTTCGCCGAGCGCTACGGGGTACCGTTCGGGTTGCCGTTGGGTTTCCCGGTCAATACCTTGACCCTGATGCGCGGGGCAGTGGGCACCCAGTTGCGTTCGCCGGAGCGGTTCGAGGCGTTGCTGGCGGTGCTGTTCAAGGGGCTGTTTGCGCAGCGCCGCAACCTGGGCGACAGCGCAGTCCTCGACGATACGCTCAGCCAGGACGGCTTCGACCCGCAGGCATTTCGCGCACTGGCGGCTGATGAGGAGGTGAAGGCTGCGCTCAGGCACGCGACCGAAGAGGCCGTGGGGCGCGGGGTGTTTGGTGCGCCGACCTGCTTTGTCGGTGGCCAGATGTTCTTCGGCCAGGACCGCCTGGACTTTGTCGAAGAGGCCCTGCTTCAGGGCGCCGACAGCGCTATCTGAATGCCCCCTCCCACAGAGTTGGCGCTTTCCCTGTGGGAGCGGCTTCAGCCGCGAACACCGGCAAAGCCGGTGCCATCCACCGCTAATCAGGCAATCAGAAATTCGCCGGGGTGTTGGCGCTGATGATCTCGGCCTCGTCCGGGCCGATATTCTTGAAGCTGTGCGGCAGGGTAGTGGGGATGTAGTACCCGTCGCCCGAGTTGAGCACGCTCACCTGGCCATCGACCCACAATTCGACGGTGCCACGGGTGACCAGGCCACACTCTTCACCCTCGGCATGCACGATCGGTTCGCCCGAATCGGCGCCCGGTGCATACAGTTCACGCAGCATGCGCATCTGCCGGCCTTCGACACTGGCGCCGACCAGCAGCATGCGCAGGCCGTTGCGGCCCAGGTCTGGCTGTTCGCCGCCACGGAACACGTAACGCTCTTCGCGCACCGGTTCGTCGAAACTGAAAAACTCCGCCAGGCTCATCGGAATGCCTTCGAGCAGTTTTTTCAGGGAGCTGACCGAAGGGCTGACGCGATTCTGCTCGATCTGCGAGATCGTCGAATTGGTCAGCCCACTGCGGCGGGCCAGTTCCCGTTGGGAGAGGTTGTTGCGTTCACGCACCAGTTTGAGTCGCGTCCCCGTGTCCATAGCCGCCTTGTAATCAGAGGTGTCAATAATAATGAGCGATGCGCATTAAAACACACTCTGCACGCTTGCGCGCTGTGCTTGTCAGGCCCGCTGATCGCGCGGCATCGGCCATGACCCGACCAACAGCAACAGCGCCGCCACTGCCAGGAATGGCAAGCGTGGATCGACCGCATATGCCAGGGTGCCGGCCAGCGGCCCGATCACTGCGCCCATGCCTTGGGCAGCACCGATGGAGCCGGCCGTGGCGCCTTGCTCGGAGGCGTGCATGGCATTGGCCGCCAACGCCGAAAACGCCGGGAAGACAAAGCCCATGCCAGCCGCCGCGATGAAATAGCAAGCCCACAGCCAGGGGGCTGTGGTCGCCAGCGAGCCACAGGCAAAACCCAGGGCCGAAACCGTGGCGCCGACCCGGATCATCTTCAACGGCGGCCATTCCAGTTGGCGCAGCAGCACCTGCGCCAGGATCAGCGCCACACCTACCGTGGTCAGCGCGATGCCGGCGGCCTGGGCTGCCTCGGCAGGGCCCAGGTGCAGGCGGTCGAGGGCAAAGAAACCGACAATGATCTGCGATACCGTGACGCTGAGCATTGCGCTGAACGCCACCAGCAAGGGCCGGCGCAAGCGTGGGTCGTTCAGCCGCACCGGGCTGGGCGCATGGCTGTGCGACAGCGCCTGCGGCTTGAGGGTGAACAGCAGCACCAGGAAGGCACTGGCCGGCAGCAGCGACATGATATGGAACGGCAGGCTCAGGCTATGGCGCGCCAGCAGCGCCGCCAGCGCCGGCCCCACCACCAGGCCGACGGCGTTGGCCGCACCCAGCGAGGCCATGGCCCGGGCCCGTCGTTGCGGTTCGACATGGTCGGCGATCAGCGCATTGCAGCCTACCGGGATAGCAGCATAGAAGGCACCAATACAACCGCGCGCGACCATCAGGCCGATGAAGGCCAGGGTCGCCCCCGGTAGCCAGCGCAGCGCACCTTCGACAAACAGGCACAGCAGCCAGTAGGCCAGGGTGAAGCCGGCGCTGCCCAGCAGCAGGATGCGCCGTCGGCCCAGCCGGTCTGCGGCACGCCCCCAGGGCCGGGCCAGCAGCACCCAGATCACGCCCGCCACGGTCACGGCGGCACCGGCTTGCCAGGTGGCCATGCCGAGCTGGCGGGCGATCGGGCCGATCAGGGCGACGAAGGCCATCATCGACATGGTACAGGCCATGTTGGCCAGCAGCAGGGGGCGCAAGTCCAGGGTACTGGCGGGTGCGAGTGCGGCAGGATCCTTTGCGACATTCATAGGGCAGTCCAGGGTGGTACGGCGAATAGAAAGCCGATCTTGTTAGGAATTGTTATCGATTGTCGACACCCTGAGCTGCCGAGCGTCATTCGCTACGGCGCAGTGGGCCAGGCCACATGCTACGCAACACGCCATCGCGGCGCACCCACGCGTGCATCAACGCCGCGCCCACATGCACCAGCACCGTGGCGAACAGCAGGTAGCCGGCCCAACCATGGGCCTGGCGCAGCACGGCGTACAGCTGCAGGTCATGAGGCGCGATCGCCGGCAAGCCCAGCGGGCGCGGGTAGCCACCAGCCGACAGCATGGCCCAGCCCAGCAGCGGCATGGCAAGCATCAGGCCGTAGAGCGCCAGATGCGAGGCCCCGGCAGCCCAGCGTTGCGCTACAGGCAGGTCGCGCGGCAGGGCCGGGTGGGGGAGGGCCAGGCGTACGCCGATGCGCAGCAGCACCAGTACCAACAAGGCCAGGCCAGTTGCCTTGTGCAACCCGATCAGCACGGGATGGCGCGGCGAAAGGTCGGCGACCATGCTCACACCAATGAACAACATCGCCAGGATCAGCACGGCCATCAGCCAGTGCAACAGGCGGGCGAGGGGGTGGAAGGCGTCGGTTTTCATGGGTGGGCTCCGGTGCCGAGCGATTCGCGGCTGCGGCGGTTGAAGGATTCCGAGTAGGCGGCCGAACGGGCGGCAAGGATCGGGTCGGCGGAGGGCTGGATGCCTCGGGGCAAGATCAGCGGGTCGAAGTTGAGGTCGCGGCAGGCCCCCTGCTCGGGGCCGTCGACCTGCTCCAGCACCAGCGTGCCGGCGTTCACGCTGCGCCGGTCGGCAGGCCAGGGGCTGGCAGGGTCGTCCACGGCATCGCCAGGCTCCGCCAGCACCAGGCGCAGTGTCCAGCGCAGCGGGCCTTGGGCCAGGCGTTGCTGCAGGTCATGCTGCAGGAACTGTTTGTCATCGACCTGGGCAGGCAAGGCGACAAACGCTGTTTGCGGCTCCAGTTGCCAGCGCACGGGGTGGTCCGCGCCGCTTGCGTCGATCAGCCGGAAGGCGTTGATGCTGTGGTACTGCGTGCTGGCGAAGCTGTTGCTGGGCTTGTAAGCCGCCGCCCATTGGCGAAACGCCGCGCTCTCCGGGTGGGCGGCGAAAAACGCCTGCAGTTTGCTCGGGTCCGGTTTGCCGGTGGCCGGGTCTGGCGCCCCCGCCAGCACTTGCTCATAGAAGGCTTGTGGCGTGCTTACCGCCAGCACCGGCGGGTTGTTCATGCCGGTACGCCAGACCTGCCCGTCGTCGGTGCTCAGCTCGATGGCCAGGCTGCGTACCGGTATGCCGGTATCCGGCGCGAACGGGTTGGCACCGCCGATGGCGAAGCGGCCGATCACTGGCACCCGCGGCTGGCTGAACGCCCGCGCCGTGGACAGGCTGGCGGCCTGCCCGCTGGGCTGGAAGTAGCCGCTGACGCACAGGCCCTTGGCGTGGTTCTTGCGGTAACCCGGGTAATGCCCGGCCTGGGCTTCGAAGGTGTCGATGATGCGTTGTGGGGTCAGGCGGGTTTCGCCAAGCCAGCCGGCGGCATAGGCAAAGGCGCCGCCCGCGGCCAGCATCACGGCGCCGATGGCGGCCAGGCGCAGGGCCTTGGCCGGGCCGTGCAGGGGTGAGTTCATGGTCATCGTCCGGTTCAGTGAAGGTGCCGGTACGACGGCGCAGGGAAAAACTTATTCCTTCGCCGGGAATAGATTTTCTTCACAGGCGTCTGCCTCTTACACTGACAACCCCAGACGCCGGGACTTTGCCATGCATGATCTGGACGACCACCAGTGGCGCGAGCTGCTGGCCCGCCTGCGCCGCTTTGCCGTGTGGCTGACCCGCGAGCCGGGCAGCGCCGACGACCTGGTGCAGGCCACGGTCGAGCGGGCCTTGAGCCGGCGCGACCAGCAACGCGACGCCGATGCCCTGCGGGCCTGGCTGTTCACCATCCTTTATCGGCTGTTCCTCGACGGAAAGCGTCGCGAGCGCCTGCACGCGCGCTGGCTGTCCTGGTTCGGCCGCGGTGAGCGCGACGACGAACCGGTCGGCGGCAACCTCGAGGCCATCGTCCTGGCCCAGGCCGACCTGCAGGCTTTCGCCCGGCTCACGGCAGAACAGCGTGCGTTGTTGTTGCTGGTCAGCATCGAAGGCTTGAGCTACAAGGAGGCCGCCCAGACCTTGGGCATCCCTATCGGCACTGTGATGTCGCGCCTGTCGCGCGCCCGCAATGCCTTGCGCGAACTGACCGAGGGCAGCCCCCAGCCCCCGGCCTTGCGGAGACTGAAATGACGCGCCTGATCCCCAGTGAAGACGAACTGCACGCTTACGTCGACGAACGCCTGGAGTCTGTACGCCGGGCCGAGGTGCAGGCCTGGCTGGCGGCCAACCCGCAGGCTGCGGCCAAGGTCGAGGGCTGGCGTGCCGACGCCCGCCGCCTGCGTACAGCGTTGGCCGGGCTTGGCGAAGTGCCCGGGGCTGTGCAGCTGGACCTTCGGCAGTTGCGTCGGCAATTGCGCCAACGCCGCCAGCGCCGCTGGGCCACGGCTGCGGTGTTGTTGCTGGCGTTGGGGGTGGGTGGCCTGGGCGGTTGGCAGGTGCGCGACGTGACCTTGGCGCGTGGCGACCTGCCGATGGCAGATGCCGTCCAGGCACATCGCTTGTTTGCCGGCAGCCAGGCACTGGATATCCAGGCCAGCGACCCGGGCCAGTTGCGTGACTGGCTGGGGCGCCATTTCAGCCGCGTGGGCCAGTTGCCGGACCTGGCGGGCTACGGCTTCAAGCCAGTGGGCGCGCGCCTGCTAAGCAATGAGCGTGGGCCGGCGGCGTTGCTGGTGTTCGAGGATGGCAAGGGCCAGCGCATCAGCCTGTTCCTGCGCTCACCAGGTGATCAGTATCGGCGCATGCCGGACGGGCATCGCGTGGATGGCCAGCTGGAGGCACGGTATTGGTCGCATGGGGCCTACAACTTTGCTCTGGTCAGCGCGGCGGACGATGTGCGCGGGGCGGGGGTGGGGGAGGTGTTGCGGTTGGGGTTGTGAGTGGTGGGTTAAGGTGCATGCCTTGGGCTTTGTGGTGCCTGTGAGATCGGGCGCCGCCCGCGCGGCGCTTCGCGGGGCAAGCCCGCTCCCACATCTGTTTCGGGCCAGTCACTCCTGTGAGGTCACCTCTGTCCGCCTTGTTTGTTCCATTCGATATCAAGGGTGGGCAACTGCTCCTCATCCATCTCCAGCCATGCACCAAGGCTGCAACCCACCTGGTACAGGAATAATTGGCCCGAAACAGATGTGGGAGCGGGCTTGCCCCGCGAAGCGCCGCGCGGGCGGCGCCCGATCTCACAGGCAATACAAGATCCAAGGCATGCGCCTTGTGGCTTCACCGCTAAACTCAGCTTAATTCCAGCCAGATCGGCGCATGGTCCGACGGCTTTTCCATCCCGCGCAGTTCATAGTCCACACCCGCATCCTTTATCCGCGGCACCAGGTGCTGCGAGGCCATGATCAGGTCGATGCGCAGGCCGCGCTTGGGCTCGTCCTCGAAGCCGCGGCTACGGTAGTCGAACCAGCTGAAGCGGTCGGTCACTTCCGGGTACAGGTGGCGGAAACTGTCCACCAGGCCCCAGCCTTTCAAGCGCTCCATCCACTCGCGCTCTTCCGGCAGGAAGCTGCACTTGCCGGTCTTGAGCCAGCGCTTGGCGTTGTCCGGGCCGATGCCGATGTCGCAGTCCTGCGGCGAGATATTCATGTCGCCCATCACCAGCAGTGGCTGGTCGTTGCGGAACTGGCCTTCCAGCAGCGCCTGCAGGTCGCTGTAGAAACGCTGCTTGGCCGGGAACTTGGTGGGGTGGTCGCGGCTTTCACCCTGGGGGAAGTAGCCGTTCATGATGGTGATCGGGTTGCCATCGGCATCGGCGAAGGTGCCCCAGATGAAGCGGCGCTGGGCGTCTTCCTCATCGCTGGCAAAGCCCTTGTGCAGGCTCAGTGGTGCCTGGCGCGACAGCAGGGCCACGCCATAGTGGCCTTTCTGCCCGTGGTAATGCACGTGGTAGCCCAGCGCCTGCACGTCGGCCAGCGGGAACTGATCGTCGCTGACCTTGGTTTCCTGCAGGCCGATCACGTCCGGCTGGTGCTTTTCGATCAGCGCCGCCAGCTGGTGCGGGCGGGCCCGCAAGCCGTTGATGTTGAAACAGACGATCTTCATGGAAAGATGATCCCGGTAAAAGGCGCGATGCTAGCCGACATCGCTTGCCATCACCAGCATGGCGGCTTCGGGAGCCTGCTGCTAACGTCCTTGCCAGGGCACTGTAAGCCCATTCCAGGAGGACTGCCCGCAATGCCCGAAACCACTGCCACTCCGGCCCGTGTCTGCCTGCTCGATGACGGCTACAGCCGCGAGGCGCGTTCGCTGCTGTACAACGCCTACCGTCACGAACCTACCTTTGCCTATATCTTCGAGGCCCAGCGCCCAGGCTACGAGCGGCGCCTGCGGGTGATGGTGCGCGAGTGGGTACGCCAGCATTTCTACCTGCAACTGCCCGCCATCGGCCTGCTCATGGAGGATCGCCTGATCGCCCTGGCCCTGATCGTGCCGCCGATGCGCCGGCTGGGCGTGGCCGACAGCTGGGCCTGGCGCCTGCGCATGATGATGGGCACCGGCTTGCGCTGTACGCGCCGTTACATGGACTACCAGGCCGCCCTGGCCACCTGCCTGCCCACCGACGAGGTGCATGTGCTGCCGCTGTTGGGCGTGCACCCGCAATTCCAGGGCAAGCACTACGGCGAGCAATTGTTACAAGCTGTGCATGACTGGTGCGCAGACGACCCTGGTACCCAGGGTGTGGTGCTGGACACCGGCAACGAGCACTACCTGGCCTTTTACCAGCGCCAGGGCTATGAGGAAATTGGTGAGGTGGCTGTAGGACCAATCCGTGAAAGGGTGTTCTTCCATCCCAACCCGGTCTCTTCCAATTCTGCTTTTGCCTGAGCAGACTGCGCGGCGGCTCCCTTGAGCGCCCGGCTCTGGTAGCATGCGCCGCATGACGTATTCAGGAAGATTGACCTGGGGCCTGGTTATCTGGGTCGCCAGTTTCGCAGCATGGGGCCAGAGCGAGTTGTTGGTGAAGGTCAAACCGGCCAACAAGGCGCTCAAGGCCAATGTCGAAGGCTATATCGGTACCCTTGGCGACCGCGATGAAGAAGCGCTGCTGCGCTTCAGTCGCGGCGCCCAGGAGCAGGCGCGCAAAGCCGCGCAGGCACTTGGCTACTACCAGGCGCAGATCGACACGGAGGTCAAGCCCGCCAGCGAGGCTGACCGTTCCCCGCAACTGATCATCACCATCGACCCCGGCGAGCCGATTCGCCTGCGCAACGTGACCGTACGCATCGAAGGCCCCGCCAGCGAAATGAAGGCCTTTCGCGTTCCCGACAGCAAGGCCTTGCGCGCGGGCGAACAACTGAACCACGGCCATTACGAAGATGCCAAGCGGCTGATCCAGAACCAGGCATCGCGCTATGGCTTCTTCAGTGGGCGCTTCAGCCGCCAGCGCCTGGCGGTCGACCCCCAGGCGGGTGTGGCCGATATCGAACTGGTCTACCAGAGCGGCCCGCGCTATCACCTGGGCGCCGTCACCTTTGGTGGCGACACACCGCTGGACGACGACCTGCTGCAGCGCATGGTCTCGTTCAAGCCGGGTACACCTTACGACTCGGAACTGATCGCCGAGCTGAACAACGACCTGCAATCGAGCGGCTACTTCGAAGGCGTGCGCGTGGATGCGGCGCCCACCGCCGCCGTGGGCGAAGAAATTCCCGTGGATGTCCGCCTGGAAACCCGCAAGCCGCGCACCATGGGCCTGGGCCTGGGCTTCTCGACCGACGTCGGGCCACGTGGCAAGGCCAACTGGACCCGCCACTGGGTCAACCCGCAGGGCCATAGCTACGGCTGGGAGACCGAACTGTCGGCGCCCCGGCAGAACGTCGGGCTTTGGTACGACATCCCCCTCGACCCACCGCTGACCGACAAGTTGCGCTTTGCTGGCGGCTACCAGAACGAAGAAATTGCCGGCACCGACACCCTCAGCAAACTGCTGACGGTGGGCCCCGAGTGGCACAGCAAGCTGCCAAGCGGCTGGCAGCGGGTGATCTCCCTCAAGTACCAGCGCGAGGAGTACCGCCTGGGTGATGACTCCGGGCTGAGCAACCTGCTGATGCCCGGCGTGAGTTACTCCTTCCTGCGCAGTGACAACCGCATCGATCCGCATAACGGCTACCGCCTGCAGTTCGATGTACAGGTGGCCAAGGAAGGGTTGGTCTCGGACACCAACCTGCTGCATGGCAACGTGCTGCTCAAGGGCCTGACCACGCTTGGCCGTGACCATCGCTTGCTAGGCCGGGTGCAGTTCGGTGGCAGCGCGACCAATGGCTTCAAGAACAACATTCCGCCGTCACTGCGCTTCTTCGCCGGTGGCGACCAGAGCGTGCGTGGCTATGACTACCAGACCCTGTCACCGAAGAACAGCGACGGCGACCGCATCGGCGGCCGCTACCTGGTCGCCGGCAGTGTCGAGTACCAGTATTCGCTGACCGAAAAGTGGCGGCTGGCAACCTTCGTCGACCAGGGCAACTCGTTCAACGACCTGGAGCTGCCAAGCCTCAAGACCGGTGTCGGTTTTGGCGTGCGCTGGGTGTCGCCGGTCGGGCCGCTGCGCCTGGACCTGGCCAAGGCGCTGGATGATGAAGGGGGAATTCGCCTGCACTTTTCCATGGGGCCTGAGCTGTGAAACGCGTGATCAAGTACATACTGGCGGGCCTGCTCGGGGTAGCCGCAAGCCTGGGCCTGGTACTCGGCCTGCTGCTGGGGACCGAAGCTGGCAGCCGCTGGGTGCTGGGCAAGGTGCCCGGGCTTGAGGTGGCTGACTTCCAGGGCCGCCTGGCCGGTAGCTGGCAAGCCAGCCGGCTGAGCTGGGCCGATGCCGGCAGCACGGTAGAGGTGCAGGCGCCGCTGCTGGCCTGGTCGCCGGCATGCCTGCTGCGCTCTACCTTGTGCATTGACCAGTTGCAGGCGCAGCGCATCGACATGGCCTTTGCGCCCAGCGGCGAATCGGCCGACAGTGGCCCGCTGCAGTTGCCGGCCCTGCGCTTGCCGCTGGCCATCGAGCTGGGTGAGGTCAAGGTTGGCCAGTTGCGCCTGGATGGCAGTGACCTGCTTGGCGATTTGCAACTGGCGGCGCACTGGACCAGCACCGGGCTGCGCATCGACAGCCTGCACCTGCAGCGCGATGACCTGCAATTGAACCTGCAGGGCGACCTGCAGCCCGAAGCTGACTGGCCGGTGCAGCTCCAGGCGCAGCTGCAACTGCCAGCGGTGGACGGCAAACCGTGGCAGCTGGCGCTGACCGCCACCGGCGAGCTGCAGAAAACCCTGAAACTCGCCGGCACCAGCAGCGGTTACCTCGACGCCACGCTGAGCGGGCAATTGCAGGCGTTGGCCGAGCACCTGCCAGCGACCTTGCAGATCCGCTCCGAGGCATTCAAGCCGGCGGCCTCGTTGCCCGACACCGTGCAGTTCAACCAGCTCAAGCTCGATGCCAGCGGCGACCTGCGCAAGGGCTATCAACTTTCGGGGGCGGCCAGCCTGCCGGCCGAGCAGTCGCCGATCGCCTTGCTGTTGTCCGGGCTGGTCGACGGCAAAGGCGCCAGGCTCGATGCCCTGGACCTGAACGCCAGCGATACCCAGCAGGTCAAGTTGCAAGCCACCGCTGACTGGCAGCAAGGCCTGGTCGCCGATGCCCAGCTGGACTGGCAGGACTTCCCGTGGCTGCGCCTGTATCCACTGGAGACACCGCCCGAGGTCACCCTCAAGCGGTTCATGGCCCAGGTGCACTATCGCGATGGCAACTACCAGGGCACCTTCAATGGCGACCTGGATGGCCCGGCCGGCGCGTTCAGCCTGGCCAGCCCCTTCGAAGGTGACCTGAGCCAGGTGAAACTGCCGCAGTTGGCGCTGACCGCCGGGCAAGGCAAGGCTGCCGGCAGTGTCGCCGTGCGCTTTGCCGATACCTTGGCATGGGATGTCGACCTGCAGTTGTCGGCACTCGACCCTGCCTATTGGCTGGCCGAGCTGCCGGGTACCCTGGCGGGGCCGCTGCGCAGCAAAGGCGAGATGAAAGGCGACGCCTTGAGCCTCGATGCCCAGCTAGACCTGAAAGGCCGTTTGCGCGGCCAGCCGGCAATGCTCAAGGTCGAGGCCCAGGGGGCAGGGCAGAGCTGGACCCTGGGCGCGCTGGCAGTCCAGCTGGGGGATAACCGCATCAATGGAAGCGGCAGCCTGCAGCAGCGCCTGGCCGGGCGGCTCGACCTCGACCTGCCGCGTCTCGGCCAGTTGTGGCCAAGGTTGCAGGGCCAGGTCAAGGGCCGGCTGGACGTCGCCGGCACCTTGCAGGCCCCACAAGGTACGCTGACCCTGCAGGGCCAACGGCTGGCCCAGGTGGAAAACCGCTTGCAGCAGCTGAACCTGGATGCCCGCCTGGACAACGCCCAGCGCGGCGTGATCGAACTCAAGGCCAGCGGCATTCACCTGGGTGAAACGGCCCTGGGGACTTTGCAGGCCAACGGCAAAGGTGACATTCGCCAGCAAGCCTTGACCCTGGCGCTGGACGGCCCGCAGCTCAAGCTCGACCTCGGCCTGGATGGCCAGTTGAACAAGGGGGACTGGCGTGGGCGCCTGGCCAGTGGGCGGATCCAGGCCGGCGGCCAGGACTGGCGCTTGCAGGCACCGGCGCGCCTGCAGCGGCTGGCCAGCGGCCAACTGGACTTTGCTGCGCACTGCTGGCGCTCCGGCCAGGCCAGCTTGTGTGGCGAGGACCAGCGCCTGGCCCCCGAGCCACGCTTGCGTTACCACCTCAAGCAGTTCCCGCTGGACAGCCTGGCCCAGTGGCTGCCGAAGGACTTCGCCTGGCAGGGCCTGCTCAATGCCGACATCAACCTGGACATCCCGGCCAGCGGCCCCAAGGGCAACATCGTCGTCGATGCCAGTGGCGGTACCCTGCGCGTGCGTGACAAGGACCGCTGGGTCGACTTCCCGTACCAGGCCTTGCGCCTGGACAGTACGCTGGCGCCACGGCGCGTCGATACTCGCCTGTCGTTCCGCGGCGAGCGCCTGGGCGAGCTGAACGTCAACACCCGCCTCGATCCACTGGGCAGGAACAAGCCGCTTTCGGGTGATTTTCGCCTGGCCGGCCTTGACCTGTCGGTGGTGCGCCCGTTCGTGCCCATGGTCGAGCGCCTGGCCGGGCAGCTCAATGGCAGCGGCCGGCTGTCGGGCACCCTGCTGGCGCCGCAGGTCAACGGCAACCTGATGCTCAGCGGCGGCGAAGTCAGTGGCGCCGAGCTGCCGGTGAGCCTCGAGGACCTGTCATTGCAGGCAGTGATTGCCGGCGAGCAGGTGCAGCTCAATGGCGGCTGGCACAGTGGCGAAGCGGGGCGCGGCCAGTTGAACGGCAACCTCACCTGGGGCCAGGCACTGGGCATGGACCTGCGCCTGCAGGGCCAGCAACTGCCCATCACGGTCGAGCCCTATGCGACACTGGAGGTCGCCCCGGACCTGACCTTGCGCCTGGTCGACGACAAGCTGGCGGTTACCGGCAAGGTACAGGTGCCCAAGGGCACGATCACCGTGCGTGAGCTGCCACCGTCTACCGTCAAGGTTTCGGATGACACGGTGATCGTCGGTCACCAGACCGAAGAGGGCAAGCCACCCATGGCGATGGCCATGGACATCGATGTGGAAGTGGGCCGCGACAAGCTTTCGTTCAGCGGCTTTGGTCTCAAGGCCAATCTGCTCGGCCATGTGCACATCGGCGACAACCTCGACACCCGTGGCGAGCTGAGCCTGGCCGACGGCCGCTATCGTGCCTACGGCCAGCGCCTGACCATCCGCCGGGCGCGGCTGCTGTTCGCAGGCCCGATCGATCAGCCGTATCTGGACATTGAAGCGATTCGCAAGGTCGACGATGTGATTGCCGGTATCCGCCTGAGCGGCAGTGCCGAGCAGCCCACCAGCAAAGTGTTCTCGGAGCCGGCCATGAGCCAGGAACAGGCGCTTTCGTACCTGGTACTGGGGCGGCCTCTGGGCGCTTCCGGCGAAGACAACAACATGCTCGCCGAGGCGGCCTTGGGCCTGGGCCTGGCGGGAAGCGCGGGCATCACCGGCAGCCTGGCCTCGAGCCTGGGCATCGACGACTTCCAACTGGACACCGAAGGTTCGGGCAATACCACCAGCGTGGTCGCCAGTGGCAACCTCACCGAGAAGCTGAGCCTGCGCTACGGGGTGGGGGTGTTCGAGCCCGCCAATACCATTGCATTGCGCTACAAGCTGAGCAAAAAGGTGTATCTCGAGGCTGCCAGCGGGCTGGCCAGCTCACTGGACATCTTCTACAAGCGCGACTTCTGAGCCTGCGCGGCGGCCGTCAACGCACGGTGGCCGCCTCGATGTATTCATTGGTATCGGGCGAGGGCGGCGGGCTGGGGGCGCGTACCGGGATGATCAGGCTGGTGTATTCCTCGATCAGCCGATTGAGGGCTTCCGGTGGCTCGCTGGCCTGGAACTGCATGCGGATCTGCACTTCATCGGGGTCACGGTTGTCGCCCTGACGGCCCTGGCCGCCGATGGTGACCTTGAAGCTCGCCGCCTTGTTTTCGCCTGCGGTCAGCAGTGCCTGCTGTGCTTCGGTACCTTTGACCCTTACCGAAAGGTCGACCTGCATGCGCTCGAGGGCCAGGCCCTTGGGCGACACCAGCGCGAACAGCGGCACGCGCATGATGTGCTGGCCGTCCATGGCCACTTCGACCATCTTGGCTTTCATGGGGCCGCCCAGCACCTCGGTGTCGCACTCGAAGAACTGGTCGAACAGGTTGATGTACTGTTGCGCGATCAGGCTGTTGGTAGCGCTGGCAGCTTCCTGCAGGCCACGGGTGATTTCGCGCAGGTCGATGGAAGTCATTGGGGCGGGGGATTTATCCAATGGTTCGACTCCTCAGGCCAGGTGGTGCCCCCCTGGTCAGGGGGGCTGTTCGGGGCGGGGAGGTGCGTCTCAAGCGGTTTCGGTGCCAAGGGCCGGGGCCCTGGCGGCCGCAGGGTGCCTCAAAGTATCGGCCTGGGAAATCACGTCCTCGCTTTCCAGTGTGGCGGTCTTGACCACGGTCGGCTTTGTCGCGGCGTCGGTCAGGAAGTCGATTACCCGCATCATCGCTTCAGGCGGGTCCTGGCGCTTCAAGGTGGTATTGAAGGCGTAGCGTGCGCGGGTATCAGTCTTGCGGGTTTGCGTGGACTTGTGGCTGACGCTGCCTTTCACGTTGAGCCTGAACGGCCCCCAGCCCAGCGATCCGCTTGCCTCAGCGCTCATGTCCTTGCTGGAAACGTCTTCCGACATCTGGTTGATGACCAGCTCGAACTCGACATTACCTTCTTCGATGGAAATGTTTGGGTGGGTGATTGCCGCGACAAGCGGCACTTTCATGGTCTTGCTGACCACGCCCTTGTACTCGCCTTGTTCGTCGACGATGGTTTCGTCGTAGTCGAACTGGATGGCCACGGCCTTGCCGTCCTGGACGCACACCTGCATCAGGAAGTCGGCGTAGGATTTGCTGGCGGTGACCTGGGCCTGGACCATGGCCTGCAGGGGGCCCGCGATCATGCGGTCCATCGGTAGGGCATTGATTACGGAGCCGATGAGGCTGTTATCTATCGACATGCTGGGGTCTCTTTCTGGTTGGGTTATACGTGGGCGTCAGTGTTGGTCACGATGCCGGCGCTTCAGCGAGCGCAATGTTCCTGGCGGCGAATGTTGCCGATCTGGCGCAGGCTCAGGCCGTACTTGTCGGCGAGCAGGCTGCGGGACAAGCCGTTTGCGCTTTCCTTCTGGATCTGCAGGTTGCGCAACTGGCGCATGAAATGGTCAGCCTTGGGGATTTCCAGGGCGACACCGGCAAAGCGCTTGATCAGCGCGTCGAGCGCTTCGGGCGGCAGCACGTCGGCAAGCTTGGTGCGCTCGCGGTGTTTGGGGATGTATTTGGGCCTGCCGCCATAGGCGCAGGTCAGCTGGTAGGCGTTGTCGATGCCGATGCAGTCGATCAGGGCTTGCAGCGAATGGGGCAGTTGGCTGATATCGATGCGGCTCAAGTCTGGCAGTTGCATATGGCGCTCCTTCGGGACGGATGGGCTGTGCTACACGATCACCAGCGGCGTTATGTCGAAGGTGTGACTGGATTTTCTGTGACGGCCGAGTCATGTCGCTAGGCGCCATATGGGTTGGGGCTTGTAGCTTCCGCGAACAGGTTTTGCAGGCAGCGATATCCGGTGTTGTAGGACATGGCTTCAATAATTGGCTGTAGCGGGCGATTTCCCATCAGGGAACTCCCTCTGTTGCGCATTGGGTGTGGTAACCCTCAATCACACGGATAGCTACTCAGCAGGCTGGCGCTGGGCAGGTACGCCTGGGGGGTATTGCGCATGCCTTGTGGCAGCGTGCGCCAATCGACCAGCAGGCACAGTGCATGAAGCGGCTGCCCGTCACGGTGGCCGATGACCTGGTCGGCAAAGTTGCGGCGGTACAGTGCCTGGGTCTGCTGCTGCGCTTGTACCTGGTCGGCCCGGGCCAGGGTTTGCCGGGCCAGTTCGGGCAGTTGCGCCGGGGGGACAGTGAAATGCACCGACGTACCGTTCGCCTGCAGGTAACCGGCCTGGCGCACGCGCTGCCACAGTTGTTGCCATTGGCTGGCCCCGGCACTGGCAGCCAGTTCGCGGCCCAGTTCGAGCAGTTGCTCGGTCGGGGTCTGGCGGGTGTCCAGCGCTTGGAGGGAAAAGGGGGTCAGCAACAGCGACGCGAACAGAAGGGGTTTGTACATGGTGCCTCCGGCATGGGTGCTTGGAAGCCCCATGCTTTCAGGCCGGCGCCGCCCCACCCAGCAGGAAATGCAGCGCCGGGGCCTATGGCCGTTGTATCATTGCCGCGGCTCGTTGCGAGCCATTTGCCCCTGATGTTGCAAGGAACCTTCGATGACACACGTGCAGCGCCTCAAATATTCCCTTCTGATCATCCTGGTGGTACTGGGCCTGATGCTGGGCCTGTCTCACCTGCAGAAGCAGGGCACGATCAGTGAGCAGACCTTCCAGATGCTGGCCATCGCCATCGCCGTGGTGGTCGTGGTGATCAACGGCATCCTGCGGCGCAAGGTCAAGCCCTGATCCTGGCGGGCCGGCCAGGCATGGCCGGCCATGCGCTCAGCGCACAGGCGTTCGCTCCAGCACCGCGCGTGCCTGCGGGTCGAGGCTGTAGCATTTGTCGCTGCCCAGCTGGATGACGCCCTCGCTGCACAGCCGCTTCAGCACTTCGCGCACGCTCAGGAACGACAGCGGAATATCCAGCTGTTCCAGCTGTGCGTGCACGCCGCGCACGCCAATGCTGCGGCCATTGCGGTCGGCGGCGTGCAAGGCATCGATGACCTTGAGGCGGATCAAGCTGGTACGCAGGCCGAAACTGCGCAACAGCTCGCGAATCTGTTCGTTGCCGATGCGTTCGTCAGCCAAAACGTCCTGTTCCGTGGGCGCTTTGCCTGGGACGCGCCCAGCCTGGATCTCGGGTTGCGGGTTGTACATGTGAATGCTCCTTTTCGTGGACGAACCCGAAATTTGGGTGCCTCACTTACTAGGACGAATGAGAACGGAAAAACTGCAGCCCAGTCGCAAAAAAAAGCCTGGCTCTGTTCAAGACGTTATATTTCAAGACGTTCCATTGCCTTGTAATACGTAAAATTTTCATCTGGCCATTCGTCTGATCGGGATGACCCCCGAAGCCGAGGAGTGCCCGTGTTTCAACTTTCCCGTCCCATGAATTGCGTTGGCCTGGCCACCGCGCTGGTAGCCTTCAACGTCGGCGCAGCGCCGGTGCAGTCCGCCGCAGCCGATGCCAGTGCGCAGATTCGCCGAACCAGTTACGGGGTGCCGCACATCGTGGCCAAGGACGAGCGCGGCCTGGGCTATGGCATCGGGTACGCCTACGCCCAGGACAACCTGTGCTTGCTGGCCAATGAAGTGCTGACGGTGAGTGGCGAGCGCTCACGCTACTTCGGTGCCAAGGGCAAGACCCTGGAACAGCGTGAAAACCTGGCCAGCGATGTGTTCTTCGCCTGGCTCAACACGCCGGCGGCAGTCGATGCGTTCTTGCAGGCGCAGCCGGCCCCGGTACAGGCGCTGCTGGCAGGTTATGCCAGTGGCTACAACCGGGCGCTGGCCGAGCGCCGCAGCCAGGGTCTACCCGCCGAATGTGGCAACGGCGAGTGGCTGCGGCCGATCAGCAGCGAGGATCTGGTCAGGCTGACCCGTCGGTTACTTGCCGAAGGCGGTGTCGGGCAGTTCGTCGAAGCACTGGCAGGGGCGCAACCGCCAACGCTGGCCAGCCAGCAGGCGCCGGCAGGGTTTGCTGCGGCGCTGGCCATGCAGCAACGCTTTGCCACGGAGCGCGGTAGCAACGGGGTGGCTGTCGGCGCCAGGCGTTCGGCCAATGGCCGCGGCTTGTTGCTGGCCAACCCGCACTTCCCGTGGATGGGCGGCATGCGCTTCTATCAGATGCAGCTGACCATTCCCGGCCAGCTCGATGTGATGGGGGCGGCATTGCCGGGCCTGCCGGTGGTCAACATCGGTTTCAACCAGCATCTGGCCTGGACGCACACCGTCGATACGTCGAAGCACTTTACCCTGTACCGCCTGCAACTCGACCCCAAGGACCCGACCCGCTACCTGCTCGATGGCAAGTCGCTGCCGCTGAACCGGCAAACCGTCAGTGTTGCGGTCAAGGCCGAGGATGGCAGCCTGAGCCAGGTCCAGCGCCAGGTCTACAGCTCGCAGTTCGGCCCGGTGGTGCAATGGCCGGGGCGCCTGGACTGGGATGCGCATGCCGCCTACAGCCTGCGCGACGCCAACCTCGAGAACACCCGGGTGTTGCAGCAGTGGTACCAGATCAACCGCGCCGACAGCCTTGCGAAGTTGAAGGGGTCGATCGAACAGCTGCAGGGCATACCCTGGGTCAACACGCTGGCGGTGGACCAGCCAGGCAAGGCCTTGTACCTGAACCAGTCAGTGGTGCCTTATGTGGATCAGCAACTGCTGAGTGAGTGCAGCAACCCGCAGGCACAAGGGCGCCTGGTGGTACTGGATGGCTCACGCAGCGCCTGCCAGTGGAAGGTCGATGCGCAGGCCGCACAGCCGGGGATCTTCCCTGCGCGGCTACTGCCGAGCCTGGAGCGCGAAGACTTCGTGCAGAATTCCAACGACACGGCCTGGATGGCCAACCCGGCGCAGCCGTTGACCGGGTATTCGCCGCTGGTCAGCCGCGATGACCAGCCGCTGGGCATGCGTGGCCGCTTTGCCCTGCAACGCCTGCAGGGTACGGCCCGCCTGGGTGCTGACGACCTGCAGCGCATGGTGACAGATGACGAGGTCTACCTGGCCAGCCTGTTACTGCCTGACCTGCTGCAGTGGTGCAAGGGCGCCGACGCGGATGTGCGGGCTGTGTGCAGCAGCCTGGCGGCCTGGAATGGCAAGGCTGACGTGGATAGTGGCATTGGCCTGGTGCATTTCCAGAACCTGTTCGATGCCATGGCCGAGCACCCGGAAAGCTGGCGGGTGGCCTTTGACCCGGCCGATCCGCAGCATACCCCGCGTGGGTTGGCGGTCGAGCAAGCAGCTGTGCGCAAACTGCTGCACCAGGCCGCGCTGGCTTCGCTCAAGCAGGTGAGTGACAGCGGTATAACGGGGGAGGCGCGTTGGGGGCAGGTGCAACAGGCAAGTGATGGCACGCCGGTGCCGGGTGGCCCGCAGGCGTTGGGCGTGTACAACGCGATCTACAGCGTCCCGCATGGGCAGGGCAAGCGACTGGTGGTCAGTGGTACCAGCTACCTGCAACTGGTCAGCTTTACCGACAAGGGGCCAGAGGCCCGTGGGCTATTGGCGTTTTCCCAGTCGAGTGAAGCGGCTTCGGTGCATGCCAGTGACCAGACCAGGGCGTTTGCGGCCGGGCAACTGGCGGTGATTCCGTTTACCGAGGCGCAGATCAAGGCTGATCCCGAGTACCGGGAAGTGGTGATCAGCGAGGGAGACACGGGGGCGGTGGTCAGCCGGCCTTGAGGCGTTAGCCTGTGCCGGCCTCTTCGCGGGTAAACCCGCTCCCACAGGTATCGCGGCGCATTCAGCCCTGTGCATTACCTGTGGGAGCGGGTTTACCCGCGAAGAAGGCGACTCGGTTGGTCAGGAAAACTCGAACGGCGCCAGCTGAAACCCTTGCTCGTCGACCTGCAAGGCCCAGCCGCGGCGGTCCCAGTCGCCCAGCACGATACGCCGTGCCGGTTGCCCGTCCACCACCAGCTTGTGTATCGCCGGCCGATGGGTATGCCCATGCACCAAGGTATGTACACCATGCGCCGCCATCACCTTCGGTACTTCCTCCGGCGTGACATCGACGATCTCGGTGGACTTCATCCGCGTTTGCGTGCGGCTTTCGCTGCGTAGCTTGCGCGCCAGCTTGTAGCGGGCCGACAGCGGCAGGTGGCGTAGAATCCACAAACTCAGCGGGTTGCGCAGCAAGCGGCGCATTTTCATATAGGCCAGGTCGCGGGTGCACAGGGTATCGCCATGCATCAGCAGTACCTGCTCACCCCCCAGCTTGATCACGCTGGGATCGTGCAGCAAGGTGCAGCCTGCAGCGTCGCAGAAGGCCTGGCCAATCAGGAAATCACGGTTGCCATGCATCAGGTAGATGGCCGTGCCGCTGTCGCTCAGCCGACGCATGGCCTGGCAGACCGAGTGCTGGAAGGGCGTCATGGCATCGTCGCCGATCCAGGCTTCGAAGAAGTCGCCAAGGATGTACAACGCCTTGGCGTGGCGGGCACGGCCATCGAGCAGATCAAGAAACGCCCGGGTAATGTCCGGGCGTTCTTCTTGCAGGTGCAGATCGGAGATCAGCAGGATCACTCAATGATCTCGGCTTTCTCGATGATTACGTCTTCTTTCGGCACATCCTGGTGACCAGCCTTGGAACCGGTGGCGACCTTTTCGATGGCGTCGACGATTTCACGGCCTTCGATCACTTCGCCGAATACCGCGTAACCCCAGCCCTGCACGTTCTTGCCGCTGTGGTTGAGGAAGTCGTTGTCGGAGGCGTTGATGAAGAACTGCGCCGAGGCGGAGTGCGGCTCCATGGTGCGGGCCATGGCGATGCTGTACTTCTTGTTCTTCAGGCCGTTGTCAGCTTCGTTCTGGATGCTGGCGCGGGTTTTCTTCTGGTTCATGCCCGCTTCGAAGCCGCCGCCCTGGATCATGAAACCTTTGATCACACGGTGGAACACGGTGCCATCGTAGTGGCCTTCCTTGACGTACTGAACGAAGTTTTCGGTAGTCAGTGGCGCTTTCTCGGCGTCCAGTTGCAGGACGATATCGCCGTGGTTGGTGCTCAGTTTGACTTTGGACATGCTGAAACTCGCTCTTTCAAGGCAATCAGAAATTGGGGTGCGCAGGGCGCGGGTTATCACCTGACGCAGGATCAGGCGATCACGACACATGGCGCGCACCGGCCATTTTGCCAGGCTGCGGCAAAAAGCCGTGATAAATCACGCCAGTTTGTCCGGGCCCGACTGTCAGCAGCTTGACTGCTTCGGCTATGATAGGCCCTTTGATTCAATCGGCCTACCCAGGCCGGACACGTGCATTCAAGGATCCTATGAGCAAGCCCACTGCCGACAACGCGCCCAACGCCGCTGCCAAAGGCGCCCCCGCTGTCCCTGCGAACTTCCTGCGGCCGATCATCCAGGCCGACCTGGACTCGGGCAAGCACAGCAGCATCGTCACCCGTTTCCCGCCGGAGCCCAATGGCTACCTGCACATCGGTCACGCCAAGTCGATCTGCGTCAACTTCGGCCTGGCCAAGGAATTCGGGGGCGTCTGCCACCTGCGTTTCGACGATACCAACCCGGCCAAGGAAGACCAGGAGTACATCGACGCCATTCAGAGCGATGTCAAGTGGCTGGGCTTCGACTGGGCCGGTGACGTGCGCTACGCCTCGAACTACTTCGACCAGCTGCACGACTGGGCGGTCGAGCTGATCAAGCGTGGCAAGGCCTACGTCTGCGACCTTACCCCTGAGCAGGCCAAGGAATACCGCGGCAACCTCAAGGAACCGGGCAAGAACAGCCCGTTCCGCGAGCGCAGCGTTGACGAGAACCTCGACCTGTTCGCCCGCATGAAGGCCGGCGAGTTCAAGGATGGCGAGCGCGTGCTGCGGGCCAAGATCGACATGGCCTCGCCGAACATGAACCTGCGCGATCCGATCCTGTACCGTATCCGCCATGCCCACCACCACCAGACCGGTGACAAGTGGTGCATCTACCCGAACTACGACTTCACCCACGGCCAGTCGGACGCGATCGAAGGCATTACCCACTCGATCTGCACCCTGGAGTTCGAAGGGCATCGTCCGCTGTACGACTGGTTCCTCGACAACCTGCCGGTGCCGGCACACCCGCGCCAGTACGAGTTCAGCCGCCTGAACCTGAACTACACCATCACGTCCAAGCGCAAGCTCAAGCAGCTGGTCGACGAAAAGCACGTCGAAGGCTGGGACGACCCACGCATGTCGACCCTGTCCGGCTTCCGTCGCCGTGGCTACACCCCGGCCTCGATCCGCAACTTCTGCGAAATGATCGGTACCAACCGTTCCGACGGCGTGGTCGACATGTCGATGCTCGAGTTCAGCATCCGTGACGACCTGGACCGCACCGCGCCGCGCGCCATGTGCGTGCTGCGCCCGCTGAAAGTGGTCATCACCAACTATCCGCAAGGCCAGGTCGAGCAGCTGGAACTGCCGCGCCACCCGAAGGAAGACATGGGCGTGCGCGTGCTGCCGTTCTCCCGTGAGCTGTACATCGACCGCGACGACTTCATGGAAGAGCCACCGAAGGGCTACAAGCGCCTGGAACCGGGCGGTGAGGTGCGCCTGCGTGGCAGCTACGTGATCCGCGCCGACGAGGCGATCAAGGATGCCGACGGCAACATCGTCGAGCTGCGCTGCTCGTACGACCCGGACACCCTGGGCAAGAACCCCGAAGGCCGCAAGGTCAAGGGCGTGATCCACTGGGTGCCGGCCGAGGGCAGCGTCGAGTGCGAAGTGCGCCTTTACGACCGCCTGTTCCGCTCGGCGAACCCGGAAAAGACCGAAGAGGGCGGCAGCTTCCTGGACAACATCAACCCAGGCTCGCTGCAAGTGCTCAGCGGCTGCCGTGCCGAGCCGTCGCTGGCCCAGGCGCAGCCCGAGGACCGCTTCCAGTTCGAACGCGAAGGCTACTTCTGCGCCGACCTGAAGGACAGCCAGCCGGGTCGCCCGGTGTTCAACCGCACTGTCACCCTGCGTGACTCCTGGGGCAGCTGAGGAACCGCCGTGCTTACCATCTACAACACGCTGAGCAAAGCGAAGGAAGTCTTCAAGCCGCTGGATGGCAACAAGGTGCGCATGTACGTGTGCGGCATGACCGTATATGACTACTGCCACCTCGGCCACGGCCGCAGCATGGTGGCCTTCGACCTGGTCACCCGTTGGCTGCGCAAGAGCGGCTACGAGCTGACCTACGTGCGCAACATCACCGACATCGACGACAAGATCATCAACCGGGCCAATGAGAACGGCGAAAGCTTCGATGCCCTGACCGCCCGCATGATCGACGCGATGCACGAAGACGAGCGCCGCCTGAACATCCTGCCGCCGGACCAGGAGCCGCGTGCCACCGACCATATCGCCGGCATGCACGCGATGATCCAGACCCTGATCGACAAGGGTTATGCCTACGCACCGGGCAATGGCGACGTGTACTACCGCGTTGGCAAGTTCGTCGGTTACGGCAAGCTGTCGCGCAAGAAGATCGAAGACCTGCGCATCGGTGCCCGTATCGAGGTCGACGAAGCCAAGCAGGACCCGCTGGACTTCGTGCTGTGGAAGGGCGTCAAGCCGGGCGAGCCGAGCTGGGAATCGCCATGGGGCCCGGGGCGTCCGGGCTGGCACATCGAGTGCTCGGTGATGTCCACCTGCTGCCTGGGTGAAAGCTTCGACATCCACGGCGGCGGTAGCGACCTGGAGTTCCCGCACCACGAGAACGAGATCGCCCAGAGCGAGGCTGCCACCGGCAAGCAGTACGCCAACGCCTGGATGCACTGCGGCATGATCCGTATCAATGGCGAGAAGATGTCCAAGTCGTTGAACAACTTCTTCACCATTCGCGACGTGCTCGAGAAGTACCACCCGGAAGTGGTGCGCTACCTGCTGGTGGCCAGCCACTACCGCAGCGCGATCAACTACTCGGAAGACAGCCTGCGCGATGCCAAGGGCGCACTGGAGCGCTTCTACCACGCCTTGCGTGGCTTGCCACGGGTGGCGGCCAAGGGTGGCGAAGAGTTTGTCGAGCGCTTCAGCGTGGCCATGAACGACGACTTCGGCACCCCCGAGGCCTGCGCCGTGCTGTTCGACCTGGTGCGCGAGATCAACCGCCTGCGCGACAGCGACGTGGAGGCCGCTGCCGGCCTGGCCGGTCGCCTGCGCGAGCTGGGTGATGTGCTGGGTGTTCTGCAGCTGGAAGCCGATGACTTCCTGCGTGCCGGTGCCGAAGGCAAGGTGGATGCCGCTGAGGTCGAGGGCTTGATCCAGGCGCGCCTGCAGGCGCGTGCGGACAAGAACTGGGCCGAGTCCGACCGCATTCGCGACCAGTTGACCGCCATGGGTGTGGTGCTGGAAGACAGCAAGGGCGGCACTACCTGGCGTCTGGCTGACTGATCGATGCCATTGGGGCTGCTTTGCAGCCCTTCGCCGGCAAGCCAGCTCCCACAGGAACAGCGCAATACTGAAGAACTGCGCAGTCCCTGTGGGAGCTGGCTTGCCGGCGATGGGCCGCATAGCGGCCCCAGCTTCTATTTGGCTAGCCCGGTGAGCGGGCAGTGCAGTACCAGCCTCGCTCCACCCAGCTCGCTTTGCCCCACCTCCAGCCCGAACCCATGCAGGTCGACGATCGCCGCAACGATCGACAACCCCAGCCCGAACCCCGCATGGCGGTGGCCTTCCTCACTGCGATAGAAGCGCTTCAACACCGCAGCACGCTCTTCTTCCGGAATACCAGGCCCGCTGTCCTCGATGGCCAGCTGCACGCCTTGCTCGTCCTGCGTCGCGCTAATCCGCACCTGCCCACCCTCGGGGGTGAACTTGATACCGTTGCCGACCAGGTTGGCCAATGCCTCGAACAGCAGTTCGCGGTCACCGTGCAATGCCGGCAGTTCAGCGGGCTGCTGCAGTTCCAGGCGAATGCCACCATCCTCGGCCAACGGCAAGTAGAAATCATGCAGCTCCACCAGCAGTTCGTGCGGGTCGAGCTGGACGAAACCGGCCCGTCGCTGGCGGTCTTCCAGCTCGCTGATGCGCAACAAACCGCGAAAACGCGCCATCAGGGTGTCGGTTTCGCCGATGGCCTGGTCCAGTGCCTCGGCCTGGGTGGAGTCGACGTCACTTTGCTGGCGAATGCGGTACAGCTGGGCGCGCAGGCGCGTGAGCGGGGTGCGCAGGTCGTGGGCGATGTTGTCGCACACGCCCTTGACCTCGTGCATCAGCCGCTCGATGCGGTCGAGCATGGCATTGACGATGGCCGCCAGCATGTCCAGCTCGTCACGCCGGGCCGACAGCGGCAGGCGGTGGGTAAGGTCGCCGGCGACGATCAATTCGGCCTGGGCCTGGATCGCGCGAATGCGCTTGAGCGGGCGACGCCTCAGCAGGTACCAGCCGGCAAAGCCCGGGATCAGGGTTAGCGAGATCCCCCAGAGCAGGGCATGCAGGATGATCCGGGTGACCACGAACAGCGAGCCGTTATCGCGCACCAGCACCAGCCAACGGCCATCCTGCACCTTGATCGCCACCGCGTCGCAGCTGTCGCGCGGCATGTGCGGGTCGTCGGCGTCCAGGCAGCGCTTGAGTTCGTGAACCTTGCCGTCCAGCCCCAGCTCTGGCGGGATGGCACGAATGCGCCCGCCGATCGGGTTGAGCTGGCTGTCGAACAGGCCGTAGGCGTCGAAGCTGCGTTCTTCGAAGGCCTGGCTGGCGACCAGCGCGTCGTCCAGCTGTTTGCCGCTCATGTGCGCGAACAGGTGTTGGCGCTGCAGCATGGAATGGCGGGTAAGTTTGTTCAGGTAGCTGGACACCTCGAAATACAGCACCCCCATGAGGATGCTGCTCCAGGCCACGAACAGAAAGCTGTACAGCGCCAGCAGGCGGCTGGTCGAGGAGCTCCAGCCCTTAGACGGGTTCAGCAATGGCATAGCCGGAGCCCCGTACCGTACGGATCAGCGGCGACTGGCCGGGGGAGTCGATTTTCTTGCGCAGGCGGCCGATGTGCACATCGATCAGGTTGGTGCCCGGGTCGAAGTGATAGCCCCAGACTTCCTCGAAAATCATCATCCGCGTAATCACCTGGCCGCTATGGCGCATCAGGTACTCCAGCAGCTTGTACTCGGTGGGCAGCAGGTTGAGGGTCTGTTCGCCACGGCGGGCCTCGTGGCTGATCAGGTCCAGTTGCAGGTCGGCGACCTGCAGGCGAGTCTGGGTCATAGGCACACTGTTGCGGCGCAGCAGCACTTCGACTCGCGCGGCCATCTCGTCGGAGGCGAACGGTTTGGTCAGGTAGTCGTCACCCCCGGCACGCAGGCCGCGCACCCGCTCGTCGACGTCGGAGAGGGCGCTGATCATCAGGATCGGTGTGGCGATCTTGAGACTGCGCAGGGTGGTGACGATGGTCAGGCCATCGACCTCGGGCAGCATGCGGTCCAGGGTGATCAGGTCGTAGCCGCCGGCAATGGCCTTGGCCAGGCCTTCACGGCCGTTGTCGGCCCAATCCACGTCGAGGCCGTGGCTGGTAAGTTCGGCGACGATTTCCTGGCCGGTGACGGCGTCGTCTTCGATGGTCAGTACGCGAGGCATGCTGGTTCCCGGGCATCTAATGGAGACTTGATTGTGCCAAAGAATAGCCAAACGGCGATTTAAGAAAAATTCATCTGGCGCGTTTTGCCTGCACTGGCCTCTTCGCGGGTAAACCCGCTCCCACAGGTGCAGCGTCGCCCCCGAGGGCGGTGACATCCCTGTGGGAGCGGGTTTACCCGCGAAGCAGGCACCGCGCTGTTTCAGCGGGCGCCGATTCCCTCGGCATGCATTATCTGCGCAATGATCGGCACCGGAGTCATCAGGTGCGAACGCATCATGGCACTGGCGCGCTTGGCGTCCCGGGCCAGAATCACTTCCACCAGTGCGGCATGCTCCTGGCGCTTGAGCTCCAGGGCCTGTTCCGAAAACACCGTCTGGGTCAGCCAAAGATGCCGGTAGCGCTCGGCCTGGTCGAACAGGTAGGTGCGCGCCTGCAGCAGGTGCTTGGAGCCGCAGCCCGAGGCAATGGCCGTATGGAACGCCTTGTGCCGCTCGTCCCATACATCCAGGCGCTGCTCGCGGGTCTTCACTTCCACCACCTTGGCCAGGGTATGCGAGTGGGCCAGTACCGACGCTTCCCAGGCGTCGTCGCCACGCTCGATGGCCAGGGTGATGATCATCGCCTCCAGGTTGGCGCGGGCATCGTAGATGTCGTTCATCTCGTCCAGCGACATGGGCGCCACGCGGTAACCCTTCTGGCTGATAGCGTTGACCAGGTGCTCGGCCACCAGCTGCGACAATGCTTCGCGCAGCGGGCCCACGCCCAGGTCGTAGCGTTCCTTCAAGGTGCTCATCAGCAGCTTTTCACCGGGCTTGAACACGCCGCGGATGATGTCCTTCTTGAGCCTCTCATACCCGCTGAATGCTGAGTTTTGTCGGGGGGCGAGCGCTTCCAAGGTCCTGTTCCTCAAACGGTTTTGTCGATCATACCGAAAGCGTTCGCTGGCGAAAAACAATGGACAAACACGTCTTTTGTCGTTGTTAAATAAAAATGTAGACATTTTGTAGTTATGGCGATAATTTTACCTCGCCCGCACTGATCCAGGTCATGACCGGACGGCGCCACTCACTTTCTCTGCCAGGACACAGCCATGAACGCTTTTACGCAGATCGACGAACTTGTGATGCCACTGCCGCTCGAACCGCGTGGTTACACCATCGCCCCCTCGAAACAGTCGCCGCGCCTGCTTGAACTCACCTTCGCCCGTGAAACGGTCGAAGCGTTCGTCCAGGCGGTTGCCCAGTGGCCGGTGCAGGCGCTGGAGTACAAGTCGTTCCTGCGCTTCCGGGTTGGCGAGATCCTCGACGAGCTGTGCCAAGGCACCCTGCGGCCGGTGCTGCTCAATACCATCCTCAACCGCGCCAGCGGCGGCATGCTGATCACCCCGGTCGGCCTGGATGACGTGAGCCAGGCCGAGGACATGGTCAAGTTCACCACCGCCTGCGCACACCTGATCGGGCGCTCCAACTACGACGCCATGAGCGGCCAGTTCTATGCCCGCTTCGTGGTGGTCAACACCGACAACTCCGACAGCTACCTGCGCCAGCCGCACCGGGTCATGGAGCTGCACAACGATGGCACCTTCGTCGACCAGATCACCGACTACGTGCTGATGCTGAAGATCGACGAAAAGAACATGGAAGGCGGCAATTCGCTGCTGCTGCACCTGGACGACTGGGAGCAGTGCGACGAATTTTTCCGCCACCCGCTGGCCCGTCGCGAAATGCGCTGGACCGCACCGCCGAGCAAGAAGGTCTCCGAGGATGTGTTCCACTCGGTATTCGACACCGATGCCGAAGGCCGCCCGACCATGCGCTACATCGACCAGTTCGTGCAGCCGGAAAACTACGAGGAGGGCATCTGGCTGAACGCCTTGTCCGAATCGCTGGAAGGCAGCGAGAATAAGCTTTCGGTACCGGTTGGCGTGGGTAGCTTCCTGCTGATCAACAACCTGTTCTGGCTGCATGGCCGCGACCGCTTCACGCCGCACGAAGGCCTGCGCCGCGAGCTGATGCGCCAGCGCGGTTACGTGGCCTTCCCCAAGCCGCTGTACCAGCGCGGGCAATAATGACAGGGCGCGGGGCGGGCGCCCGCCCAGCGTCTTTGTACAAAACGATGCCACCAGGGCCCGCGCGGGCCGTGGTGAGCCAGTCAGGCAATGCCTGCGTGTGAGGTAAGGCTGTGTACGATTTCATCATCATTGGCGGTGGCATTGTGGGCATGTCCACGGCCATGCACCTGATCAAGGTCTACCCGGATGCGAAGATTCTCCTGTTGGAGAAAGAGTCCGGCCCGGCCCGCCACCAGACCGGCCACAACAGCGGCGTGATCCACGCCGGCGTGTATTACACCCCCGGCAGCCTCAAGGCGCGCTTCTGCCTGGAAGGCAACAAGGCCACCAAGGCCTTCTGCACCCAGCACGGTATTCGCTTCGATGAGTGCGGCAAGCTGCTGGTGGCCACCAACGACCTGGAAATGCAGCGCATGAAGGCGCTGTGGGAGCGCACCGCGGCCAATGGCCTGGAGCGCTACTGGTTGTCTGCGGGGGAGCTGCGCGAGCGCGAGCCCAATATTGTTGGCATGGGCGGCATCTTCGTGCCCTCCAGCGGCATCGTCAATTACGCCGAAGTGACTGCGGCCATGGGTGCCGAGTTTCAGCGCGCCGGCGGTGAAATCCGCTATGGCACCGAGGTGGTCGGCCTGCAGGAGCTGGCCAGCGAAGTGATCGTGCGCACGCGTGGCGAGCATCGTGACGACGAGTTGCGCAGCCGTTTCCTGGTGACCTGCTCGGGCCTGATGGCCGACCGCGTGGTGAGCATGCTGGGCTTGCGTACCGAGTTCGTCATCTGCCCGTTCCGGGGCGAGTATTACCTTTTGCCCAAGCAGCACAACCAGATCGTCAACCACCTGATCTACCCGATTCCCGACCCGTCCATGCCGTTCCTGGGCGTGCACCTGACACGCATGATCGACGGCACGGTCACCGTTGGCCCCAACGCCGTGCTGGCGATGAAGCGCGAGGGCTACCGCAAGAGCGATGTCAGCCCGGCCGACCTGTTCCAGACCCTGACCACCCCCGGCATCCTCAAGGTGCTGGCGAAGAACTTCCGCCCTGGCCTGATCGAGATGAAGAACTCGCTGTTCAAGGGTGGCTACCTCAAGCAGGTACAGAAGTACTGCCCGAGCATCACCAAGGCCGACCTCACGCCATACCCGGCCGGCGTGCGTGCCCAGGCCGTTTCGCGTGACGGCAAGCTGATCGACGACTTCCTGTTCGTCAACACCGCTCGCAGCGTCAATGTGTGCAATGCACCGTCGCCGGCCGCCACCTCCGCCATCCCGATCGGTGCCTACATCGTTGACAAGGTATGCGAGCAGGTCGGCCGCCAAGGCGGCAGTTTCCCCAAGGCCGACCTGGCGCCTCGCCAGCGGGCTGGCGGCTGACCTACCCGTAATACGTTCTGCGGTTTCGTTTTACTCAACCCGTACTGCCCTACTCACCATCTGGGGCAGGGCGGGCTTTTTCGCGCCTGCGTCGGTGACGTGCAAGCCGGCGGCCCCTGCGTGGGCATGACAAAAACAACAAGGTAGCGCCATGCAAACCCACAAGAACAATTTGAGTCATGGATTGAAATCCAGGCATGTCACCATGCTGTCCATTGCCGGCGTGATCGGTGCCGGCCTGTTCGTCGGCTCCGGCCGTGCGATTGCCGAAGCAGGGCCCGCCACCATCCTGGCCTATATCCTGGCCGGTGCGCTGGTGGTGCTGGTGATGCGCATGCTGGCCGAAATGGCCGTTGCCTCACCGGACACCGGTTCGTTCTCGACCTATGCCGACCTCGCCATCGGCAAGTGGGCCGGCTACACCATCGGCTGGCTGTACTGGTGGTTCTGGGTACTGATCATCCCCATCGAGGCCAATATCGCCGCCACCATCATCAATTCCTGGGTCCCGCAGCTGGAGATCTGGGTCTTGTCGTTGGTGATTACCCTGTTGCTGACCGCCACCAACCTGTTCAGCGTGAAGAACTACGGTGAGTTCGAGTTCTGGCTGGCGCTGGTGAAGGTGGTGGCCATTGTCGGCTTCATCGCACTGGGGGTGTGCGCCATCTTCGGCCTGTTGCCAGGCTCTGGTGTCAGCGGGGTGTCGCGCCTGTGGGACAATGGCGGCTTCATGCCCAACGGTTTTGGTGCGGTGCTCAGCGCCATGCTGATTACCATGTTCTCGTTCCTCGGTGCCGAGGTGGTGACCATCGCCGCGGCCGAGTCGGACGAAGCAGGCAAGCATATTTCCAAGGCCACCAACTCAGTGATCTGGCGAATCACCCTGTTTTATATCCTGTCGATCTTCATTGTCATTGCGTTGGTGCCGTGGACTGACCCGCGCCTGGCCACCGAGGGGTCCTATGTCACGGTGCTGGACACCCTGGGCGTGCCGAATGCCAAGGCCATCATCGACTTCGTGGTGCTGACGTCGGTGACCAGTTGCCTCAACTCGTCGCTGTATACCGCTTCGCGCATGGTCTACTCGCTGAGCCGCCGCGGTGATGCGCCGGCCTGTGCCCAGGTGACCAGCCGCAGCGGCACCCCCGTGGTAGCTGTGCTGCTGTCCACTGGCGCAGCTTTCTTGGCCGTGATCGCCAATTACCTGGTACCGGCCAAGGTGTTCGGCTTCCTCATGGCAAGCTCCGGCGCCATTGCATTGCTGGTGTACCTGGTTATCGCCGTTTCCCAGCTGCGCCTGCGCCAGCGCCTGACTGCACAGGGCAAGACATTGGGCTACCGCATGTGGCTGTTCCCGTGGCTGACGTGGGGCGTGATCCTGTTCATCAGTGGCGTGCTGGTGCTGATGCTGTTCCGCCCGGACCACCGCCTGGAAGTGGTATCGACCATGGTGCTGGCGGTGCTGGTGGTGTGTTCGGGCCTTCTGGTCACACGGCGCCGGGCGCGCGAGGTGGTGGTTGGCCGCGTAGGGCAGGGCGCCTGAGCCGTTCGGCCTGAAGACAGACGAGCAAGTCGCATCAGGCTGTGAGAGGATGTCCGCCATCACAGCCAGGACCCCGAACGCAGCCTGATGAAGACACCCAAAAGAATCGAACCCCTGATCGAAGACGGCCTGGTCGACGAAGTACTGCGGCCGTTGATGAGTGGCAAGGAAGCCGCCGTGTATGTCGTGCGTTGTGGCAACCAGGTGCGCTGCGCCAAGGTTTATAAAGAAGCCAACAAGCGTAGTTTCCGCCAGGCGGCCGAGTACCAGGAGGGCCGTAAGGTCCGCAACAGCCGTCAGGCCCGGGCCATGGCCAAGGGCAGCAAGTACGGCCGCAAGGAAGCCGAAGACGCCTGGCAGAACGCCGAAGTGGCGGCGCTGTTCCGCCTGGCCGGCGCTGGTGTGAGGGTTCCCAAGCCCTACGATTTCCAGGATGGCGTACTGTTGATGGAGCTGGTGACCGATGCCGACGGTGACGCGGCCCCGCGCCTGAACGATGTGCACCTCGAGGCCGAGGATGCCCGGGCGTTCCACGCCTTCGTCATTCGCCAGATCGTGCTGATGCTGTGTGCCGGGCTGGTGCATGGCGACCTGTCGGAGTTCAACGTGCTGCTTGGCCCGGACGGGCCGGTGATCATCGACCTGCCGCAGGCGGTGGATGCAGCGGCCAACAACCACGCCTTCAGCATGCTGCAGCGTGATGTGGCCAACATGGCCCATTATTTCGGGCGCTTTGCGCCGGAGCTGAAAAGTACCCGTTATGCGCAGGAGATTTGGGCCTTGTACGAGGCGGGCAAATTGCTGCCTGACAGCGAATTGACCGGCGTGTTCGAGGATGACGAACATGAAGCCGACGTAAGTGGCGTGATGCGCGAAATTGACGCAGCCCGGCTGGATGACGCCCGGCGCCGCGCGGCGCGCGCCGAGGCCGAGCATGGAGAGGCCAGGGCAGAGGAGCCTGCGCCGCCCTGGCTTCAGTGATGTGTTGCCTGTGCCGGCCTCTTCGCGGGCACGCCCGCTCCCACAGGAATCGCGCTGTACTTGTGGGAGCGGGTTTACCCGCGAAGAGGCCGGCACAGGAAAAATGCAGCCATTGCCTTTGACGCAAGACAATATCTCGTCATCTGGCCTTTTCACTGGCGCGCGACAGGCATAAGGTATACGCCGTTCAAATTCCCTGGAGCTGTCATGTCCAACCAATTCCCGTCCGTTCGCCCCCGCCGCCTGCGCCAGAACGAGTCCCTGCGCACGATCTTCCAGGAAACCGAGTTCCGCCTTGAAGACCTGATCCTGCCGATCTTCGTCGAAGAGGGCATCGATGACTTCGTGCCGATCACCAGCATGCCGGGCGTCAACCGCATCCCCGAGAAGCTGCTGGCACAGGAAATCGAGCGCTATGCCCGCGCCGGTATCAAGTCGGTAATGACCTTTGGCGTTTCGCACAACCTGGACGCCGTCGGCAGCGACACCTGGAACGAAAACGGCCTGGTCGCGCGCATGTCGCGCATCTGCAAGGACACCGTGCCGGAAATGGTGGTGATGTCCGACACCTGCTTCTGCGAATACACCAGCCACGGCCACTGCGGCGTGCTGCACGACCACGGCGTGGACAACGACGCCACCCTGGCCAACCTGGGCAAGCAGGCGGTCATCGCCGCCGCTGCCGGTGCCGACTTCATTGCCCCGTCGGCGGCGATGGACGGCCAGGTCCAGGCCATCCGTAGCGCACTGGATGGTGCCGGCTTCCATGACACCGCGATCATGGCCTACTCCACCAAATTCGCCTCGTCGCTGTATGGCCCGTTCCGTGAAGCCGGTGGTACCGCACTGAAGGGCGACCGCAAGAGCTACCAGATGAACCCGATGAACCGCCGCGAAGCCGTGCGTGAGTCGCTGCTCGACGAGCAGGAAGGGGCCGATGTGCTGATGGTCAAGCCGGCCGGAGCCTACCTCGATGTGATCGCCGACATCCGTGCCGCGTCCCGCCTGCCGCTGGCGGCGTACCAGGTGAGCGGTGAGTACGCGATGATCAAGTTTGGCGGCCTGGCTGGCGCCATCGATGAAGGCCGGGTGGTGCGTGAAAGCATTGGCGCGATCAAGCGTGCCGGTGCCGACCTGATCCTCACCTACTTCGCCATGGACCTGGCCCGCGAAGGCATCTGACCGCGAGCCGTTGCCCATGCAAGCCGCTGCCATGGCAGCGGCTTTTCTTTACCGGCCCAGCAATCGGTGAGGAAAAATACAAAAAAGCAGTAAGCGCTGAATTATTTAGTGTCCCGTTGTATCTCATCCCTTAGAGCATTCATCGACAGGGATACGGACATGAAACCTCGCAAGAAAAACCTCCAGCCAATCGGCCTGAAGGACATCACCATTGTCGACGACGGCAAGATGCGCAAGGCAATCACCGCGGCAGCGCTGGGCAATGCCATGGAGTGGTTCGACTTCGGCGTCTACGGCTTCGTCGCCTACGCCCTGGGCAAGGTATTCTTCCCCAACGCCGACCCAAGCGTGCAGATGATCGCGGCGTTGGCCACGTTCTCGGTGCCGTTTCTGATCAGGCCTCTGGGCGGGCTGTTCTTCGGCGCCTTGGGCGACCGATTCGGGCGGCAGAAAATCCTCGCTGCGACCATCGTGATCATGTCGCTCAGTACCTTTGCCATCGGCCTGATACCGTCCTATGCCAGCATCGGTATCTGGGCGCCGATCCTGTTGCTGCTGGCCAAGATGGCCCAGGGCTTCTCGGTGGGGGGCGAGTACACCGGTGCGTCGATCTTCGTCGCTGAATACGCCCCTGACCGTAAACGGGGGTTTCTCGGCAGTTGGCTGGACTTCGGCTCGATTGCCGGGTTCGTGTTGGGTGCCGGTGTGGTGGTGTTGATCTCTACGGTGCTGGGTGAGGACAAGTTCCTCGAATGGGGTTGGCGCCTGCCGTTCTTCCTCGCCTTGCCGCTGGGCATCATCGGCCTGTACCTGCGCCATGCGCTGGAGGAAACGCCAGCCTTCCAGCAGCATGTCGACAAACTGGAGCAGGGCGACCGCGAAGGCCTGGCTTCCGGGCCCAAGGTGTCCTTCAAGGAGGTTGCCACCCAGCACTGGCGCAGCCTGGTGACCTGCATCGGCGTGGTGATCGCCACCAACGTCACCTACTACATGCTGCTCACGTACATGCCCAGCTACCTGTCGCACAACCTGCACTACAGCGAAGACCATGGCGTGCTGATCATCATCGCAATCATGGTCGGCATGCTGTTCGTGCAGCCGATGATCGGGCTGCTCAGCGACAAGTTCGGCCGTCGACCGTTCATCATCGTCGGCAGCGTCGGCCTGTTCGTGCTGGCCATCCCGGCATTCATGCTGATCAACAGCGGTGTACTGGGGGTGATCTTTGCCGGGCTGCTGATCATTGCCGTGCTGCTGAACTTCTTCATCGGCGTGATGGCCTCCACGCTACCGGCAATGTTCCCCACGCACATCCGCTACAGCGCCCTCGCCAGCGCCTTCAATATCTCGGTGCTGATCGCCGGCCTCACCCCGACCATCGCCGCCTGGCTGGTGGAGAGTACTGGCAACCTGTACATGCCGGCCTACTACCTGATGGTGATCGCGGCCGTGGGGCTGGTCACCGGCCTGACCATGAAGGAAACCGCCAACAAGCCGCTGCGCGGCGCGGCACCGGCAGCATCGGATATCGAGGAAGCGCGTGAGCTGCTACAGGAGCACCACGACAACATCGAGCAAAGGATCGAGGACATCGATGCGCAGATTGCCGAACTTGAGGCCAAACGCAAGTTGCTGGTGCAGCAGCACCCGCGCATCGAGTGATCAGTGTGGCATGTAGCCACGCTGCCATGTCCGCGGAATGAACCGCGACACCAGGGCCAGCACGCAGGCCAGCGCGCAGCTGCCGGCCAGCGCCTGCAGGCCCAGGTGATGCTCCAGCCATGCACCCAGCGCGGCGCCCAGCAGCATGCCGGCCCAAGGCACCAGTTGCACCCGCCAGCCATTGCGCCGCTCGCCCAGCAGCCAGCGCGCCAGCCCACGACCGAAGCGTGACAGGGCGCCGGTGACGTAGGTCAGGCCGATCGGCAGGCCGTTCACCTGTTCGACCACGGCGTTGATCATGCCCATGGCCAGCGTGGCAGCGAGCAGCGCTGGAAGGGTCGCAGCCCAGGGCCATGCGGCTGCAAAGCCCAGCAGGGCGGCGACCACCAGCAGCACCGGCCAGGCCCGGCGGCGGAAAGCGCGCGCCAGCAGCACGCCCAGGGCGTTGCCGACGACGAAGCCCAGCACTGCAGCACTCAGGCGCAGCACCAGGGCCAGGTCCGCATCGCTGATGGCGACAGCCAGGCGCGTGGTGTTGCCACTCATGAACGACACGAAGTCGCCCAGCGCCAGCAGGCCAATGGCATCGGTCATGCCGGCCAGCACCGACAGGCCGGCGACCAGGCCTAGGCCGACACGACCACGCAGAACCTGCAGGCGTAGCCGCTTGGCTGTGCGCGCGGGAAGGGTGTTGGGCAGCATGCTCGGGAACTCAGCGAGGCATTTCGCGGGCCAGGGTGCTCTTGATGGTGCGCTCTACTACATCGACCAGCACCATGGTCTGGTGGTCCACTTCGATATTGAGCAGATCGCCGGCCTTGTAGTCAGGGAAGGTGGTCTGGCGCAGGGTTTCCGGGATCAGGTTGATGGTGATCACGTTGTCCTCGACATCGGCTACGGTCAGGCTGCAGCCATTGACCCCGATGAAACCGCGCGGGAACACGTACTTGCCCCATTCCGGGGGCATGCGGAACTTGATGAAAGCACCGGTTTCCTTGATCGACAGCTCGACGACTCCGGCGGTGGTGGCGATGTGGCCGGCCATCAGGTGGCCGCCGACTTCGGCGTTCATCTTCGCCGAACGTTCGATGTTGACGCCCTGGCCGGCCTTGAAGTTGCGCAGGTTGGTACGCTCCAGGGTGGCGGTCATGGCGTCGAACCGGACCTGGGTGCCGTGGATCTCGGTGACCGACAGGCAGGTGCCTTCGACACTGACGCTGGCGCCGATCTTCAGCTCGTCGAGCAGTTCCGGGGTGAGGTCGATGGTGAACTGGTTGTGGCCCGGGTAGGTGGTCACATCAAGTAGAGGGCGGACGGCCTGGACGATGCCGGTGTACATGGAGTTGCTCCTGGGCACGGGAAAGAAAACTTCCGAACGCTATGCCCGTGGAGCGGTAAAAGCAAGCTGGCCATTTGTCTGGGCACTTGGAGCCCCCGCGGCACCCTGTGGGGGCGGGCATGCCCGCGAAGCAGGCGACGCGGTGGATGGCACCGGCTACGCCGGTGTTCGCGGGTGAACCCGCTCCCACAGGTATGGCGCATTCCTTCCGCTGGCGGGGTCCTTGTGGGAGCGGGCATGCCCGCGAAGCAGGCGACGCGGTGGTGGCACCGGCCACGCCGGTATTCGCGGGCGCGCCCGCTCCCACAGGTATGGCGCATTCCTTCAGCTGATGGGCCCCCTGTGGAAGCGGGTTCACCCGCGAAGCAGGCGACGCGGTGGTGGCACCGGCTGCGCCGGTGTTCGCGGGCGCGCCCGCTCCCACAGGTATGGCGCATTCCTTCAGCTGACGGGGGACTCTGTGGGAGCGGGTTT
>Ga0247821_10000085_pt1 | contig 49748 bp, 43 predicted proteins | sample 13C_Glycerol_Day_FD_192481 | JGI IMG/M metagenome (GOLD analysis project Ga0247821, IMG submission 192481) | Soil microbial communities from agricultural site in Penn Yan, New York, United States - 13C_Glycerol_Day14 | ecosystem: Environmental > Terrestrial > Soil > Agricultural land | place... | reverse complement strand
TATCGATGTCGAGCGAAGATGGCGGCGCGCAGGAGATGCCCCTCACACTGCGTGCGAGGTAGTCACCATAGATCAGCTTGAACCCATGACACTTCATATGGACCCATTCTCGGCGGGTTGATTCCTCAGGCGCGAGGAACCTTATTATTGTATGCGTAAGGTGATTCTACAGTGCGTAATCCGATTTGTCGCACTTTAAGTTCCAGCAGCTGGCCGACGAACGGCTATCCTCTGCACAGGTTGCTCTTTTCAGGTTAGCCCCCATGCCCCTTTCGGTACAACGCCGCCGCCCTCGCCGCCTCTGGCGCACCTTGCTGCCCTGGCTGGTGGGTCTGCTGCCCATCGCCGGCGGCATGTTGATCATGTACTGGCAGGCCGAGCGGGAACTGCAAAGCCGCAGCGTGGCAAACGCACATCAGATGGTCATTCAGGTCGAGCGCATCCTCGACAACATCTCCGCCGCCGCCCGCGAGTTGCTGCCGCTGGCCGGCCAGCCCTGTAGCGCGGAGAAACTGGCATTGCGCGACCAGGTGACCCGGCGTGCCTTCGTCCGCTCCACCAACCTCGAGTATCGCGGCGAGCTGTACTGCAGCTCATTGTTCGGACCCTACCGCGAGCTGGTCAATGCCAGTGACTATACCCAGGGCACGCTCTGGCTGATGAACGGCAACTCGGTCACCCCGGGGCATCCGCTGCTGGTCTACCGGGTCAACAATGGTGAACGCGGCGCCATCAGCACGGTCGATGGCGAGCACCTGACCAGCGCCTTGCAATGGCTGGGGGGCGATAGCCGCCTGGTGCTGCAAGTCGGCCGGCACTGGATGAACCGCGACGGACAGGTCCGCACGGGCCCGGTGCCGCAGGCCGAGGTGGCGCCGGCCAGGCTCGCTTCGACGCGCTACCCCTTCGCGATCCATGGCGGCTACGGCCAGGGCAAGGTGGGCCAGCTGATGCGCAGCGAGTACCCGGCGCTGTTCGGCCTGCTGGTCATGATCGGGGCCATGGCCGGCGTGACCTGTTTCTGGCAACTGCGCCGGGCCAGCTCGCCACGGGCCGAGTTGCAGCGGGCCATGGAGGCCAACGAGTTCGTGCCCTATTTCCAGCCGGTGGTGCGCCGTGGCGACTACCGCTGGGCCGGTGTCGAGGTACTGATGCGCTGGCAGCATCCCCGTGAAGGCCTGGTACGCCCCGACCTTTTCATTCCCTATGCCGAGCACAGCGGCCAGATCGTGCCCATGACCCGCCAGCTGATGGAGCGTACGGCACAATGGCTGGCGCCCCATGCCGACGCGCTGGCAGACGGCTTCCATATCGCCATCAACATCACCGCCGACCACTGCCAGGACATGGCCTTGTTCGAGGATTGCCAGGCATTCCTCAGTGCCTTCCCCAAGGACCGTGTACTGCTGACCCTGGAACTGACCGAACGCAAGTTGATCACCCCCAGCGCCGTCACCCAGGCCTTGTTCAGCAAGCTGCATGATCTGGGCGTGATGATCGCCCTGGACGACTTCGGCACCGGTCAGTCGAGCCTGGCCTACCTGCGCCAGTTCCAGATCGACTACCTGAAGATCGACCAGAGCTTCGTCGCCATGATCGGTGTCGATGCGTTGTCGCTGCATATCCTCGACAGCGTCATCGAGCTTTCCAGCAAACTGGGGCTGGGGATCGTCGCCGAAGGGGTGGAGAACGAGACACAACGTGACTACCTGGCCCGGCACAACGTCGACTTCCAGCAAGGCTACCTGTTCGCCCGGCCGATGTCGGCGCCTGAGTTCCTCCAGGCCCTGGAAACACAGGCACTGGTACCCACACTGCCGCACCCCACATAGCCCCTGTTGCTCCCACCCAAGTCACCACCGAGGCCCTCGTGTCCAAAGGTATTGTTTCATCGGTCATGGCGTCCTGCTTGTTCGCCGTGATGTATTTCTATACGTCCCTGCTGTCCCCGCTGGACGGCGAAGAGGTGTTCGGCTGGCGCACCCTGCTGACCCTGCCCTGCCTGACCCTGTTCATGCTGTTGAGCAAGGACTGGCCACTGGTCACCGGCCTGCTGGCCCGGATGCGCCAGAAGCCGCTCCTGTTACTGGGGCAGATCGGCACCTCGTCACTGATGGGCGTGCAACTCTGGCTGTTTCTCTGGGCGCCGCTGCACGGGCGCAGCCTGGAAGTGTCGCTGGGCTATTTCCTGCTGCCGCTGACCATGGTCCTGACCGGACGCCTGGTCTATGGCGAGCGCCTGTCGCGCCTGCAGAAAGTCGCCGTAGCCTGCGCCGCTACCGGGGTTGGCCATGAGCTGTACCAGCACGGCAGTTTTGCCTGGGAAACCCTGCTGGTGGCCATCGGCTACCCGCTGTACTTCATCCTCCGGCGCAAGTGCCGCACCGACCACCTGGGCGGCTTGTGGGCCGACATGTGCCTGCTGTTGCCGACGGCGCTGTACTTTGTCATCCAGGGGCCGATGAGCGCCCGGGACCTGGCCGAGCACCCGGCCCTGTATGGCCTGATTCCGCTGCTGGGGGCAATCAGTGCCCTGGCGCTGATCTGCTACGTGCTGGCCAGCCGCTTGCTGGCGTTCAGCCTGTTCGGCCTGCTCAGCTATGTCGAGCCGGTGCTGCTGGTCGGTGTGGCCCTGCTACTGGGCGAGACCATCGGTCCCGACCAGTGGCTGACCTACCTGCCTATCTGGCTGGCCGTACTGGTGCTGATCCTCGAAGGCGTCAGGCACCTGCTGCGCCATCAGAGGCGTTCGGCGTAAGGCGCACCTCACGGACCCGGCGCTCTTCCACGGCGACCACGGTCATCTGCCAGCCGTTCCAGTGCAGGCTGTCGCCGACCACCGGCAAGCGGTCGAGCAGGCTCATCACCAGGCCGGCGAGCGTCTGGTAGTCCTCGGTGGGCCTTGCGGCAAAACCGGTGCGCGCCTGGATCTGGCTGAGGTTCAGGGCGCCGCTGACGACAAAGCCCTGTTCGTCCTCGATGATCCCCGGCCCTTCGACCTCGCTGGCGTCAGGCAACTCACCGGCGATGGACTCGAGGATGTCGGTCATGGTCAGGACGCCAGTGAAATCACCGAATTCATTGACCACAAAGGCAATGTGGGTCGACTGGCTACGCATCTGCTCCAGGGCGTTGAGGATGCTGAAACTCTCCAGCAGGTTCAGCGGCGCACGCGCCAGGCTTTCCAGGTCTGGCTGGTTGCCGGCCAGCAGTTCCTTGAGCAGCTCCTTCTTGTGCACGAAGCCCAGCGGTTCCTCGATGCGACCGTTGCGGATCAACGGCAAGCGTGAGTAGGACGAATGCATCAACGCCGTACGGATCGCCTCAGGAGACTGGGCCAGATCAATCGCATCGACCTGGGCGCGCACCGTCATCAACGTCTTGATCGGCCGCTCGGCCAGGTTCAGTACGCCGCTGATCATCACCCGCTCACGGCGGTCGAACAGCACCTGTTCTTCACCGCCCTCGACCAGGTCGGCAATTTCCTCGCCCACCTCATCGGCCTCGATGCGACGCCCGCCCAGCAGGCGCAACACCGCATGGGCGGTGCGCTCACGCAAAGGCCGGTGCTGCTGCAGGCTGCGCTTGCGCCGGGCCCGGGCCAGTTGGTTGAACACCTCGATCAGGATCGAGAAGCCGATGGCCGCGTACAGGTAGCCCTTGGGAATATGGAACCCCAGGCCTTCGGCGGTCAGGCTGAAGCCGATCATCATCAAGAAGCCCAGGCACAGCATGATCACTGTCGGGTGGCTGTTGACGAAGCGTGTCAGCGGCTTGCTGGCGACGATCATGATGCCGATCGAGAAAATCACCGCGATCATCATCACCGACAACTGCTCGACCATACCCACCGCGGTGATCACCGCATCCAGGGAGAACACCGCGTCGAGCACCACGATCTGCGCCACGATCGGCCAGAACGCCGCATGGCGGGCGCTGCCGTTCGTCTGGGCCACATGCCCCTCAAGGCGTTCGTGCAACTCCATGGTGGCCTTGAACAACAGGAACACACCACCGAACAGCATGATCAGGTCACGGCCGGAGAAGCTCTTGTCGAACACCTCGAACAAGGGCGCGGTCAGGGTCACCATCCAGGAAATACTGGCCAGCAGGCCCAGGCGCATGATCAGCGCCAGTGACAGGCCGATCACCCGCGCACGGTCGCGCTGATGGGGCGGCAACTTGTCGGCGAGGATGGCGATGAACACCAGGTTGTCGATACCCAGTACCAGTTCCAGCACAATCAGCGTGGCAAGGCCCAGCCAGGCCGTGGGGTCGGCTAGCCATTCCATGGGCGGGCACTCATCTGCAGGTACAAGGGGAAGGCGTCACAAGGACGGGAGAAAGGCCGGGACGGCCAGCTACTGGGGGGCTCCGAGAACGAAGTCATATCAACCTGAGATCAATTAGGGACGCAGATCCTACAATTGCAGCAGGGATTTCTCACAGCGCGAAACTATTTCAAATTCTGTATCCACGGCAACAGCTACGGGGCCTGGGGTAGCCGCTGCCGAGGTACGAGGCTGCGATCGGAACTCGGACACCGTGGTGTGCCTGAAGTACCAGGGAGCGATGATTTGCGGGCGCTTCGCGCCCGATCGCAGCCTAGCGGCAGCGGCTACAGGGTAATTTTCTTCAATACCTGCGTGAATCGGACCTTCAGACTCAGCCGACCTCATCTTAAGGACGAACACCCATGAGTCTGACCCTTTCAATGGCCGCCTTCGCTCTGGCCGCCTCCATCTCCCCCGGCCCGGTCAATATCGTCGCCCTGGGCAGCGGCGCACGCCACGGCTTGCGCGCCAGTCTCAGGCACGTCACCGGCGCCACCGTCGGCTTCAGCCTGCTGTTGCTGTTGATCGGCCTGGGGCTGCACGAACTGCTGCGCCACTGGCCAGCCATGACCCGAGTGCTGCATGTCGGCGGCGTGGCGTTCCTGCTGTACATGGCCTGGAAACTGGCCAGCGACCGCGGTGAACTGGGTCGCGACAACCAGGCCCCGCCCCCGTCGCTGCTCACCGGCGCGACCCTGCAATGGCTCAACCCCAAGGCCTGGCTGGCCAGTGTCGCCGGGATCGGGGCATACGTGGGCGAAGGCCAGACCGCCCTGCTCTGGCAATTCACCGGGATCTATTTCGTCATCTGCTACCTGTCCATCGCCAGTTGGGCCTGGGCCGGCAGTGTGATCAGCCACTATCTGGACAATCCCGCACGCGTGCGTCTGTTCAATCGCGTGCTGGCGGCCCTACTGGTGACCAGCGCCCTCTACCTGCTACTGGCCTGAGCGGTAATGGCCGGGCGTCGCCGCCAGGTGACGCTTGAACGCCCGCTGCAGGTGGGCCTGGTCGGCAAACCCGGCCTCCAGCGCCACCTCGGCGATCAACCGGCCACGACGCAGCTGGGCGCGGGCATATTGAACGCGCTGGTCGAGCAGGTAGCCGTGGGGCGTCAGGCCGAAGTGCTGCTTGAAGGCACGGATCAGGTACGAGGTGGACAGTCCGGCAGCTTCGCTGATGTCTTCCAGGCGCAGGGGCTCGGTGCAGTGTTCACGGATGTAGCCGGCGGCGGCCAGCAGCCGTTGATTGTTCATCGGGCGACGCGCCTTGCCAGTGCCAAAGCGCTGGATCAACGCGCTGAAAAAGACCTCCAGCGCGCTGTGCTTGCTGGCAGCGCTGCACTGCTCGTCGAGCAACAAGGCATGCAGGTCGCACAAGTCCCGGTAGAGGGACGGCAATCGGCTGCTGAGCACCTGAAGTGGCTGGAAGCCCAGGGCCTGCAGCCAGTGCAGGTCGACATACAGCATCAGGTAGGACCAGGGCTCACCGGCGATGGGATTGCAGGTATGCACCGCACCGGGATTCATCATCACCACCGTGCCGGCCGACACCTCCTGATGACTGTCGCCGCTCACGTAGGTGCTGCGCCCACCCGTAATCGCGCCGATGGAAAAGCTCTGATGGGAGTGCGGCGCATAGCGGACCTTGCGCCCGTCATCGACGCTGCGCGCCTCGATGAAGGGCAGCGCCGGATCACGCCAGAATCGCGAGTGCGTACTCATCTCCACTAGCCCTCGGCATCATGCACCACCACCAGCAACTGCGCCTGCACCTCGCCCAGCGACCGCAGCCTGTGGGGGGTCTGGGCATTGAAATACAAGGCGTCACCGCGCTCGAGAATCACCCGCTCGTTCATGAAGTCCACTTCCACCTGCCCTTCGTGGACGAACAGGAACTCCTCGCCCAGGTGTTCCTTGAACGTCGAGTCGCTGAAGTCGGCGGGCGGGCTGATGATGAACGGCAACAGGCTACGACTGCCGATGTGCTTGGCCAGCACCGCATAGCCCTGGCCCTGGGCACCGCTCGACAGCGCCTGACGCTCGCCGCTGCGCACCAGGCTGTAGCGGGCCTGGCCGGGCAGGTCTTCGGCGAACAGCTCTTCGACGTTGACATTCAGCGCCCGTGCCAGCTTCAGGGCGGCAGCAATGGATGGCGTGTTCAGGCCACGCTCGACCTTGGACAGGTAGCTCTTGGTCATGCCGGACATTTCGGCCAGCGCTTCCAGGGTAATGCCCAGTTTTTTTCTTAATAATTTCAATCGGATAGACATGCGACGCAAATTTCCCAGTGTCACGGGCACATTTTTACTTGCCAATGACACATTGTGTCATCTAGCCTTGTTTGTGTCATCGCACTGACCGCCCCTCCACCTTCCAAGTAGCCGGGGCGGGCCAGCCGTGACACGTCTGAACACCACCGAGGATATCCCCATGGCCAAGACTATGGCATTGCCCAAGGACCAGCTGGTCAAGCAGGCCCTTACACAGATGCAAGGCTCGCTTGCCGATAATACGTGGACTGTACGCGAAAAGCTGGCCCTGACCTGTCGAATTCTCTTCGATAACGGTCACGACTCGGGCCTGGCCGGGCAAATCAGCGCCCGCGGCCCCCAACCTGGCACCTTCTACACCCAGCAACTGGGGCTGGGTTTCGATGAGATCACCGCCAGCAACCTGCTGCTGGTCAACGAAGACCTGGAAGTGCTCGAAGGCCAGGGCATGCCCAACCCGGCCAACCGTTTCCACAGCTGGGTGTACCGGGCGCGCCCGGACGTGAACTGCATCATCCACACCCACCCGACCCACGTCGCGGCCCTGTCGATGCTCGAGGTGCCGCTGCAGGTCTCGCACATGGACCTGTGCCCGCTCTACGAAGACTGTGCGTTCCTCGAAGCCTGGCCCGGCGTGCCGGTAGGTAACGAAGAAGGCGAGATCATCAGCGCAGCGCTGGGCGACAAGCGCGCCATCCTGCTTTCACACCACGGTCAGTTGTCGACCGGCGCCAGCATCGAGGAGGCCTGCGTCATCGCCCAATTGATCGAGCGCGCCGCCAGATTGCAACTGCTGGCCATGGCCGCCGGCGACGTCAAACCGATTGAACCGGCGCTGGGCCGCGAAGCCCACGACTGGATCTCACGCCCCAAACGCCACAGCGCAGCCTTCAACTACTATGCGCGGCAGTGCCTGCGGGTGCACGCCGACTGCCTGAACTGATCCCTGGCCCCATTTGCCTTACTTGCGGAGCATCTTTCATGACCACGACATTCCACGGCATCATCGGCTACACCATCACCCCGTTCAGCCATGACGGCGAACAGTTGGACCTGCCCGCCCTGGGCCAGTCCATCGACCGTCTGATCGCGGGTGGCGTCCACGCCATCGCGCCACTGGGCAGCACCGGCGAAGGCGCCTACTTGAGCGACCTGGAGTGGCAGCAGGTCGCCGAGTTCAGCCTGGCGCATGTCGCCGGCCGGGTGCCGACCATCGTCAGCGTCTCCGACCTGACCACCGCCGGGGCCATTCGCCGCGCCCGCTTCGCCCAGGCCCATGGCGCCGACGCGGTGATGGTCCTGCCGGCCGCCTACTGGAAGCTCAGTGAAGGCGAAATCATCCAGCACTACCGGGCCATCGGCGCGGCGATCGACCTGCCGATCATGCTCTACAACAACCCGGCCACCAGCGGCACCGACCTGTCGGTGGAGCTGATCCTGCGCATCGTGCGCGAGGTCGAGAATGTGACCATGGTCAAGGAGAGCACCGGCGACATCCAGCGCATGCACAAGCTGCATCTGCTCGGCGAGGGTCAGGTGCCCTTCTACAATGGCTGCAACCCACTGGCCCTTGAAGCCTTCGTAGCAGGCGCCAGCGGTTGGTGCACGGCTGCGCCGAACCTGATCCCGACACTCAACCAGCAGTTGTACGAGGCGGTGCAAGCCAACGACCTGGCCACTGCCAGGGCAGTGTTCTACCGTCAGTTGCCGCTGCTGGAGTTCATCCTCAAGGGCGGCCTGCCTGCCACCATCAAGGCGGGCCTGGCCATCACCGGCCTGTCGGTCGGAGCGCCTCGCCTGCCCGTGTTTGCCCTGGACCAACCCGGGAAAGCCTACCTGCAGGATCTGCTGAACACTCTGCGCTGACCCCGTCCCGACCGCCAGCCGTGTCATGCGGCTGGCACCGGGATGACGCACCAAACCCCATAGGAACACCACACTTTCCCGATTGCCTTACGAGCGTTGATGACTTCGCCGATAGGACAGGTGCCTGGCGCGACCTAGCATCGATTGGCCAACACCAATCGACAGAGAGCTGCACTCAGACCTATGAAAACCAGGACTTTCTCAGGCTACACCTTGGGCTTGCTCGCTGCGGCAATCCTGACTGCCAGCGTCAACGCCACCCCGCTGACCCGCGACAACGGCTCGCCAGTCGGGGAAAACCAGCACTCACAGACAGCCGGCAGCAACGGCCCGACCCTGTTGCAGGACGTGCACCTGATCCAGAAGTTGCAACGTTTCGACCGCGAGAGAATACCGGAACGCGTGGTCCACGCTCGCGGTACCGGGGCCCATGGCGAGTTCATTGCCAGCACCGATATTTCCGAACTGACCATGGCCAAGGTATTCACCCCGGGTCAGAAAACGCCCGTATTCGTACGCTTCTCGTCCGTCGTGCATGGAACCCATTCGCCAGAAACTTTGCGTGACCCGCGCGGATTCGCCACCAAGTTCTACACGGCCGATGGCAACTGGGACCTGGTCGGCAACAATTTCCCGACTTTCTTCATTCGCGATGCGATCAAGTTCCCGGACATGGTCCACGCCATGAAGCCCGACCCGCGGACTAACCTGGGCAACGATTCCAGGCGCTTCGACTTCTTCTCGCACCTGCCCGAGGCAACCCGCACCCTGACCCTGCTGTACTCCAACGAAGGCACGCCACAAAGTTACCGACACATGGACGGCAACAGCGTCCACGCCTACAAGTTCGTCAATGCCAAGGGTGAAACCAGCTATGTGAAGTTCCGCTGGAAGACGCTGCAGGGGCAGAAAAACCTCGACCCCGGCGAGGTCGCGAAAATCCAGGGGCAGGATTTCAGCCACATGACCAACGACCTGGTCGGCGCGATCAACCGTGGTGACTACCCGAAGTGGGATCTGTACATACAGACGCTCAAGCCCGGGCAGATGGCAGCCCTGGACTATGACCCGCTCGATCCGACCAAAATCTGGCCTGATGTACCGGAGCGCAAGATCGGCCAGATGGTGCTGAACCGCAATGTCGGCAATTTCTACCAGGAAACCGAACAGGTCACCCTGGCGCCATCGAACCTGGTACCGGGAATCGAGCCGTCAGAAGATCGCTTGCTGCAAGGCCGGCTCTTCTCCTACGCCGACACCCAGATGTATCGCGTCGGAGCCAATGCCATGAGCCTGCCGGTCAACCGGCCCAAGGTCGCCGTGAACAACGGCAATCAGGACGGCGCGCTCGATGCATCACACACCACTGGCAGCATCAATTACGAACCAAGCCGCAAGCAACCGCGCCCGGCGACCGAATCGGCGCGCTATAGCCAGTTGCCCTTAAGTGGCACCACGCAACAGCAAGCCATCATGCGCACGCAAAACTTCAAACAGGCCGGTGAGCTCTACCGCAGCTATGACAGCAAGAATCGCCAGGACCTGGTCAACAGCTTCGGCCAGTCGCTGGCAGGTAGCGACGACGAGAGCAAGCACATCATTCTTTCATTCCTGTACAAGGCCGATGCCGAGTACGGCAAGCGCGTGTGCAAGGTCGCAGGCGGTGACCTGAGCAAAGTCAAGCAACTGGCGGCACGCCTGGAGGACTGAGGGTCATGTCGGACGCAAGGCGAGCATTCGCTGTCGGTAGCTGCCCGGGCTCTCGCCGGTCCACTTCTTGAACGCGCGATGAAACGCACTGGGTTCCTGGAACCCGGTGCGTTCGGCCACCTCGGCGATACTCATGTCGGTTGCGCGCAGGCACTCGAAGGCGGTCGCCCTGCGCACTTCATCCTTGATCTGCTGGTAAGCACGCCCTTCCCGCTCCAGCTGACGGCGAAAACTGCTGGGGCCAAGCCCCTGGCACTGGGCCATGGCCTGCAGGGTGGGCCACTGGCCCGGCTCACGCTCACGCAAGTAGCGATAGACCCTGGCCACCAGGCCGCTCTGGTTGCGGTAGCGGATCACCAGCCACTGCGGCGCACTGCGCAGGAAGGTCTTGAGGCCGGCCAGGTCCTGCACCACCGGCAGGCGCAAATAGTCGGCGGCGAATTCGAGTTCGGTCACGCCCGCGCCCAATTGCAGGTTGGGTCCCCACAGCAAAGGGTCGCCCTCCTGTACCGGGCGTGGGTCGGCCAGCGTCATGCGGTCAATGACAATGCGTTGCCCTCCCAGCCAGCACAACAGGCTGATGACCAGGGCCAGGAAGGTCTCCTCGGCATAGACCCGGGTCAGCGGGTCGTCGATGCGCGACTGCAGGCTGATCAGCGCCCGCGACCCCTTGACCGTCAGGGTGGCCCGCAGGTCACGCAAGAACAGGGCGAAATTGCCCAGGCACTGGCGCAAGGCCTTCTCCAGCGTCGGCTCCTGGATCAGGCCACGGCAAATCAGGGCAAAACTGCCCAGCGGCATGCCATGGCTGTCCAGGTTGAAGAATTCGTCGCCCAACGACTGGATCAACAACAACCAGAGCCGGGCGAAGGCCGAGGCCGACACCCGTGCGCCCGGCGTGTCGAGCACTCCCTCATCGATACCGGCCTCGCGCAGCAAGGCCTGCGCCCGCTCTGGCCGGTCACGCAGGGCGTGCAGCATGGTATGGACGAAGTAGACCGCGACTGTATCGTTTTCCCGCATTACCGATTCCGCAGGGTGTGGCAAAAAATACCAGGGGCAGTGGGCAGTTTTGGCATAGGCCCGGCAGCAGGCTTTGCCTAGACTCGATGACAACCTGAACCTGGCGCGGTGTGCATTCTGGCAGAGCCGGCCACTGTCCCGCCATGCTTTCGCCTATTGGAGCCTTTCATGAATACCCCGGAAATCTACGTAGTCAGCGCCGTCCGCTCGGCCATCGGCAGTTTCGGTGGCAGCCTCAAGGACCTGCCCCTGGCCGACCTGGCCAGCACCGTGACCCGCGCCGCCATCGAACGCGCAGGTGTTGCACCCGAGCACATCGGCCACGTGGTGATGGGCAACGTGATCCCGACTGAAACCCGCGATGCCTACCTGGCCCGCGTGGCCGCGATGAATGCCGGCATTCCCAAGGAAACCCCGGCCTTCAACGTCAACCGCCTGTGCGGTTCGGGCCTGCAGGCGATCGTCTCCGCCGCCCAGAGCCTGCTGTTGGGTGAGGCCGAAGTCGTGGTAGCCGCCGGCGCCGAATCCATGAGCCGTGGCCCTTACCTGCTGCCGCAAGCTCGTTGGGGCGCACGCATGGGCAACATCCAGGGCGTCGACTACATGCTCGGCATCCTGCACGATCCGTTCGGCAACTTCCACATGGGCATCACCGCCGAGAACGTTGCCGAGCGCAACGGCATCACCCGCGAAATGCAGGATGAGGTGGCCCTGGTCAGCCAGCAGCGCGCCGCCCGCGCCATCGCCGAAGGTCGCTTCGCCAGCCAGATCGTGCCGATCGAGGTGCCGGGCCGCAAAGGCACCGTGCGTTTTGACGTCGACGAGCACGTACGTGGCCAGGTCACCGCCGAGCAACTGGCCGGGATGAAACCTGCATTCAAGAAGGACGGTACCGTCACCGCCGGCAACGCCAGCGGCCTGAACGATGGCGCCGGCGCCCTGGTGCTGGCCACCGGTGACTACGTCAAGCGTCATGGCCTGCGTCCGCTGGCCCGCCTGGTGACCTACGCCCATGCCGGCGTCGAACCCGAGCTGATGGGCCTGGGCCCGGTACCGGCCACCCGCAAGGCGCTGGAAAAGGCCGGCCTGAGCGTTGCCGACCTGGACGTCATCGAGTCCAACGAAGCCTTCGCCGCCCAAGCCTGCGCCGTGGCCGGTGAGCTGGGCTTCGACCCCGAGAAGGTCAACCCCAACGGTTCGGGCATTTCCCTGGGCCACCCGGTCGGCGCCACCGGCGCGATCATCGCCACCAAGGCGATCCACGAACTGCAGCGCATCGAAGGCCGCTACGCCCTGGCCACCATGTGCATCGGCGGCGGCCAGGGTATTGCTGTCGTCTTCGAACGCGTGTGAATCAAGGAGCCAGTGAAGTGACTATTCAACAGATTGCCGTGATCGGCGCCGGCACCATGGGCAACGGTATTGCCCAGGTGTGTGCGGTAGCCGGTTACCAGGTCACCTTGATCGATGTGTCCGACGCGGCGCTTGAGCGTGGCCTGGCCACCCTGCGCAAGAACCTCGAGCGTCAGGTCAGCAAGCAGACCCTGGCGGCCGAAGACGCCCAGGCTGCCGTGGCACGCATCCGCACCAGCACCGACTACGCCCAGCTTTCGCAAGCGCAGTTGGTGATCGAAGCGGCGACCGAGAACCTCGAACTCAAGCAGCGCATTCTCCAGCAGATCGCCGCCAACGTCAGCAACGACTGCGTGATTGCCACCAATACTTCGTCGCTGTCGATCACCCAGCTGGGCGCAACGGTCAGCCAGCCCGAGCGCTTCATCGGTGTGCATTTCTTCAACCCGGTGCCGATGATGGCTCTGGTCGAGATCATTCGTGGCCTGCAGACCAGCGACGCTACCTATGCCGCGGCCCTGGCGCTGACCCAACAGGTCGGCAAGACCCCGATCAGCGCCGGCAACCGCCCAGGCTTCGTGGTCAACCGCATCCTGGTGCCGATGATCAATGAAGCGATCTTCGTCTTCCAGGAAGGCCTGGCCAGTGCCGAAGACATCGACACCGGCATGCGCCTGGGCTGCAACCAGCCGATCGGCCCGCTGGCCCTGGCCGACCTGATCGGCCTGGACACCCTGCTGGCGATCATGGAGGCCTTCCACGACGGCTACAACGACAGCAAGTACCGCCCTGCCCCCCTGCTCAAGGAAATGGTCGCCGCCGGCTACCTGGGACGCAAGAGCGGCCGCGGCTTCTTCACCTACTGAGGGGCATTGCCGATGAACGCCGTTTTGCGCTGTGGAAACTTCGAAGAGCGGCGTGACAAAGCCCTGGCGCTTTTTGCCGAGAAAGGTTTCGGCCAGGTCAGCATGCGCGAGCTGGCCAGCCACCTGGGCCTGACGGCGGGGTCGTTGTATCACCACTTCCCGAGCAAACAGGACCTGTTGTACGACTTGATCGAGGAGCTGTACGAGGAACTGCTGGCCTGCCTCAACCAGGGCCGGCGGGGCCACCCGCAGACTCTGGTCCAGGTGATTGCCGCGCACTGGGCGTTGCATGCCGAACGCCCGTTGCAGTTCCGCCTGGCCGAGCGTGACCAGTGCTGCCTGAGTCCGGACCAGCAAGCACGTATCGGCCAGCTGCGCCAGCAATACGAAACCGCCCTGCTGCGCCTGATCGTGCCCAAGGCCACCTTGCGTGGCGAGGCGCTGCAAGCCACCGCCCATGTCATTGCCAACCTGCTCAACAGCCTGCCTGGCTGGCTGCAGGCCTCGCAACTGCCCCAGGCCCAGGGCCTGGCGCTGATGGAAAGCATGATGCTCGGCGGTATCGAGCGGACCTTGCGCGGCGAAAGCCTCAACTCGATGGCGTAATCCAGTCGCTGCGGCCCGTCCGCAGCACCGGGTGCACCTAGCGCAACAGGTCCTGGATCTGGCCACCCAAGGTATCCAGGTCGAAGGGCTTGGCCAGGATCGGCGCCTTGAAGGCGATCGGGCTACCCGACTCGCGGATTTCCGCCGGATAGCCGCTGATGAAGAGGACCTTGAGGTCCGGGCGCAGCTTGAGGGCCGGCTCAGCGATCTGAACCCCGGAGATCCCCCCTGGCAGACGAAAATCGGTGACGATCAGGTCCAGGTGCGGTTTGCTGGCAAGGATCTCGAACGCCTGTTGACCGTCTTCGGCCACCAGCACGTGATACCCCTCACCGGCCAGGTAATCGCGCAGCACCATGCGAATTGACGGCTCGTCTTCGACGACCAGCACCACATCCTGCGCATCTTCACTCATACCAACGCCTTATTTGTTCAGTCATTCAACAGTACGACCCCGGGCTCAGGCAGAGGTTGCCTGTTGCAGGTCGGTTTCCTGCCGGACGCTGGACAGCGGCAGACGTACGGTGAAGGTCGCCCCCTGACCCTCGACACTGTGTACGCCAAGGCTGCCACCATGGGCAAGCACGATCTGTTCGGCGATGTACAAGCCCAGGCCCAGCCCCGCGCTGCCCGGGGCCGATGCCACCCGTTCGAACTGCTGGAAAATACGCTGCTGGTCCTGCGCGCTGATACCGATGCCCTGATCGCGGACCTCGACACAGGCCATGTCGTGCTGGGCGAAGGTGCGCACCTGGATCGGCTTGCCCATGCCGTAGCGCAGGGCATTGGTCAACAGGTTGGCCACCACCTGCTCGATGCGAAACTCATCCCACACCCCCACCAGCGTGGCTTCGACGCTGAAGTCGATATGCGCATCCCTGGCGGTGGCCTGGGCGGCAAAGTTCTCCACCTGGTCTGCGACCAGCTTGCTCAGATCGAACTGGACGGGGCGGATCGACAGCTTGCCGGTGCGAATCCTCGACACATCGAGCATGTCCTCGATCAGGCGGATCAGGCTGTTGATCTGGCGCTCATCGCGCTCGACCATGGCGCGCATCTTGTCCAGGGTAAAGGCCTCGGTATTGTCCCGGGCCAGGTGCAGCTTGCGCAGCTGGGTTTCCAGGATCAGCCCGTTGAGCGGCGTGCGCAGCTCATGGGAGACAATCGACATGAAGTCATCGCGCATGCGCACCGCATGCTCCAGCTCCTGGCGGGTAACCTGCAGCTGGGCCAGCAGTTGCTCCTGCTCTGCACGGCTGCGCTCCAGCGCCTGCAACTGCTGGTCCAGCGCCTTGCGCTGGCGGAACAGGTCGACGAACACCGCCACCTTGCTTTTTACCGCGTGGTTGTCCAGGGGCTTTTGCAGGAAGTCCACTGCGCCGCTTTCGTAGCCCTTGAAGGCGTAGTTCATTTCACGCCCGGCGGCACTGACGAAGACGATGGGGATGCTCTTGGTCTTCTCCATGCCGCGCATCAACTCGGCCAGCTCGAAGCCGTTCATCCCGGGCATCTGCACATCGAGGATGGCCAGGGCGAATTCATGTTCGAGCAGCAGCGACAGGGCCTGGTCCGCGGACCGTGCCTGATGCACTTCCCGGTCGCGGCCCTTGACCAGCGCCTCCAGGGCCAGCAGGTTCTCCGGCAGGTCGTCGACGATCAGCAGTTTGGCTTGGATAGGGCTCAGCATTCAGGAAGTTCCAGCGTGGCGAGCAATTGCCCGATGCCGCTCAACGGCAGTATATGGTCAGGATGGTGCAAGGCCAGCGCGGCCCTGGGCATGGTGGCGACCTGCGCTTCGCGCGGGTCCTGGACGATGGTCCGCCCTCCCAGCCCCTTGATCCGCGCCAGGCCCCTGGCACCGTCTTCATTGGCACCGGTCAGCAGCACCCCGAGCAACGCCGGGCCATAGGCATCGGCAGCCGACTCGAAGAGGATGTCGATCGATGGCCGGGAAAAATGCACCCGCTCCTCCTGGCTCAGGGAAAAGCTGCGGTCCTGCTCCACCGACAGGTGATAACCGGGTCCGGCGAAATAGATCATGCCCGGGGCCACGGGTTGCTTGTCGCAGGCTTCGCACACCGGGCGCCGGAGCCTGCGGCTGAACACCTGGGCCAGGTGGCTGTGGCGGTCATCCGGCAGGTGCAGCACGCATACCAGGGGCACGGCGTAGTCCACCGGCAAGGCGTGGAACAGCGTCAGCAAGGCACTGACGCCGCCCGCCGAGGCACCGAGGGTGACCGCTTCGATGCCGTTCATGACTTGCGGTAGATCCGTTCAGGCCTGGCCAGGGTGTCGAAACGCCCGGCATAGGCGGAAAAATCCAGGGTTTCCTTGCTGCCCAGCGCCAGAAAGCCACGGTGGCAAAGCGATTCATGGAACAGACCGAAGGCACGGTCCTGCAGGGCCTTGTTGAAATAGATCAGCACATTGCGACAGGACACCAACTGCGTTTCGGAGAATACGCTGTCGGTGGCCAGGCTGTGGTCGGCGAAGGTCACGTTGTCGCGCAGGCTGCCATCGATAATGGCGTTGCCGTAGGCGGCGGTGTAGTACTCGCCAAAATCGCGCAGTCCGCCAGCCTTGCGGTAGTTCTCGGCGTATTCGAGCATGTTCTGCTTCGAATAGATGCCCTGCCTGGCTTTGTCCAGGGAGCTGGGGTTGATGTCGGTGGCGTAGATGATGGTGCGCTCCAGCAGGCCCTCCTCGCGCAGCAGGATCGCCATCGAATAGACCTCTTCGCCGGTGCTGCACCCGGCGATCCAGATCTTCAGCGAGGGCCAGGTCCGCAACAGCGGCACCACCTCGCGGCGAATGGCCAGGAAGTGTTCAGGATCGCGAAACATCTCGCTGACCGGAATGGTCAGCAACTGCAGCAATTGCATGAACATGCCCGGGTCATGCAGCACCCGCTCCTGCAGTGCCGAGATGCTGCTGCAACCGAACTGGCGCACGGCATGCTGGACGCGGCGCTTGATCGAAGCGCCGGAGTAGTCGCGAAAGTCATAGCTGTAGGTGAGGTAGATGGCCTCGATCAACAGCCGGATCTCGATGTCGGTGTTGCGTTCGATAGTCAAATTCGCTCCAGTTGCGGCAGCCAGACGCGGATCAGCGAAAACAGGCGATTCAGGTCGATGGGTTTGGCCAGGTAATCATTGGCGCCGGCTTCCAGGCAACGCTGCTGGTCGTCCTTCATGGCCTTGGCGGTCACGGCGATGATCGGCAGCTTGCGCCAGCGCGGGTCCTGGCGGATCAGGCGGGTGGCTTCATAGCCGTCCATTTCCGGCATCATCACGTCCATCAGCACCAGGTCGATGTCTTCGCAGGCCTCCAGCCGCGCAATGGCTTCGCGGCCGTTGCGGGCGATCTCCACCACCGCGCCCTTGTGCTCCAGCGCGCTGGTCAAGGCGAAGATATTGCGCACATCGTCGTCCACCAGCAGCAGCTTGCGCCCCTCGAAGACCTTGTCGCGGCTGCGCGCGGTCTTGAGCATGCGCTGGCGTTCATGGGACAGGGTCGACTCGACCTTGTGCAGGAACAGGGTCACTTCATCGAGCAGGCGCTCCGGCGAGCGGGCGCCCTTGATGATGATCGAGCGCGAGTACTTGAGCAGGTCGGCTTCTTCATCACGGGTCAGGTTGCGCCCGGTGTAGACGATCACCGGCGGGAAGGCACGGATATCTTCGGCCGACATGCGCTTGAGCAGTTCGTTGCCGAGCATGTCCGGTAGTTTCAGGTCGATGATCATGCAGTCGTAGACATGCTCGCGCAGCAGGTCCAGGGCCTCCTGGGCCATGCCCACCGCGGTGATCTCGACGTCGTCGTCGCCGATCAGTCGGGCGATGCTTTCGCGTTGCAGGTCGTCGTCCTCGACCAGCAGGATGTGCTTGAGCTTCTGGGTCAGCTTGCTTTCCAGGCGGGCGAACACCGCCTTGAGCTCTTCACGGCTGGCGGGCTTGACCGCGTAACCGACGGCGCCCAGGTGCATGGCGGCCTCCACCCGGTCTTCGACGGAGATGATGTGCACCGGAATGTGCCGGGTGGCAGCCTGCTCCTTGAGCCGCTGCAGCACGGTCAGGCCGGAATGGTCCGGCAGGCGCATGTCCAGCAGGATCGCATCGGGAACAAAGCCTGCGGCCAGTTCATAGCCCTCGTCGGCCGCCTGGGCGACCAGGCAGCTGTACCCCAGCTCATGGGCCAGGTCGAAGAGGATGCGGGCGAAGCCGGGCTCATCCTCGATCACCAGGATACAGCGGTTGCTGAACGGAGCCCGTTCGCGGTCATCGGCAAAGGCCGGCGCCGGTCGCACACGGGCTTGCGTACTGGCCGGCGCCTGGTCCTCGGGCACAGGGGCCGGCAATGGCGGTTGATCGATGATCACCGCCGGTGCCGGGTCGCTGACCGGCTCGTAGTGCTGCGGCAGGGTCAGGCTGAACACACTGCCCTGGCCCAGGCTGCTCTGGACGTTGATCCGGCCGCCGAGCAGTTGCGCCAGGTCGCGGGAGATCGACAGGCCCAGTCCCGTTCCGCCATAGCGGCGGTTGCTGGTGCCATCGACCTGGTGGAAGGCCTCGAAGATGTCTGGCTGCTGGGCGGCGGCGATGCCGATACCGCTGTCGTGCACCGAGAAGACCATGCCCGTGTCCGGCTGCCAGCCAACGGTCAGGCTGACCTGGCCCTGCTCGGTGAACTTCACGGCATTGGACAACAGGTTCTTGAGGATCTGCTCCAGGCGCTGGCGATCGGTGTAGAGGGTGGCCGGCACCTGCGGCTCGACGACCACGGCAAAGCCCAGGTTTTTCTCGCTCGCCAGCGGCTCGAACAGGGCACGCAGCCCTTCGACCAGACGCACGACCTGGGTGGTCTCGGGGCGTACTTCAAGCTTGCCGGCCTCGACCTTGGCAATGTCGAGGATGTCATTGATCAGGTGAAGCAGGTCATTGCCCGCCGCATGGATCGACTCGGCGAACCTGACCTGCTCCTCGGTCAGGTTCTGCTCGGCATTCTCCGCCAGCAGCCTGGCCAGGATCAGCGAGCTGTTGAGGGGCGTACGCAGTTCGTGGGACATGTTGGCCAGGAACTCGGACTTGTAGGTGCTGGAACGTTGCAGCGCCTCGGCGCGGGCCTGCAACTCGACCTGAGCCTGGTTCAGCTCGCTGTTGCGCAGGTCCAGCTCGTCACGCTGCGCGGCCAGTTGTTCGTTGGTCTGTTCAAGCTCGGCCTGCTGGATTTCCAGGTGCGCCTGGGACTCCTTGAGCACCCGCGATTGCTCTTCCAGCTCTTCGTTGGCGGTCTTCAGCTCTTCCTGTTGCACCTGCAGTTCTTCGTTGAGCTGCTGGGTCTCGGCCAGCACTTCCTGCAGGCGCTGGCGGTAACGGGCGCTTTCGATGGAGGTGCCGAGGTTGTCGGCCACCCGCTCCAGGAACTCGATGTCGCGATCATCCAGCCGGCGCAGGAAACCCAGCTCGACCACGCCGTTGATCTGCCCGTCATTGCTGGCCGGCACCACCAGCACGCTGCGTGGCAGCCCCTCGCCAAGCCCCGAATTGACTTTGAAATAGTCAGGCGGCACGTCCTCCAGGCGCAGCAGCTTGCCCTGGCTGACCGCCTGCGCGAGAAGTCCTTCCTGCTCGCCGATCACCTGCTCGCGCGCCTGCTGCTCGCCGGACAAGCCATAGCTGGCGACCCGACGCAGGCCGCCGTGCTCGTCACGCACATACAATGCGGCCACCACGCTGCCCAGGTAATCGGCAAAAAAACGCAGGATATTGCTGCCCAGCATCGGTAGGGACAGTTGACCGAGCACCTGCTCGGCCAGCCGGGTCTGGCCGGTACGCAACCAGGCCTGTTGCTCCAGCCGCTGGTTGGCGCGCTGCTGGGCCTCCAGGCTGCCGGCATAGCGACTCGACAAGTCCAGCAGGTCACGTCGACCGAGGAACGCCAGCAAGGCACTGAGCAGGATGATGAACACCAGGTACACCGAAATCGCCGCCACCGTCAGGTTGCCGACCTGCTCGTTGCGCGCGACCCTGAACTGCTGCTCCATGCCGATGAAGGCATCGAACTCGCGGCGGATCTCGTCGGTGATGCGCTTGCCCTGGCCATTGCGGATCGGCGCACTGTACTCGCCGCCCTGGCGCCGCAGGGCAATCACCCCGCTGGCAAAGTCATTCCATTCGCGCTGCAGGCTCATCAGCCGCCGCAGCCGGTCGACCTGCTGGGGATTGTCGGTGACCAGCGCCTGCAAGCTATTGAGGCCGGACAGCACCTTGGGCTTGGCCACTTCGTAGGGTTCGAGAAAGCGCTCATCGCCCGTGATCAGGAAGCCGCGCATGCCGGTTTCCATGTCGATCGACAGCTTCACCGCCTCGTTGGCGTTGTTGATCACCCGGTCGGTGTGCTCCACCCAGTGGATGGCCGACAACAGGTAGCTGATCACTGCCACGAACACCACGGCGCTGAGCAGGCCCACGCCCAGCGGCAAGGCGATGTTGCGGCTCAGCAAGCGGCGAAAACTCTGCTGATCGATCGAGGCGGGTTGAGTCATTGCGGTCCATCCGGGCAAGTGAATCAAACACAAGAGTGCCATCTTGTCATGAGTCTAAACAGCTTTGCCGATTCCGGCTGGGCATTTAGCCAGCATTTGAGACCTTCGGCGGCCAATCGTTCCCTGCATGCACCTGGCGGGTTATTCTGCCCTTGCGACAGAACAGCAACAGACACCTGCACAGGACCCCTGCCATGCCACCAGACACCCCTTCCTTGCTGGTTGTCGAGGATGACGACATCGTGCGCATGCTGATCGTCGCAGTGCTCGAGGAGCTGGGCTACTCGGTGATCGAGGCGGAGGATGCCAAGGCGGCGCTGAAAATCGTCGAAGACCCGGGGCAGACACTGGCGCTGCTGATGACTGATTACAGCCTGCCTGACATGAAAGGCAATCAATTGGTCGAGAAGGCCCTGCAAATCCGCCCCTCGCTGCCGGTCCTGTTCGCCAGCGGCTACGCCGACAACCTCCAGGTGCCCGAGGGCATGCACCTGATCGGCAAGCCGTTCAGCATCGACCAGCTGCGCGACAAGTTGCAAAGCATCCTGAAGCCGCAGCCTGGCGGCAGCGGCTACAGGTAAATCGCGGTAGAATGGGCGTTTTTGCCAAGGCCCCGTCCCTCATGCTCAAGCCTGCCCTCAACGTCCTGGTCATCGGCTACGTCTGGCCCGAGCCGCGCTCGTCGGCGGCCGGCGGGCACATGATGCAGATCCTCGAAAGCTTCGTGCAGCGCGGCTGGCGGGTGACCTTCAGCAGCCCGGCCACCGTCGGCGAGCACAAGGCAGACCTGGCCAGCCTCGGCATTGCCGAGCAGGCCATCGCCCTCAACGACGAAAGCTTCGACCGCTTCGTCAGCGAACTGGCACCGGACGTGGTGCTGTTCGACCGCTTCATGATGGAAGAGCAATTCGGCTGGCGCGTGGAAAAACACTGCCCCGGCGCCCTGCGCGTACTGGAAACCTCCGACCTGCAGAGCCTGCGCGATGCCCGTCATCAGCTGCTGCGCAAGCGCCTGATCGAAGGCCTGGACCCCAACGACTTCCGTGAGCTGTTCAGCACCTCCGGCCCCGCGCTCTATCGGCAGATGGCCACGGCCGACCTGACCTTGCGCGAGCTGGCCGCCATCTACCGCAGCGACCTGTCGCTGATGATCTCCGATGTCGAGATCGACCTGCTGCTCAACGGCTTTGGCGTGCCTGAGCACCTGCTGCACTGGTGCCCACTGATGGTCGATGTGCCCAGCCAGCCGTTCAAGCCGTTTGCCGAGCGGGCGAACTTCCTCAGCATCGGCAACTTCCGTCACGCGCCCAACTGGGACGCCGTACTGTGGATGAAGAACACCCTGTGGCCGATGATCCGTCGCCGCCTGCCCCAGGCCCAGTTGCACATCTACGGCGCCTACACCCCGCCCAAGGCCACCGCCCTGCACAAGCCGGCCGAGGGCTTTCACATCATGAACTGGGCAGAGGATGCCTTGCAGGTCATGGGCGATGCGCGCATTTGCCTGGCGCCGCTGCGCTTCGGGGCCGGGATCAAGGGCAAACTGACCGATTCCATGCTCTGCGGCACCCCCAGCGTAACCACCCCGATCGGTGCCGAAGCCATGCACGGCGCCCTGCCCTGGCCCGGCGCCGTGGCCAGCACTGCCGAAGCCCTGGCCGAGGCCGCCGCCCTGCTGTACCGCGATGAGGCGCGCTGGCATCAAGCGCAGCAGCAAGGAGTGCAGTTGCTCGGCGCACGCTACGACCGACGCCAGCACAGCGCCGCCCTGGTCGAGCGCATCGAATACGCCTTGAGCGATCTGGACCAGCACCGCCTGTTCAACTTTACCGGCGCCATGCTGCGCCACCACCAGCACAAGAGCACCCAGTACATGGCGCAGTGGATCGAAGCCAAGAACCGCCTGGCTACAGCGGCCGACGCAGCAGATAAGTGTCCATGATCCAGCCCTTGCGCAGCCGTGCCTGTTCGCGCTGCTCAAGGATGCGGGCCTTGACCTGCTGCAACGGCCCACTGATGAGGATTTCGTCCGCCGTGCCCAGGTAGGCGCCCCAGTAGATGTACAGCTGCGGGTCATCCAGCCGGGCGAAAGCGCACTGCCCGTCGAGCATTACCACCAGGTTGTCGATGCGTTCCTGCTCGGCCAGTCGCCGCCCCGGCAGCACGGTCAGCGGCTCGCCGATGCGGTTCAGGGGCACACAATGGAGTGCGGCCAGGGCCTGCACGCTGCTGATACCCGGGATGACCTCAAGATCGAGCGCCAGGCCGCGCGCCTGGACAAGATCGAGAATGCGCAGGGTGCTGTCATACAGGGTGGGCTCGCCCCAGAGCAGGAACGCGCCGCATTCGTCGTCGGCCAGCTCGCTGTCTATCAGTTGGGTGTACAGTGTGGCGCGCTGCTGGTGCCAGTCCTGCACGGCACGGGTGTAGTCAGTGGCCCCGGCGTCGCGCTGCGGATCCTCGACACTTACCAGGCGGTAACCCGGCTGGCGGACATGGCGCTCGAGGATGGCCTTGCGCACCTGCAACAGCGCGCTCTTGTCCGCCCCCTTGTCGAGGACGAAGAACACCCGGGCGCGGTTCAGCGCATCGATGGCTTCAAGGGTGATCTGGCGCGGATTGCCCGGCCCGATTCCGATCAACAGCAGCTGTTTCATTGCAGTTCATTCCAGGCCCGGCCGGTCGCCATTGTCGACCGGCCGGGCCTGGCAGGCAATGCGCGACTTACCAGATCGAGAAGTTGTAGCTGACGATGACCCGGGTTTCGTCCATGTCGCGGGCGTACTTCTCATAGTTGCTGCGGAAGGTGGAGTTACGCAGGCGCACGCTGACATCCTTGAAGGTTCCGCTCTGCACCTGGTACTTGAGCTCGGTGTCGCGCTCCCACTCCTTGCCCTCGTCGAGGCTGCCCGGCACCTTGATGTGATCGCCATTGATGTAGCGGGTGAAGAAGCTCAGGCCAGGCACGCCCAGGGCCTTGAAGTCGTAGTCATAACGCAGTTGCCAGGAGCGTTCCTGGGCGGCGGCGAAGTCGTTGACCTGGGCGTAGTTGACCAGGTACGGGTTGCTGCCATCCAGGTACGGCATGGAGTTATCACCATACATGCGCTGCCAGCCGGCACTGACCTTGTGGCCACCGAGGCTGTAGCCGAGCATGCCGCTGAAGGCACGGTGATCGATCTCGCCGGCCCGGGCATTGCCGATGTCGTCGCTCTTGATCAGGCGCAGGTCCGCCGACAGGCTGCCGACGTCCAGCGGCTGGCTGGCCACCACGCCCAGGAAGTGCTGGCGGTAGATGTTTTCCAGCTTGGCCACCTGGTACTGGGCACTGAGTCGATCGTTGAACTTGTAATCGATTCCGGCCATGTCGAAATGGTCGGCCGTGATATCGCAGGCATAGCGCTTGTTCTTGCAATGCACGCGAATGTCCTGGCGATCGGTGGAGTCGCGGGCGGTGTACTTGTCCAGCCGGGCAATGCTGAACTTCAGGTCGTTGATTTCCTCGGAGGTCAGCATCGCCCCCTGGAACATGGTCGGCAGCAGGCGACCGTCGTTGTATTTGAGCAGCGGCACATCCGGCAACATCGAACCGTACTTGAGCACGGTCCTGGAATAGCGCATCTTCCCGGTCACACCCAACTTGGCGTACTGATCCACCGAGTGGCGCGGGTCGTGACCGCTGGACGGCAACAAGCCACTGTTGCTGTCGGCCGGGCTGGAATCAAGTTTGATCCCGAGCATGCCCAGCGCATCGACACCAAAGCCCACCGGACCCTGGGTGTATCCGGACTGCACATTGAGAATGAAACCCTGCGCCCATTCTTCGCGCTTTGACGCACCCTGGCTGGAACTGGAGTGGCCATCGCGAAAGTCGCGATTGAAATAGACATTGCGTGCTTCGAGTTTGGCACTGCTGTCTTCAAGAAAACCGCCGGCCTGAGTCGAAGCGGCAGCCAACATCGCGAGCAGGCCGGCACTGCCGCGCCCGGTTGCGAGAGGGAATGGGGCAAACATGAGAAGCACAATCCGAAAGAATGACAAAAACAACCGGCAACCATCCGAATGCCGGTAATGCGCTCAGCACCAGTGAACACCAATGCTGACCGATCATTGTCTCGCAACCGCTCTAGAACGGGCCATTGGACCATGGTCTAAAGCTCACCCCGGGTGACCGACTAGTTATTTCACGTTACAGCACAAACAAATAAGAAAGTTCCGTTACCGGACAATTAAAAGTTAGCTGTTTACCCCGTGCCGTGAGACTACTACACTCTTTATTAGTGCAATGTTGTGCCCAACCCGGTGGCGGCTGCGTTAGTCAGGGTGTTTCGCGTTTTTACGCAGGCCGGGCCACTTCCGACATAAAGGAGTGAAGACAGTGTCCAGACTTGCAGAGTTTCGTGCTGCCGAAAAAGCGCTTCAAGAGCAGATGGCGCAACTGGAGGCGCTGAAGAAGGATGCCGGCCTCAAGCGCGAAATCGAGTTCGAGCGCAAACTTACCGAACTGATGAAAGCCTATGACAAGGGCCTGCGTGACATCATTGCCATTCTCGACCCCAAGGCCATGACCAAGGGTGCGGCGGCAGCACCCAAGACCCGTCGCGCACGGGTGGTCAAAGTGTACGAAAACCCCCATACCGGCGAGCTGATCGAAACCAAGGGCGGCAACCACCGCGGCCTGAAGGCCTGGAAAGAACAGTACGGCGCCAAGACAGTCGACAGCTGGTTGCGCAAGTGAGGGGCGGCTTCACACTTTTTTCACATCCCCTCGCTCAGGATGAAGACCGCTAACGGACTAGCGCCCCATGTGCCCGCCACGGCGGGCTTTATTCCTGCGCCTCGCCCCTTGGGCGGGGCGCAAAGCGTTTGCGCAATCGCTTCAGTTCCGTATCATGGTTCCCTGACTTTTTGCTGGCCCTGCAGTTGCCAGCCCCTCTCAGCGGAGTACCCATGAGCCTGAACCCTCTCGACACCCTCCCGGGCGTCACCGCGCAGCCGGATGCCGCAACCCGCCACTTCGTCTTCAACCACACCATGCTGCGGGTCAAGGACGTCGCCAGGTCCCTGGACTTCTACACCCGCGTGCTGGGCTTTACCCTGGTGGAAAAACGCGACTTCCCCGAAGCCGAGTTCAGCCTGTATTTCCTCGCCCTGGTCGACAAGGCGCAGATCCCGGCCGATGCCGCCAAGCGCACCGAATGGATGAAATCCATCCCCGGCATCCTTGAGCTGACCCACAACCACGGCACGGAAAACGACGCGGACTTTGCCTACCACAACGGCAACACCGACCCACGTGGCTTTGGCCACATCTGCATCTCGGTGCCGGACATCCGCGCTGCCTGCGAGCGCTTCGAGCAACTGGGCGTGACCTTCCAGAAGCGCCTGAGCGACGGCCGCATGAAGCACCTGGCCTTCATCAAGGACCCGGACGACTACTGGGTCGAGATCATCCAGCCGACCGAGTTCTAAGCAGCACATCGCGGGGCAAGCCCGCTCCTACAGGGTAGGAGCGGGCTTGCCCCGCGATCGTTCACTCACCGAATTGCCAGGCCGAATGAGCCACCTGCGCCCTGCCCCGGGTCGCCAGGCAGTAATACAACGGGCACGTCACCAGCAACCCCACCAGCCACGACAGGTCTGCCCCCTCCACCAGGTTGGCGTACGGACCGACATACAACGACGTGTTGGCGAACGGCAACTGCACCAGGATGCCGCAGGCGTAGGCAGTGATCGCATGGGCATTGAAACGCCCGTAGATACCGCCATCAGCACTGAAAATCGAGGCGATATCGTAGCGGCCACGCTTGATCAGGTAGAAATCGATCAGGTTGATCGACGCCCAGGGCACCAGCACCAGCAACAGCGCCAGGATCAGGCCGATGAAGTGCGAGATGAAGTCCGCCGAAGCACTCAGGGCCATCAGGCAGCACCCCAGCAGGATCACACTGGCCAGCACCACGCGCACCTTGATACTGGGCGTCCAGGTGCTGGCGAAGGTCTGGATCGAGGTCACGATCGAAAGCACCGCACCGTACAGGTTCAGGGCGTTGTGGCTGATGATGTTGAGCAGGAACAGCACCATCAGGATCGGCCCCAGCCAGCCGGTGGCCTGCTCCACCGCCGCCATGGCTTCGGTACCTTCAGGCACCGCCAGCACCGCGACCGCGCCAAAGCTGAACGACAGGATGGTACCCAGGGTGGCGCCGAAGTAGGTCGCCCAGAATGGCCGGGCAATACCGACCTCTCGCGGCAGGTAGCGTGAATAGTCCGAGACGTAGGGCGAAAAGCTGATCTGCCAGATCACCCCCAGCGACAGGGTCGCGACCCAGCCGGAAAGATTGAAGCCGCCCCGGCTGAAGAAATCGGCTGGCAACTCCCGGGCGAACATCATCACAAAGCCCGCCAGCAGCGCCGTGCCCATCACCCAGGTGCCGATGCGGTTGAGGGTATGGATGAAGCGGTAACCGATCACCCCGATCGCCGTGGCACTCAACGCACCGATGATGATCGCCGCCGGCATCGGCACAGCCGGTGCTATGCCGTGGATCGACTTGCCGGCCAGGACAATGTTGGAAATGAAGAACCCGACATAGATCACCGCCGCGAAAAACACGATCAGCAACGCACCGAAGCGCCCGAACTGGCCGCGGCTCTGGACCATCTGCGGAATGCCCATCTGCGGCCCCTGGGCCGAGGCCAGGGCAATCACGATACCGCCCAGCAAGTGGCCCAGGACAATGGCCAGCATCCCCCAGGCCAGATTCAGGTGAAACACCTGCACCACCATGGCCCCGGTCACGATCGGCAGCGGTGCGATGTTGGTGCTGAACCACAAGGTGAACAGATCCCGCGCCCGACCATGGCGCTCGGCGGGCGGGACGTAATCGACCGTATGGTTCTCGATCAACTGGTGTTGCGAAGACGGCTGGGACATGGGCAATAAGCTCGAAAGGTTCTGTTTTTATCTTTGTAGGAAACCGCCGCGGAGTGCTCGAAGCGGCCTCTCAGCTGCGCACCATATTATGGTATTCCAACATTTCCACAAGACTGAACCGCTTGTTTTGCCTGCATCTGATCTGTTTCCGATCCGCCCAAAACACCCCATCTCAGCCATCAAGCCCAGTGATTACGGGGCCTTACCCCGTTCATCGGGCCGCACGGCCTGCGCAAAATAGCGCTTGCAAAACATGTATTACGGTATACCATCAGACACACAAGCCAAGAACAGCGGCCCGACGCCGCGAGGAACAACCATGATCGACGCAACCGTCTACAAGAACGTCCTGGGCTCCTTCCCTTCCGGCGTCACCGTGATCACCACCCTCGATGATGACGGCCAGGTGGTCGGCCTCACCGCCAGCGCCTTCAGTTCGCTGTCCATGGACCCGCCGCTGGTGCTGTTCTGCCCCAACTACAGTTCCGACTCCTACCCGGTGCTGATCCGCAACAAGCGCTTCGCCATCCATCTGCTGTCCGGCGCCCAACAGGCCGAAGCCTACGCCTTCGCCCGCAAGGGCAAGGACAAGGCCCAGGGCATCCAGTGGACCCTGAGCACGCTGGGCAATCCCTTGCTGGCCGGCGCCACGGCGATCATCGAGTGCGAACTGTGGCGCGAATATGAAGGCGGCGACCACGCCATCATGGTCGGCGCGGTAAAGAACCTGATCGTCCCCGAGCAGGCGCCCAGCCCGCTGGTGTACTGCCGGGGCAAGATGGCCGAACTGCCGGCCTTCGCCTGAAGCCCACTATCCTTACGACAGGCGCAGGTCGTCCGTCGAGCGTCACGCCGCCTGATCCGACAGGCGACCCACAACAAGATCCGAGGAAAGCGTCATGAAATTTTCGTTGTTCGTACACATGGAACGTTGGGATGAACAGGTCAGCCACCGCCAGCTGTTCGAAGACCTGACCGAACTGACCCTGATGGCCGAAGACGGCGGTTTCAGCACCGTATGGATCGGCGAACACCACGCCATGGAATACACCATTTCGCCCAGCCCGATGCCATTGCTGGCGTACCTGGCGGCGCGCACCCGCACCATCCACCTGGGCGCCGGCACCATCATCGCGCCGTTCTGGCACCCGCTGCGGGTGGCCGGCGAATGCGCCCTGCTCGATGTGATCAGCAACGGCCGCATGGAGGTGGGCCTGGCCCGTGGCGCCTACCAGTTCGAGTTCGACCGCATGGCCGGCGGCATGCCCGCCTCCGAGGGCGGCCAGGCCCTGCGCGAGATGGTGCCGGTGGTGCGCGCCCTGTGGCAGGGTGACTACGCTCATGACGGCGAAATCTGGAAGTTCCCCACCTCCACCTGCGTACCCAAGCCGGTGCAAAAACCCATGCCGCCGATGTGGATCGCCGCCCGCGACCCCGACTCGCACAACTTCGCGGTCAAGCACGGTTGCAATGTCATGGTCACCCCGCTGATGAAGGGGGATGAAGAAGTGCTGGACCTGAAGAACAAGTTCGACGCCGCCCTGGCCAACAACCCCGATGTGCCACGTCCGCAACTGATGGTGCTGCGCCATACCCACGTACACAGCGCCGATGACAGCGACGGCTGGAAAGTCGGCGCCCAGGCCATTTCGCGCTTCTACCGCACCTTCGACGCCTGGTTCGGCAACAAGCAGGCACCGGTCAACGGCTTTCTCGCGCCAAGCCCGGAAGAGAAATTCAAGGAGCGCCCGGAGTTCGAACTGGAGAACATCCGCAAGAACACCATGATCGGCACGCCTGAAGAAATCATCGCGCGCATCCGCTACTACCAGGAACTGGGCGTGGACGAATTCAGCTTCTGGTGCGACAACAGCCTGCCCCATGCCGAGAAAAAGAAGTCGCTGGAGCTGTTCATCAAGGAAGTGGTACCGGCGTTCACCTGACGCTTGACGTTCGTCGGCCCGGAGCACCCCGGGCCGACGCTGTGGTATACCCGAAAGTGCAGCCCAGCCTGCACCCTGGGCGAGGATATTTTCGATACCCCAGCAGCGAGGTCAGGACGATGAAAACTCTGCAATGCGTGCATCGCGACCACACCATCACCGCCAGCGTCGAAACCCATGACGGCATCCCTACCCCTTTTGCCGCCGGATGCCTGATCACCGATCCCGAAGGCCACACCAGCAGGCGCCTGTCACTGCCCGTGAACATGGCCTACATGGCCGACCTCGAAAACGCCCAGCACGCCTCACTGGCCCATGGCAAATGGCTGGTCGATCAGCAACTCGACAGGCGCCAGCGGCTGTTCTAATAGCACATTGCCGCACCCGCATTTCGGGCCCGCCCTAGCCGGGCCCTACCTTGACGACCCCACCCTTGTCTGTTGGCGGTTCGATTTTCCAGTCGCCATGCAGGTACCAATCGTCGCCCAGCATCTCGCAAGGATGCATGGTCCGGTCAGCGCCGTTGCCACACGCCAGGGCGCTGTTCGCACAGTAGCGATCACAGCCCCAACAGATACGTTCGGGGTGGCTGGGATTGAGGGGAAAGGGTTTGGCCATGACGATCTCCCGATTATCGATGAGCACCTGTTAACCCTAACGCGCCACCGCCGGCTGGCCGTTGACGCACGTCAACCTCCGAGGGCTTCTAGCCCGGGTGCCCGTCGACCCGGGCGCGCAGCAGCATTGGCGCGTACCGCCAGATGAACAGGGCAAAGGCCAGGACCCAGCAGACTCCTGCCAGCCACAACCCGGCCTGGGGCAACCATGGCACCAGCAAGACCCGGGCGAACGCCGCCAGGTTGAGCAGGATGAAGGCCAGGGTCATCCCTGCCGGCGGCTCCAGTGCGCGCCCGGTATGACCCAGGCTGACCCGGGCGACCATGGCCAGGATCAAGCCGGCCATGGCCCCGACGCTCAGGCAATGCAGCGCCAGGCTGGGGCTGAGCGCCACGCCGAAATGCCACAGGGCCATGCCCAGGCAGGCCAGCACCAGCCAGCCATAGGCCAGGTGCAGCGACCACAGCAATGGCACCCGCCACAGGCCGCGGTCATGCCAGCGCCACAGGCGCACACCGTGACCGATGGCCAGCAGGGCGAACAGCAACCCGCTCCAGGCGTTGGCTGCCAGGCCAAGGCCTGTGGCATAGAGCAGCGCCACCAGGGCGGAACCTACCAGCAGCACTTGATCGAGCCAGGGCCAGGGTGCCACGGCTTCGACCCGGCCCAGGCCGCGCTGGGTGAAGAACGGAATCACCCGTCCACCGATCAGCCCCATCATCGCCGCCACCAGCCACAAGCCACCCAGCACGCCCTGGCGCTGCCAGCCATCGTGCCCGTGCACCAACCCGTACATCGCCAGCGCGTCGACCGCCGTCAGCAGCAACAACAGCATCACCACCGGATAATTGCGCTTCTGCCTGACCCGCCACAGCGTGACTCCCATCACCCAGGTCAGCGCCAACGGAAAGCCCAGCTCCAACAAGGTCAGTACTGGCCAGGGCGCGCTCAGCAGCCAGGCAACCCGCCCTGCCAGCCAGAACGCCACCAGCACCGCCAGCGGCGTGCCACACAGGCCAGGCTGGCCGGTCCAGGTCTGCACCGCGGTGAGCAGGAAGCCGGCGATAATCGCCAGGCCAAAGCCGAACAGCAGCTCGTGACGATGCCAGGCCAGCCAGCCCCCGGCCGGCTGCCACTCCCCCGGGTTGCCGTACAAGGCCATCAACCAGAGCGGCACCGCCAGCAGCGCCAGCGCACAGCCACCCAGGAAGAAGGGACGAAAGGCCAGGCGTAACCACGGCACGATGGCCAGTGCCTTGCGACGGTCGAGTACTTGCATGCGCCACTCCTTTACCAGCTGACGTAGAACATCGCCTTGGCCAACAGCAAAATGACCAGCAGATGAGCGAACACACTGGCATGAATGAACTTGACCCGCCCTGCCGTCATGCGCCCGCGCCTGAACCACAGCATGGCAGTCAGAAAGTGCCCGAGCACGCTGAGCGCGAGAATAATCTTGAGCAGCAACAAAGTGCCGAACGAACTCTGCAGGGGCGCTGCCAGTACGGGCAGGTAGCGCACCTTGACCATCCCCACCCCGGCGCCAAACAGCACCAGCAGCACCCAGGGCATCAAGCGCCGGGCGCGCTGGCCGATGGCCTGTTCGAGCAACACCATGAGTCGGGGCGGCAACTGGCGGGCAATGCTGCGCAGGAACAGCACTTCGAAGAACACCGTGCCGATGAAGATCACCGCGGCGAACAGGTGCAGGGTCAAGAATAGAGGATAGAGCATGGAACCCTCGAAGCACCTGAGGTGGAGGTTGCTTCGAGATTACAGTGCACGGCAGCGCGCATGCTTGACATCAATCAACAAAGCCAGGGGCTGGTGGAGGACGGCGCCACTCTTTGCGCCCTCGCCTACTTCCCGCACCGCAGCGGCAGCCGCTCATAGTTCAGCGCCTTGTCACGCTCCGGCAACGCATAGGATGCCTGGCATTGCTGGTCGCTCCAGCGGATCGTCAGCTCGCCCTGCTCTTCTTCGACCAATGCCAGGGCCTTGCCGCTGGGGTCAGAAATGGCCAACTGCTTGCCGCTGGCATCTTCCAGCGCCGCACCGAACGGGATCCTGCCACCTTGGCCGTCGAACAGTTCGAACTGTACACGACGCCCGGTCTTGCCAGCATAACGCGCCAGCACCACTGCCCCACGGCGCGGTACCAATTGCTGGGTGGCATTGTCGATCTCGATGTCGGCGCCCAGCTCGCGGGTGTCCAGGCTGATCCAGTTGACCCGATACGGCTGCGCGCTGGGGATCACCGCATAGCCGTTGCGGCCGGTCTCGACGCCGCTGTAGCTGCTGACCTTGGCACCGCGCACACCCGGTACCTCTACAAGGGCAAAGGTTTCACCTACTGTCTGGCCAAGGTTGACGCCACCCGGGTGGGCGACCACCGATCCTGCCACGTTCAGGCTCTGCGAGTCGTAGCCTTTGCCCTGGCTGTAGCCCAGGCTGATATCGGCCACCGACGTCCGTGTACTGAGGTTGGCCGAGGCCGAGCGCCCTCCTCCATCGCTGCTGCCTGCCTGCACTGAATAGAACGTGTCGGCGCTGTCGTTGAAGTAGCCGTTGATACCCGCCTGGGTGCTGCTGCCACTTTTTTGCGAACTGGTGGTGACGAACGCCCGCGGTGCCCGTGGGCGGCCGCCGAGCGGGAACGACACCGACAGGCTGGCCTGGTTGTCCGTGCTGGCAGGCCCGCCGTTCAGGTCCTTGGTATGGCTGAGGGTGAGGTTGTAGCTGGTGTCGCCCCAGTTGTTGCCATAACCCGCGGAAAAGCTCTGCGCTCCGCCGCGGTTCCAGTAGCGCTGGTCACTGGCGTTGAGATACAGGCTGCCCAACTGCCGGTCTGCGCCCAGACTCTGGTTGATGGTCAGGTCGGTGCGGGTCTTGGAGTTGCCCGAACGCTGGAGCAGGCCACTGCTGAGGTCCTCGACATGGTTGCTCAGGGTACGGTAGCCCTCGGTAGAGTAGCGGTAGGCGGCCAAGGTAAAGCTGGTGGCCGTGCCGGTGAAGGTCTTGGCGTACAGGGCGCGCAGGCTGTTACCTGTCATGCGCTCGCCCTGGGTCTGGCTGCTGGAATGGGTCACGTCCAGCGACACGGCGCCCAACGAAGTATTGCGTCCCACGCCGACGGCCAGCGCCTTGTACTGGTCTGCGGCCTGCACACCGACGATGCCGGTCAGGTTGCTGTCGATGCCATAGGCCAGGTTGGCGCTGAGCACCTGTGGCGTGGCCAGCCCTTCGCTGTTGCTGTTGTAGCGACCGGCCGAGACGCTATACCTCACCTGCCCTTCACGGACCATGATCGGCAGGCTGGAAAACGCCTGCTGGCTCACCCGGCGGCTGCCATCGGCCTCGATGATGGTGATTTGCAGGTCGCCGTTGGAGCCGCTGGGGTAGATGTCGCTGATCTCGAACGGGCCAGGTGGTACGTTGGTGGTGTAGAGCAGGTAGTTGTCCTGGCGGATCTCCACGGTAGCGTTGGTCTGCGCCACGCCACGGATGATAGGTGCGTAGCCACGCTCGCTGTCGGCGCGCATGCCGTCGTCGGACTCAAGCTTCAGGCCGCGGTAACGCACGCTGTCGAACAGTTGTGCATCGGTGAAGATATCTCCGGCACTGAATTGCCCCTTCAGTGCCGTGACATCGTGCTGAAGGTAGGTTCGGTTGCTCTTGAAGGTATCCGGGCGGCCGGTACCGCTGCTGAAGTTGGATTCGTTGCGCAGCCGCCAGCCGCCCAGGTTGATGCCATTGCGCAGGCCCAGGTTGCTGTTGTAGCGGGTATCGGCATCGCCGGCGTTGCGACTGGTGCTCATCTGGTAGTTGATAAAGGCTGCCGACACGCCGTTGTCCCACAGTTGCGGATCGACATAGCCGCGCAGGCCGCGCTGCATGGCCACCTGCGGCACGCTGGTATCCAGTCGCAGACGGCTTGCATCGAAGCTCACGGTAGCCTGGTCGATCAGCGCTGGCAGGTCCTGGCAGGCCTGATCGTTAGTCAGGTCCAGCTTGCCCTGGGCCTGCAGCTTGTCAAGGTCGATCCCCAGTTGCCTGAGCAGTTCCACGCTCAGGCAAGGCTCCACGCGGCCGCTGGCCGGGTTGCGCTGGAAGTCGATGTCACGCCGCCCGACCAGCACCTGGTTGCTGTACAGGTCGACGCGGTAGTTGCCCGGCAGCACGCGGGTGCCGGCCAACAGCAGTTGCAGGTCGACCGACGAAGGCGCCCCCTGCAAAAAGGACGTGTTGAAGGCCATCAACTGCGGGTCGACAGCCACCTGTGACGCTGCCGCGGCGTTGACACAAGCGCTCTGGATTGCCAGGGACAACGCAGCGAGCTTCAGCGGCGCGGGCACACTGAAGCGTCCCCGCGCGCGCAGGCGCAGGCGAGATTCCCTTTCTGGGGCGGGCCGGTTGTCGAACAGCAGAAACATGCGTGGAAACCTTTTTCATCCGTGGCAAATACCGGGCGCGGCGATGCCGCGCATGCATCGGCATGCGCTCAAAGCGTTTGAGGGCTTTACGAAGAAGCGGAGGGCTCGACGGCCGTGGCCTTGCTGGCCCCGCCCGGCACCAGCGCCGCGCGGTAGTCACTCTGCGCGCCGTAGTCGTTGATGCTGCGAAAGGACAGGCTCGCCGGCGCGCCGGCCGAAACCCTGGCCAAGGCAAAGGTGCGGGTTTGTCCCGGTGCGATCATCGTCGAGTCAGCCGCCAGCGTTCGCTGCCCATTGACCGTGACAGTGATGTCGGCCATGGACACGTGGTACAGGCTGGGATTGCTGACCGACAGGGCCGTCGAGGCGCCCTCGTGCGTCAATCGCCAGTCCAGTTCCGTTGGCGCCTTCAACGCATCCCCTGGCAGCCCGGCCGGCCGGAAGAACACCTTGATGCGCTGGCGCACCGCCAGTTGCAAGGTGTTGGCCTGCTCGCTGGCCTGGGGAATTTCCTGGACGTTGAGCCACACGACCGACTCGCGATCGCTGGGCAGGCCCGCCCCTTCATACAGAATGCGCAGCAACTGCTGCTGCTTGGCCATGACCCTGGCCAACGGTGGCGTCACCGCGAACGGAACGGGACGGTTCTGGCCTTCGTCGCTATCGATCCACGACTGGATCAGGACATCCTGGCCACCATTGCGAACCGTCACGTTGGCTTCCTTGTGGGCACCGTCGAACACCACACGCGTGGCGCTCAGGGAGATGCCGGCCTGTGCCTGGACAGCCAGGAGCAGGCCCAGCAAGCCCAGGCAGGCAGTGAGTCTGGGAGGCAACATTGCATTTCACCCCTTGTGTCTAAGTGGACGGCGAGACCCTGGGGTCTCGCACGTTCAGAACCCTGGGTGACGACTTACTCGTACTGCAGGATGAATGGCAGGGTGGCGTCACCTCGGCCGGCGGTGGCGGTGCCTGCGGTGCCAGTGCTCACGTAGGCTGCGGAGAAGCTCAGGGTGGCGTCGCCACCGGCTGCGCCGGCGCCGTGCATGCCACTCTGGATGGTGGAAGAGGTCTTGGTGCTCAGGTCGATCTTCGCCCCGGAGCTGTCGAACAGCGCGATACCGACGTTCTTGGCCGCGCCGCTGCCTGGGGTCAGCGCCAGCACGCCCTTGCCGGTGACGATGCCGGAACCGCCGAGGATGGTCGGGTCGAAGACCATGGACACCTTGGTGCCCTGGTTGCAGTTGACGTTGAGGTTGAACTCCTTGCCGGTGACACGGCCAGAGGCCGGGGCTTCGGCGGTGCCCATGTCCTTGATCGAAACGTTGCCCATGTCCACGGAAATCACGCGATCGGCATTGGCGCCGTCGACCGAGCAGGCGTCATTGTTGATGATGCCGCTGAAACTGATCTTGCCGCTGCCACCTTGCACAGGTGCCGCCGGGGCCGTTTCTTCTGCAAAGGCGCCCATGGAGGTGACGAGTGCCGAGAGAGCAAAGGCGGCCAGGGAATACTTCTTCATAACGATGTCCTTGTTGAAATGTGCTACAGAAAACTGCCTGAACACATTAATAAACCCGGACAGGTATCCCTATAAGACGATCCTGATAACCTCCACCGTGGATCAATTGAACAGGCGGCGCTCCAGGCAATAAGCCAACAGTGCCTGATCAGTGTCGACTTCAAGTTTGCGCATGGCCGAGATCTTTTGCGCACTGATGGTCTTCGGGCTGCGGCTCAGGCTATGGGCAATATCACCCACCGTTTTGCCAGCCACGAACAAGCGCAGCACTTCGCGCTCTTTGAGCGACAGGGTGTCCAGACGCTCGTCGGTATCCAGGCCGGAGTCGAGCACCGAAGCCTTGGGAGGCTGAGGGCTCAAGTACGGGCGTTTGCTGCGAATCGCCTTCAAGGCGCGCTCGATCTCGGTGTGCAGGTGGTTCTTCTGGACCACGCCAACCACGCCCAACTCGTGCAGACGCTCGAGAATCATCGAGCTGGAAATCATCGTCAATATCAGCACTTGAACAGCGGGATAATGCCGTTTGAGATAATCGATCAACTTCAAGCCGTCGCCATAAGGCGAGTCATCCGGCATGTTGTAGTCGGTGATGACCAGATCGACCGGTTGTTGTTGCAATAACGCGATCAATGCGCTGGAACTTACCGCTTCCCCGACCACGCAAAAATGCGGGTCGCGCTCGACCAGCTCGCGTACGCCAAACAAAACGATGGGGTGATCGTCGGCAATAATGACCTTGAGTTTTTCCATATAACCTCAGGCGGGGTGAATGAACAGTCCAGGTAGCGTGGATAATATTACTTGAGGGCGTCGGTCATTGCTGCAAGGCGCTGCACGACCTGCCGTATTTGCTGGCGCATGGACTCATCGAACGCCTCGTTGACCAGTTGGACCTCAAGCACGGTGCAGCGCTGCGCCAGGCTGGCCGACTGCACCGCGCCCATGGCGCCGGCGATGCTGTGCAGTTGCCTGCCCAGGGCCTGCACATCTCCTTGCTCCAGGGCCGCCAGAAGCGTCTGGATATCCTGGGTCATCGTCTCGATGAACAGGGTGCGCATGGCCGGCGACAGCTTCGGAGGCGCGTCCTCGTCTTCCGGCTGTGCAGTATCGGGTAGCTGCGCTGCCAGCTCGTGCGCATCGCCCTGCCAGTTCGGCCGGCACAGCTTGAGCAGCTGGGTGCGCAAGGTCTGCAAGCTGAGCGGCTTGACGATCCAGGCATGCATGCCCACTTCCAGGCAACGCGCGCCTTCCTCGCGCATCGCATTGGCGGTGACGCCAATGATCGGCAGCTCAGGATCCTGCTCACGCAGCGCGGTGGCCAGCTCATAGCCATTGATGACCGGCATGTTCACATCGGTCAGCACCAGGTCGAACACATCGGGCTGCCATAGTTGCAGGGCTTGTTCGCCATTGCTCGCAACTACCACGGTGCAGCCCAGCGCCTCGAGCTGCTCCTTGAGGATCGCCTGGTTGATCGGATTGTCTTCGGCCACCAGGATGTGCAATTGCAAATCGCTCGCGGTGCCCTCCAGGCGATTCCCGGCAGGTTCCACATGCCCCTGGCTGATCCGGCTCACTGCCCGGGCGATGGCTTGCACATCGTGCATGCAGAGGTCCCAATCGCCGTGCTCCCCTGCCATCGAGTCCGTACCGTGGCAACAAATGCGCGGGCCCGGCCAGGCCGGTGCCGCGCCATCGGGCAATACATCGAGCAGGACCGCCCGCGGCTGAGTGGTGCCGGGCGTCGATGGGGCCAGCTGGGCGTTGAGCCCAAGGCGGTTGAGCCAGTCGCAATAGTGCTGGGCCAGCTCCGGAATCGGCGCACGGACGAACACCGGCACAGCCGACGACTCAACCTGGGGTGTCGCGGGCAAGGCGCCTGCCACCACCGGCAAGACCAGACGCAGCGTGAAACTGCTCCCCAGGCCCGGCTCGCTGACCACCTTCATCTGCCCGCCCATCATCTCGCTCAGCCACCCGCAGATCGGCAGGCCCAGGCCTGCACCGCCTTCGTTGGAGACTTCATGGACCTGATAGAACAACTCGAACAGCCTGGCCTGCTGCGACTCGGACAAACCGATTCCGGTGTCGGCGACCTGCCATTCGAGGCTGACCTGGCCTTCGGCACAGCTGAGCACCCGGGTACGCAGCACCACCCTGCCACTGTCGGTGAACTTGATGGCGTTGCTCAACAGGTTGTTGAGGATCTGCCGGATCCGTATCGGGTCGGCGAACAGCCGCTGTGGCAGTCTGGCATCGGTGCAGGCATACAACTGCAACCCCTTGCGTTCGGCGAACGCCGCGTAGGTGCGCAGGGTGTCCTCGATCATCTCCAGCGGGCAGAACTCCACGGGTTCCAGGGCCATTTGCCCGGACTCGATCTTCGAGACATCCAGCACGTCGCTGATCAGTTGAAAAAGCGTGGCGGAAGATCGCTGGATGGTCTGCAGGTAGGCCTGTTGCCGAGGTGCCAGCGGGGTCAGGCCGAGCAGCTCCAGCGTGCCCAGCACACCATACAGCGGTGTGCGGATCTCATGGCTCATGGTAGCGAGGAACAACGTCTTCGCCTCGTTGGCCGCGGCTGCCATGCGCCTGGCGTCTTCCAGCGCCCGGGCATCTTCGACATGACGCGTCACGTCATTGAAGGCGTAAAGCCGCACATCCTGGCCTTGGTAGCGGGTGGCGACGAAGCCAACCTGCAGATGGCGGCCCTCGATCTCCAGCGCATGTTCTCCCGCCTCGCCGCGGTCCTGCCAATGATCCAGGGCCGCTACCAGCGCCGCGGTCCCCCGCCATTGCTTGGCGCGCTGGTTTTCCAGCAGCACCTTGTGATCGGACTGGCGCACCAGGCACAGGCCTGTGGGGGCCGTGTCGATCACCACGCGACTGAAGGCCTCGCTCTCGGCAATGGTGGCATGGGCCCGGTTCGCCGGCAGGATAACCTGGCGTCGATACCAGCGGCTCGCCGCCCAACCCAGGCCGATCAGGCAGGCCAGCCCCAGCCCGAGGCTGAGCAGAGACCCCAGTGCATAGCGGAAAAAGCTCTTGAAGCCGATGGTGTAGATCGCCGTCCAGGCAGGCCCCTGGTGATTGACCAGTTTGAACACCAATCCATCAGGCTTGAGGTTGAAGCCTTCGTGCAACGCTACCTCGGGACGCAGGATGCCCGAGAGAATCTGTCCTGAGGGCGTGACCAGGGTGAAGCGGTCGTACACCGACCAGTCCATGGTGCGCTGGAAATCGTTGGCATGGGCCAGGTCGAGCAGAACCACGGCCGTGGCTTCGGTGCCAGAACCTCTGATCCTCAAGTGCTCAGGCAGCAGCTCAAGGTTGGCATACGCCATCACGCGGGCGGCGACCACGCCGTCGCCGAGGTTGCCATAGGCGCGCCATTTCACTGTGGCGCCTTCATTTTGTGGCGCCCGGGCGCGAACGGTATCGAGCATCTGGTCCAGAGGCTCCGGTTCAGCGGCATCGCCACTGCGTTCACCGCTCGCCGGCACGGCCACGTCGAAACCTCCCTGGCGGTTGAACAGGAAGGCCTGAGGCGAGTGGAAATGCGAGGTGGACCAGAAGGCACTGTAGTAGGCACTCAAATGCGCTGCGAGGGTGAGTACCTTGGCGGTCTCATCGGAGTCCCCGGTAAGGGGGCCTAACCTGATACTGAACGGCATCGAGAAAGGGTTTTCCTGGCCACGGAACACGCCATCGCCCTCTCCCCCGCGCGGTTCCACCTGCCGCACCTGGACGATGTCGCTCGTCAACAGCTCGCCGCGCAGGCTGCGCTGGCGCAGGGAGGTCAAGAACAGTTCCTGCTCCTGAATGTTGTCCATCAGCCGGGCGAAGTGAAAACGCACCGTGTCGTGGTGCTCCTCGATCAGCCGTTGGAACGACCAGTAGGTGGCGGTGACCAACAGCACCGCCACTCCGAGCAGAACCATCATACCTTTGCTCAGGCGCGACGAGCTGCGCGCGAGGTTGTCCAGAAGTGCGTTGGAGTGTTTCATCAAAGGGTCCGTGGGCCTACGGGTGCGAGTACTGGTGAGAGTTTACCTCCGTAGCAAGGCACAAGCGTTGCGCCAGGTCGGGTCAATGGCACATTGCCGGTCCGTCGGCCTTCAGCAAGTGCAGGAACTGATCCAGGGATACGGCATGGGAAATCAGGAAACCCTGCACATGGCTGCACTCCAAGCGGCGCAGCAATGCCAGCTCCTCAGGCTTTTCCACGCCCTCGGCCACCACATTCAGGCCGAGTCGGCGGCCCAGGGCTACGATGCTGGCCAGGGCCGAGGCCAGATTGTCGTTCTCGTGGCAATCCTGCACCAGCGCGCGGTCGATCTTGAGCTCCGTGAATGGTGTGGATACCAGATTCATGTAAGAGCTGTACCCTTTGCCAAAATCGTCCTGCGAAAGGCCGAAGCCCTTGATGCGCAAACGGCAGGCGCCTGCATAGTAATTGCTGACCTCGTCAGGGACGGAGCACTCCATCAGCTCGAAACAGATCCTGGCGGGGATGCCCCCGTGGTGCAGCACGAACTCCAGCAGGCGGTCGGCCAGGTCATGGCTGTTGAGCAGGTGGGTTGGCAGGTTGATCGATACCGGTATGTCGTAGCCTCGCGCGCGCCAACGGGCCTGGGCGTCCATGCTCTGCTTGAGCATTGTCCACAGCAGGCGCTCCTCCAGGTCGAAGGCCTTGAGCGCCGGCAGGAATGCCCCAGGCAACAGCACCCCTTGTTCGGGATGTATCCAGCGCACCAGGGCCTCGGCAGCGACGATTCGGCCATTGCTCAAGGATTTCTTGGGCTGGAACCAGGCTTGCAGGGCGCGACTGTTCATGGCATCGAGCAAGGTCTGGCGGTCATAGTCAACCGCGTGCGGCCTGACATGGGCTGGTGCGCGCCGCTGCTCACGCAGGAGCTCGACCACCCCGCGCAATGCCTCGGGTGTAACAGGCTTGGACAGCAACCCCACCACCTCCACCCCCAGGTGCTTGGCCGCCAGGCTCGCAGCCATCAGCATCCGGCGCGACGCCGCGCTCATGATCGCCAGGCCCGTCCTGCCTGGCAGTGCGGCCAGGTGCTGGATGAACTGCACGCCGTCCATACCCGGCATCAGCAGATCCGTGAGGATCAAGTCGTAGTCGTGCCGTTGCAGGCGCAACAAGGCTTCGGTGCCATCCCGGGCGGTATCCACGCGCAGCTCGCCCAATTCGTTGAACAGGCGCTGCAGGTACATACACTGGAACGGGTGGTCCTCGACGATGAGGATTTCAAAGGCTCTCATGGGCGTTTCCTTGGTAGGCGGCCAGGCAGTGGAACAGCGTCTGCAGCGTGAAAGGCTTGACCAGGCAGTGATTCATGCCGGCCGCCAGGCACAGCTCTTCCTCGCCGCGCAGGGCATTGGCCGTGGCGCCGATGATCGGCACGGCGCAGCCTTGCTGGCGCAGTGTCCTGGCCAGTTCGTAACCATTGACTCGAGGCATGTTGACGTCGCTCAGGACAATATCGAAAGTGCCCTGCTCCCAGCAGCGCAGGGCCTGCTCGCCATCGCCGGCCAGCACCACCGTGCAGCCGAGCTCCTCGAGCTGATCGCGCAGGATCAACTGGTTGATGATGTTGTCTTCGGCCACCAGGATGTTCAGGCCAAGGTGCCGGGTCCGTGGGCCGGCAGTGCACACCTCGTCATCGGTCACCCAGAGCCCCTGGGCCTGGCAGACTGCCTGGTGGATCGCGGCGAGGTGGCTGAGATTGGCGTGCCAGCAGTCGCCGTCCTGGCGCGGCTCGCTGCAGCCATCGGCGCTGGCCAGCACCCGACGCCCACGCCATTGGGGCAACAAAGGGGCGCCCAGCTTGCCGGGGTGCACTTCGAGCAGCAGCCCTGCCCCGGTCATCGACGCTGGCTGACCTACCTGGGCCCGCGCGCCCCAACGACGTAACCACCCCGCCAGGCTTTCGGCCAGCTCGCGCAGCGGCGAAACCACATGGATATGTTCGGCGAGCAAATTGCAGGGCAAGGCCACGTCGGCGCTGCGCAGGGATTCCTCGAGCGGCAACAGCAAGGTGAAGCTGGTGCCCAGGCCAAGCTCGCTGACCATGCGCATCTGACCGTTCATCAGTTGTGTCAGACGCTGGCAAATCGGCAATCCCAGGCCGGTACCGGCGATCACATGGATATTGCCCCCGATCTGGTAGAACGGATCGAAGATAAACGGGTGATCCTCCTCTGCAATGCCACGCCCGGTATCGGCGACCTGCCACAACAGGCACGAGCGTTCGGCGTCCCGGTGCGACAGCCGGACGCGCAGCACCACGCGGCCGTAGTCGGTGAACTTCACGGCATTGCTCAACAGGTTGTTGAGAATCTGCCGAATGCGCGCCTGATCCCCCAGCAGCCGCAGCGGCAGCTGCGGATCGAGGCAGGCATAGAGTTCCAGGCCCTTGCCCAGGGCAGCAGCGCTGTACCCCTGGATCACTTCGTGCACCAACTCCAGCGGGGAGAACTCGCTGACCTCCAGCGCCAACCGGCCGGCTTCGATCTTCGAAACATCCAGCACATCGCAGATCAGTTGCAACAAGGTGGCCGACGAGCCTTCGAGCGCCTGCAGATAGTCGCGCTGCTGGGCATCGAGGTTGGTGCGCGACAACAGCTCCAGGGTGCCCAGCACGCCGTACAACGGCGTGCGGATTTCATGGCTCATGGTGGCCAGGAACAAGGTCTTGGCTTCATTGGCCGCGTCGGCCGATTGCCGTGCAGCCTCAAGTGCCGCCTCCACCTGCTTGCTTGCGCTGATGTCATTGAACGCGCACAGCAGCACATCCTCGCCCTTGTAACGGGTGGGCACGCTATTCAGGTGCAGATAGCGGCCTGCGGAGGTCTCGAACGTCTCGTCATGGGGGGCATCGGGGGTGTCGAACGCCTGGCGGATCCACCCCGGGCTGAGGATGTCGCGATCAAGCCCCTTGCCCAGCCACTGCTGGGCCAAAACGTTTTCCAATACCATCTGGCCGTCGCTGCGGCGCAGCACACACAGCGCCACCGGTGCGGCCTGGATCACGTCGCGGCTGAACGCCTCGCTTTCGATCAGGGCCTGGATGCGGTGGATGGTGGGGGTGATCAGACGCTGCTCGAAGCGGCGCATCAACAGCAGAATCAGCAGGATGCTCAACAGGCAGAACAACAATGTGCCGAGCAGTTGCTTCCACAACCCCTGCAGCACGTCGACCAGATCGATCGAGTACACCAGTTGCCAGTCCGACGACATCAAGTTCTTGCGAATGACCAGATGATCCGGCAACAGACCATCGCCGACGAAACCAAAGAAGTTGTCGCCCCGGCGCTCGAGCAGCGAGCGACTCAAGCGGGCGCTGGGCACATTGCTGAACACCAGCATGCCGTCGGCATTGAGCATCATGAACTCACCCGCACTCTGATCGCTCAGCGCCGCGGACACCGCCCGGCTGTCCATCTCCAGACCCAGCCAGCCGGAGTCGGCATCCTGTTCGTCCAGGCGCTTGAAGATATACAGGTGCGCAGCCTGCTGGTCGTGATCGGTCAGCCACAGCTCCTGCAGCGGGAGCCCATCGACATCGCGCAGCACCTGCAATTGATCGAGAATGCGGCTGGATAATGCCGGCTGCTCACTGAAAGGGCTGAACAAGCGCAGGCCCTGGTCATGCACACCGCTGCCCACATGTAAAAGGCTCACCTGCTGGGCCTTGAGGTAGTCACACATACGTCGAGTCAGCCAGATGCTCCACTGTTTGCCCGCCACATCACCCACCTGCAGGTGCACCTCCTCGAAGGACGGCAGATAGGCTAGCGGCTCGGCCTGCCAACCTTTACGCACAGCCGACAGGCTCAGGCTTTCAAGCAAGGCCTCCCGGGTGGTGAAGAAGGTGTGCGCCTCGGCGATAGCGCTGCTCATGTAGCCACGGCGCTGGGAAATATCATTGTTGAAGGTGAACAACAGGAAGTTGTATGCACCGCTGAGGATGCCGATCGACAGCACCATCGCGAACACCCGAAGCAGCCGTCGGACGGCTTCGGGGCTGGAAAGCAAAGGACTGATCTGCAACAGGTAGCTTCTTAATCTCATCCGCCAAATCTAAGACCCGGACTGGCGAGTGGACATCAGACGATCCTTAAGTGGCGCTACAGGTAGCTCATGATGAACGTTACCTCGGTGTTGGCAGATCCGGGCCTGAGCGACTCGGTGGCCAGACGGTAGTAACTGGCCGTCAGGGGAATCACGAAATTGCCGCCACTGGCGTTGTAGCCGCTGAAGGTACGCGGCGTATTCAAAGGGACCGGCACGCCGTTCTCGTCCTTGATCTGCAGGCCGATACCCACGGCAGACGACGTCGAGTTCAGCCCGACGACACCTTGGGCGGCGTCGATCACCGGGGTAAGCGCCTGCAGTTGGTAATTGACCTTGGCAATCCCCTCGGGACAGTTGTTCAGCTTGAGTCCGAAGGGAACCTCGCGGGTAGTGGAACCTGGGCCGCCGAAGTCGAACAGCTTGTAGTCCTCGCCCATGGCCACGCTCACATCCGGCGTCTCGCAGGAGGCAGCCACGACATTGATGGCTTGGCCGAGGGTGACATCCACGAAGGTCTTGTAGCCGTATTGCACCAGACCCAGGCCGCCCGCCTTGACGGCATTGCTGGGCGCCAAGGCACCGCTCTTGAAAACCTCCAGGATCATGTCGCCTTTAAGGTTGTACGAGCCGGCCCCGAGTGGGGCCAGCGAGGCGAGATACCCCACGCCGCCGCTCAGCCCCACCTTTATCCGAAAGGACAGCCCGGAAACACCGAGTGGAAACTCCTCTGTCTTCGCCGCAGGAGGCGCACCTCGCCCGGAGGCAAGATTGAATCCCCAAAGCTCCTGGGTTGTGCATTGGAAATTGGTGTAAGGGAGGACCTTGGTTTCGCTGTAAAGCACCGTTCCATCCGGCGCGTCTCGAGGCACCGTGATGTTGCCGGGTCCGGAGTAGGAGATGAAACGCCGATCGTCCGCAGTACAATATGCATGTGCCGTATCCACAACGCCGAACATGATCGCTGCGATACCCAGGATGCCAATGGGTAAATTGCCATGATTCATGCTGCCTGTATTCTCCCCTAGGCCTGTCGTACATCTTCGTCAGCCCATCGGCGCGAGGACGTTCCGAGCAAAACCTGAAGGTTAGAGGCAAGCCGCTAGGCTACCCATCAGACGAATCCTAATGCGCTCACCTTCTGTAAGGACAAGTCAACTGTGCGACTACCGCAGGGGTTAACCATTCGACGGGATAGAAAGCAGTCCAAGGCCTGCAGTGTCTTTGAGCGTGCAGGGTTTGCCTGGCGAATGCCAGTGTCGGTGAGGGGCATGATCGGTCTCCCGTGTCGTTGGACCAAGGAGAAGTTTGCCGATTCGCCCTGAAGGGACGATTTTCCACTCACATTTCGATGTACTTGAAATGCGTGGCTGACTGCGGATCCCGACAGGTTTTGCCGGGACGAAAAAAAAGAGGCCTAGGCCTCTTTTTTCGTGATTTGCAGATTCCCATGGAAACCTGCAGATCTGTATCTGGAGCGGGAAACGAGACTCGAACTCGCGACCCCGACCTTGGCAAGGTCGTGCTCTACCAACTGAGCTATTCCCGCGTCTTGGTGGTGGCCATTCTATAGATTCATGGAATGGCGTCAAGCCCTTGATTCAAAAAAGTTTTATTTTTTTTCCGAGCCTTCGCGCAGGTGCGGCCAGGCGGCGCGCAGGTAGTGCACCATCGACCACAGGGTCAGGCCCGCGGCGATCATCAGCAAGGAATAGCCCACCACCACCCAGAAACTCAGGACGGCCGGGTTGGCCAGCAGGATCACCAGGGCCAGCATCTGCGCGGCGGTTTTCCATTTGCCCAGGTTCGACACAGCCACATGCGCCCTCGCCCCGAGCTCGGCCATCCACTCGCGCAGGGCCGAGACGACGATCTCGCGACCGATGATTACCGCTGCCGGCAAGGTCAGCCACAGGTTGGCGTGGGCTTGCACCAGCAACACCAGGGCCACGGCGACCATCAGCTTGTCGGCCACCGGGTCCAGGAAGGCGCCGAACGGCGTGCTCTGCTGCAGGCGACGGGCCAGGTAGCCGTCGAGCCAGTCGGTGGCCGCGGCGATGGCGAAGACACTGCTCGCTGCCAGGTAGCTCCAGTGATACGGAACATAAAACAGCAGTATGAAGATCGGAATGAGCAGGACGCGAAGAACGGTAAGCAGATTTGGGATATTCATCGGCACAACTGGCTGCAAAGTGAGCCCGCATTCTACTCGCTATGCAGGTTGGCATAAATCGACTCGGCAAGCTTTTTACTGATTCCCGGCGCCTTGGCGATTTCTTCGATGCTCGCGCGGGTCAGTTCCTGCAAGCCACCGAAGTGTTTGAGCAGGTCGCGACGGCGTTTTGGCCCCACGCCCGCCACGTCTTCCAGGCTTGAGGTGCGCCGGGCTTTGCCGCGCCGGGCACGGTGGCCGGTAATGGCAAAGCGGTGCGCCTCGTCGCGGATCTGCTGGATCAGGTGCAGCGCCGGTGAGTCGCCCTTGAGGGTGAATTCGTGGGCCACGTCGTTGAGGTACAGGGTTTCGAAGCCGGCCTTGCGGGTCACGCCCTTGGCCACGCCGAGCAAAATCAGGTCGGGTACGGCCAGTTCCTGGAGCACGTCGCGGGCCATGTTCAGCTGGCCCTTGCCACCGTCCACCAGCAGCACGTCCGGCAGCTTGCCCTCGCCTTCCTTGATCCGTCCGAAGCGCCGGGTCAGGGCCTGGTGCATGGCGGCATAGTCGTCGCCCGGGGTCACACCTTCGATGTTAAAGCGCCGGTAATCGGACTTCAGCGGTCCCTCGGGGCCGAACACCACGCAGGAGGCCACCGTCGCCTCGCCGCTGGAGTGGCTGATGTCGTAGCACTCCAGGCGTTGCGGGGTTTCGTCCAGGTCCAGCACCTGGGCCAGGGCCTCGAAGCGCGAGGCCATGTGCTGGCGATTGGCCAGGCGCGCCATCAGCGCCTGCTCGGCGTTGGTCACCGCCAGTTGCTGCCAGCGCGCCCGGGTGCCACGCACCCGGTGGCTGATGGTCAGTTCGCGGCCACGCAGGGTTTCAACGGCGGCACTGATCGCCTCGAAGTCTTCATGCACCACGTTGACGATCAGCTCGCCCGGCAGGTCGCGCTCGGCATTGCCGATGTAGTACTGGGACAGGAACGCGGCCATGACTTCGGCCACGTCCTCCTCGATGCCCACCTGGGGAAAGAAGTTCTTGCTGCCCAGCACCCGCCCGCCGCGCACGCTGATCAGGTGCACGCAGGCGCCGCCCGGGTTGATGAAGGCGGCCACCACATCCACGTCGCCACTGCCACCCTCCATGCTCTGCTGGTCCTGGACCCGGCGCAGCAAGGCGATCTGGTCGCGCAGTTCAGCGGCCTTCTCGAACGCCAGGGCCATGGCCGCCTGCTCCATCTCGGCATTGAGCTCATTGGTCAGTTGGTGACTGCGCCCCTCAAGAAACATCACCGAGTGACGCACATCCACGGCATATTCCTCAGGCTCCACCAGCCCGACGCAGGGCGCCTTGCAGCGCTTGATCTGGTATTGCAGGCACGGCCGGGTGCGGTTGCTGTAGTAGCTGTCCTCGCACTGGCGAACGAAGAAGGTCTTCTGCAGCAGGCTGAGGCTTTCGCGAATGGCGCCGGCGCTGGGGTAAGGCCCGAAATACTTGCCCTTCTGCTTCTTGGCGCCACGGTGGATGCCCAGGCGCGGGAACTGCCCGTCAGACAAAAACACATAGGGGTAGGATTTGTCGTCGCGCAGCAGGATGTTGTAGGGCGGACGCCATTCCTTGATCAGCGTCTGCTCCAGCAGCAGCGCTTCGGTCTCGTTGGCGGTGATGGTGGTTTCGACCTGGGCGATCCGCCCCACCAGGGCAGCCGTCTTCGGCGCCAGGCCCGTCTTGCGAAAATAGCTGGCCAGGCGCTTCTTGAGGTTTTTCGCCTTGCCGACATACAGCAGCCGGGCGTCGCCGTCGAACATCCGGTAGACACCCGGGCGACCGCTGCAGGTCGCCAGGAAGGCACTTGAATCGAACATTGGGGTCATGGGCTCAGAGACTGGCGTCAACCATGCCATGGCGGACCGCCAGCAGCGTCAGTTCGACGTCGCTGGTGACCGAGAGTTTTTCGAAGATCCGGTAACGGTAAGTATTGACCGTTTTCGGTGACAGGCACAGTTTGTCGGAGATGATCTGCACTTTCTGGCAACCGACGATCATCAGGGCGATCTGGATTTCCCGCTCCGACAGCGCATCGAATGGCGAGCCCTGGGGCTGGAACGACTTGAGCGCCAACTGCTGGGCGATCTGCGGGCTGATGTAGCGCTGCCCGGCGAACACCAGGCGAATGGCCTGGACCATTTCATCCAGGCCCGCGCCCTTGGTCAGGTAGCCGGCGGCACCGGCCTGCAACAGGCGGGTGGGAAACGGGTCTTCTTCACAGACAGTGACTGCCACCACTTTCACGTCGGGGTGGCTGCGCAGCAGTTTGCGCGTGGCTTCGAGGCCGCCGATCCCGGGCATTTTCACGTCCATCAGGACCACATCGGGCTTGAGCTCGCGCGCCACCTTCAGCGAAGCCTCGCCGGAGTCGGCCTCGCCCACGACCTGCAAGCCATCGATATCGGCCAGCATGCGAGTGATGCCCGTACGCACCAGATCGTGGTCATCGACCACCAGGACCCTAATCAAGCAGACACCTCGCACTGCGGCGGCAATTGGATCCCGCCACCTTAGCAAAAAACCGCGCGGCAAACATACTGGGATGCGTCATCGTGTCGATGCCGATTTGCCCTTGCCCGCTGCACGGGTAAAAACGCTCCGTGGATAACTGGCGGCCTGCGGCAGTGCATCGGCCAGACTGCCCAGCAATTGCTGGATGGCGGCCTGGTCGCAAGCCGAAAGGGTGCGAAAACAGCCCAGCAGCCGGTCTTCCTCCGGGCTCAGGCTGCCCTGGGGCAGCGGCGTGCGCTCCCCGCTCAATACATACAGGGCGTCCACGCCGCGCGCGGCGACGGCGGCCAGGTAGTCGGCCTTGGGCGTTCGCTCGCCGCTTTCGTACTTGCCCTGGGCGTTGGGTTCGACCCCGCCGATGTCACCGAACACGCGCTGGGTCAGGCCCAGGCGCTCCCTCTCCTCGCGCAGGCGGGATCCGATTCCGTTCATGGCACAACATCCTTATTACATCACCCATACGGTGTAGCACTATGCACGGGACCTGCACCGGCACACAAGTCAATGGTCCGCTGCATGCGCACGAAACACTCATCCTCGCCCACCGCGTCGAAACCCTGGCGTTGGTACAGGGCCTGCGCGGGGTTGCTCTTGAACACCGTCAGGCGCATCGACGGCAGGCGCCGCTCGGCGGCCCAGGTGGCCAGCAGCTCCAGTACCCGGGTGCCCACGCCACGCCCGCGGGCGCTCTCGATCAGGTGCAGCTCACGGATGTACAGGGCCTGGCGGTCCTGGCTGAGGCTGCAATACCCCAGGACCTGCTCATCGTCGACAATCAACCACTGCTCGCGCCAGCCCCAGGCCTGGTCGAAGGCCTCCTCGATCCACAGCAGGTCGAACTCGAAGTAATAGCGCAACATGGCTCGCCGGGTCAGGTCACGGGCGAAGGCGAGGTGCTGGTCGGTGGCAAGA
>Ga0247821_10000084_pt1 | contig 49895 bp, 37 predicted proteins | sample 13C_Glycerol_Day_FD_192481 | JGI IMG/M metagenome (GOLD analysis project Ga0247821, IMG submission 192481) | Soil microbial communities from agricultural site in Penn Yan, New York, United States - 13C_Glycerol_Day14 | ecosystem: Environmental > Terrestrial > Soil > Agricultural land | place... | reverse complement strand
ATGCGCACCGGCTGCTCGGTACTCGGCACCCTGGAACCGGAGCTGACCTTCGACACCCAGCGCGACAAGACTGACCGCCTGCTAGCGGTATTCCCAGCGATCATGTGCTACTGGTACCGCTTCACGCATCACGGCGTGCGCATCAACTGCACCAGCGATGAAGACACCCTGGGCGGACACTTCCTGCACCTGCTGCACGGCAAGAAACCGAGCGCGCTGCATGTCAAAGTGATGAACGTGTCTCTGATCCTCTACGCCGAGCACGAATTCAACGCCTCGACCTTCACCGCCCGGGTGTGCGCCTCGACCCTGTCGGACCTGTACTCCTGCGTCACCGCCGCCATCGGCTCGCTGCGCGGCCCGCTGCACGGCGGCGCCAACGAAGCGGCGATGGAGCTGATCGAACGCTTCCAGAGCCCGCAGCAGGCCACTGCCGAGCTGCTGAAGATGCTCGAGCGCAAAGACAAGATCATGGGCTTTGGCCATGCGATCTACAAAGAGTCCGACCCGCGCAACGAAGTGATCAAGGGCTGGGCCAAGCAGCTTGCCGATGAAGCCGGCGACAGCGTGCTGTACCCCGTCTCCGAAGCGATCGACAAGACCATGTGGGAGCAAAAACGCCTGTTCCCCAACGCCGACTTCTACCATGCCTCGGCGTATCACTTCATGGGCATCCCGACCAAGCTGTTCACCCCGATTTTCGTCTGCTCGCGCCTGACCGGCTGGGCGGCGCATGTCTTCGAGCAGCGTGCCAACAACCGCATCATCCGTCCGAGCGCCGAGTACGTCGGCGTTGAACAGCGCCAGTTCGTGCCCATCGCACAGCGCTGAATAGAAATAGAGAGGCAACCCGTTTCCCCTGTGGGAGCGGGCTTGCCCGCGAATGCGTCCGCCCGGGCAACTGATGTGCACCTGCTGACGTATTCGCGGGCAAGCCCGCTCCCACAGGGACGGTGGAGCTTTCCGAATCCTGTGACCGAGCCTGAATGATGAACACTGCATACCGCAAAACCCTGCCAGGCACCCCCCTGGACTACTTCGACGCCCGCGCAGCTGTCGAGGCCCTCAAACCCGGCGCCTACGACGGCCTGCCGTACACCTCCCGCGTGCTCGCCGAGAACCTGGTGCGCCGCTGCGATCCGGCCACCCTCGATGCCTCGCTCAGCCAGTTGATCGAGCGCAAGCGCGACCTCGACTTCCCGTGGTTCCCGGCGCGGGTGGTGTGCCACGATATCCTTGGCCAAACCGCCCTGGTCGACCTTGCCGGTCTGCGCGATGCCATCGCCGACAAAGGCGGCGACCCGGCCCAGGTCAACCCGGTAGTGCCGGTGCAACTGATCGTCGACCACTCGCTGGCGGTCGAATGCGGCGGTTTCGATCCGCAGGCATTCGACAAGAATCGCGCCATTGAAGACCGTCGCAACGAAGACCGTTTCCACTTCATCAACTGGACCAAAAAGGCCTTCAAGAACGTCGACGTGATCCAGCCGGGCAACGGCATCATGCACCAGATCAACCTGGAGAAGATGTCGCCGGTGATCCACAGTGATCGCGGCGTGGCCTACCCAGACACCTGCGTCGGCACCGACAGCCACACCCCGCACGTCGATGCCTTGGGCGTGATCGCCATCGGTGTCGGTGGCCTGGAAGCCGAGAACGTCATGCTCGGCCGCGCCTCGTGGATGCGCCTGCCGGAAATCGTCGGCGTCGAGCTGACCGGCAAGCTGCAGCCGAACATCACCGCCACCGACCTGGTATTGGCGCTGACCGAGTTCCTGCGCAAGCAGAAAGTGGTGGGCGCCTACCTCGAATTCCATGGTGAGGGCGCCCGCGCCCTGACCCTGGGCGATCGCGCCACCATCTCCAACATGGCGCCGGAGTATGGCGCCACGGCGGCGATGTTCGCCATCGACCAGCAGACCATCGACTACCTGCGCCTGACCGGCCGTGAAGAGCAGCAGGTCCAGCTGGTCGAAACCTACGCCAAGGTTGCAGGCCTGTGGGCCGACAGCCTGGTCAACGCCGAATACGAGCGGGTGCTCAGCTTTGACCTGTCGAGTGTCGTGCGCAACATGGCCGGCCCATCCAACCCGCACGCCCGTGTCGCTACCAGCGAGCTGACGGCCAAGGGCATCGCTGGCGCCTGGCAAGAGCTGCCGGGGCAGATGCCTGATGGCGCGGTGATCATCGCCGCCATCACCAGTTGCACCAATACCAGCAACCCGCGCAACGTCATTGCTGCAGGCCTGCTGGCGCGTAATGCCAACAAGCTCGGCCTGACCCGCAAACCGTGGGTGAAGTCCTCGCTGGCGCCAGGCTCCAAGGCGGTCAAGTTGTACCTGGAAGAAGCTGGCCTGGAGCAGGAGCTGGAGCAACTGGGCTTTGGCATCGTCGCCTTCGCTTGCACCACCTGCAACGGCATGTCTGGCGCGCTGGACCCGAAGATCCAGCAAGAAATCATCGACCGCGACCTGTACGCCACCGCGGTGCTGTCGGGCAACCGCAACTTCGACGGGCGGATTCACCCGTACGCCAGGCAGGCATTCCTCGCCTCGCCACCGCTGGTAGTGGCCTATGCCATCGCCGGCACCATCCGCTTCGACATCGAGAAGGATGTGCTGGGCGTGGTCGACGGTAAACAGATTCGCCTCAAGGACATCTGGCCGAGCGACGAAGAGATCGACGCGGTGGTGCGTGCTGCGGTCAAGCCGGAGCAGTTCCGCAAGGTGTATATCCCGATGTTCGCCATTGAAGAAGACAAGGGGCCGAAAGTCGCGCCGCTGTATGAGTGGCGCGAGATGAGCACCTATATCCGTCGCCCGCCGTATTGGGAGGGCGCCCTGGCTGGCGAGCGTACCCTGCGCGGCATGCGCCCGCTGGCGGTACTGCCGGACAACATCACTACAGACCACCTGTCGCCGTCCAACGCGATCATGCTCGACAGCGCGGCGGGTGAGTACCTGGCGAAGATGGGCCTGCCTGAGGAGGACTTCAACTCCTATGCCACCCACCGCGGCGATCACTTGACCGCCCAGCGCGCCACCTTCGCCAACCCCAAGCTGTTCAACGAGATGGTGCGCAAGGAAGACGGCAGCGTGCAGCAAGGTTCGCTGGCGCGGATCGAGCCAGAAGGCAAGGTGACCCGTATGTGGGAGGCGATCGAGACCTACATGCAGCGTAAACAACCGCTGATCATCGTTGCCGGTGCCGACTACGGCCAAGGCTCGTCGCGCGATTGGGCGGCCAAGGGCGTGCGCCTGGCAGGGGTTGAAGCGATTGTCGCCGAAGGCTTCGAGCGCATTCACCGCACCAACCTGGTAGGCATGGGCGTGTTGCCGCTGGAGTTCAAGCCGGGTACCGACCGCAAGACCCTGCAGCTCGATGGCAGCGAGAGCTACGACGTGTTGGGCGAGCGTACGCCGCGGGCGACCTTGACCTTGGTGGTCACCCGCCGTAATGGCGAGCGGCTCGAGGTGCCGGTGACGTGCCGGTTGGATACCGCTGAAGAAGTGTCGATCTACGAGGCGGGTGGGGTGCTGCAGCGCTTTGCCCAGGACTTCCTGGAAGGCACCGCGTAAAGCGGGGCCGCTCCGCGCCCCTTCGCGGGCAAGCCCGCTCCCGCAGGTCCCGCTAGGAGCGGGCTTGCCCGCGAAGGGGCGCGTAGCGGCCCCAGCCGTACAACTGAATGATCAGGACCGAACCATGGCACACGCACCGCAGATCAAGATCCCCGCCACCTACATCCGTGGCGGCACCAGCAAAGGCGTGTTCTTCCGCCTGCAAGACCTCCCCGAGCGCGCCCAGCAACCAGGCCCGGCCCGCGACGCCCTGTTGCTGCGGGTCATCGGCAGCCCGGATCCTTACGGCAAGCAGATCGACGGCATGGGCGGCGCCACCTCCAGCACCAGCAAGTGCGTGATCCTCTCGGCCAGCAGCAACGCTGAGCACGACGTCGACTACCTGTTCGGCCAGGTCTCGATCGACAAGGCCTTCGTCGATTGGAGCGGCAACTGCGGCAACCTCTCGGCAGCGGTCGGCTCGTTCGCCATCAGCAGCGGCCTGGTCGACCCCGTGCGCATCCCGCATAACGGCATCGCCACCGTGCGCATCTGGCAGGCCAACATCGGCAAGAGCATCATCGCCCATGTGCCAATCAGCGAAGGCGAAGTGCAGGAAACCGGCGATTTCGAATTGGACGGCGTGACCTTCCCCGCTGCCGAAGTGCAGCTGGAATTCCTCGACCCGGCCGCCGACGAAGACGGCGACGGCGGGGCGATGTTCCCCACCGGCAATCTGGTCGACGACCTCGAAGTGCCAGGTATCGGCACCTTCAAGGCGACCCTGATCAACGCGGGTATCCCGACCATCTTCGTCAATGCTGCTGACATCGGTTACAGCGGCAGCGAACTGCAAGACGCGATCAACGGCGATCCTGCGGCGCTGGCGCGTTTTGAAACCATCCGCGCCTATGGTGCCCTGCGCATGGGCTTGATCGAGCACGTCGATCAGGCGGCCACGCGTCAGCACACCCCTAAGGTCGCCTTCGTCGCGCCGCCAGTGGCCTATACCTCATCCAGTGGCAAGGCGGTTGCGCCAGGTGACATCGACCTGTTGGTTCGTGCACTGTCGATGGGCAAGTTGCACCACGCCATGATGGGCACCGCCGCCGTGGCGATCGGTACCGCCGCCGCCATTCCAGGGACGCTGGTCAACCTGGCAGCGGGCGGCAACCCGCGTAGCGCGGTACGTTTCGGCCATCCCTCAGGCACTTTGCGGGTCGGCGCCGAGGCACGTCAGGTGGATGGCCAGTGGACAGTCACCAAAGCAATCATGAGCCGAAGCGCTCGCGTGTTGATGGAGGGCTGGGTACGGGTACCTGGTGATGCCTTCTAGGCGCACCCCCTGACACATGAGCGGCGCTCGGCTTCTTTGTTCAACCCTCTGCAACAGGAAGCAACAGAGATGAGCGCCAACGTTGACCTCAACGACCGCCCGGACTACGACCGGGTGCTGCAAACCATTGCTGACTACGTGCTCGACTATCAAGTCGGCTCGGCCGAGGCGCTGGACACCGCGCGCAACTGCCTGATGGACACCTTGGGCTGCGGCCTGCTGGCGTTGCGCTTCCCCGAGTGCAGCAAGCACTTGGGGCCGCTCGTCGAGGGCACGATCGTGCCCAACGGCGCGCGGGTGCCCGGCACCTCGTACCGGCTGGACCCGGTCAAGGCCGCCTGGGACATCGGCTGCATCGTCCGCTGGCTGGACTACAACGACACGTGGCTGGCGGCCGAGTGGGGGCATCCGTCCGATAACCTCGGCGGCATCCTGGCGGTGGCCGATCACCTCTCGCAAAAGCGCGTGGCAGCAGGCGAGCAACCGTTGAACATGCGCCAGGTGCTCGAAGCCATGGTCATGGCGCACGAAATCCAGGGGGTGCTGGCGTTGGAGAACTCCTTCAACCGCGTCGGCCTGGACCATGTGCTGCTGGTCAAGGTCGCCTCGACGGCAGTATGCGCCAAGTTGATGGGGGCCAACCGCGAGCAGCTGTTGTCGGCGCTGTCGCATGCCTTCGTCGATGGCCAGGCCTTGCGCACCTACCGCCATGCGCCTAATGCCGGCTCGCGCAAGTCGTGGGCCGCAGGTGATGCGTCAAGCCGTGGTGTGCGCCTGGCCGATATCGCCCTGCGCGGGGAGATGGGCATTCCGGGTGTGCTCAGTGCACAGCAGTGGGGCTTCTACGACGTCTTGTTCAGTCATACCAACAAGGATCTGGCGCTCAAGCCGGTCGACCAGCGTCAGCTGCGCCTGCCTCAGGCGTTCGGCAGCTACGTGATGGAAAACGTCCTGTTCAAGATCAGCTTCCCCGCCGAGTTTCACGCCCAGACCGCCTGCGAGGCGGCGCTGGTGTTGCATCCAAAGGTGCGTAACCGACTGCATGAAATCGAACGCATCGTCATCACGACCCATGAATCAGCGATCCGCATCATTTCCAAGGTGGGGCCGCTGGCCAATGCCGCTGACCGTGACCATTGCCTGCAATACATGACCGCCGTGCCGCTGATTTTCGGCAACCTGGTGGCTGAGCACTACGAAGACAGCTTCCATGCCGCGCACCCGACCATCGACCGCCTGCGCGAGAAGATGGAGGTGGTCGAGGAGCCGCGATTCAGCCGTGAATATCTTGAGGCTGACAAGCGCTCGATCGCCAATGCGCTGCAGGTGTTCTTCAACGATGGCTCAAGTACCGAGCAGGTGACGGTGGAGTATCCGATCGGTCATCGGCGGCGGCGGGCCGAGGGTATCCCGTTGCTTGAGGAGAAGTTCAAGGCCAACCTCGCTACCCGCTTTGCCGGGCAGCGTTGTGCGCAGATCTTTGCCTTGTGCAAGGCGCAGGCGCAGCTGGAGGCGACACCGGTGCACCGGTTTGTCGATCTGTTCGTGATCTGATGATGTTGTAGTGTTCATGCCGGCCTCATCGCGGGGCAAGCCCGCTCCCACGCAGTTCGCTACATGGGCCGTGGATTGCGTGGGAGCGGGCTTGCCCCGCGATGAGGTCGGTACAGGCACTGCAAGACCCACAAAAAAGCCCCGGCATTTCTGCCGGGGCTTCTCTTACAGCGTGAAGCTTAACGCTCGTCGCTGTTGTTACGCCTGAACAACCGGGATCTTGGCGCTTTCGGCCGCTTCACGGAACTCGGCGATCTGGTCGAAGCTCAGGTAGCGGTAGACGTCGGCAGCCATGCTGTCGATGTCCTTGGCGTACTGCATGTACTCTTCGACAGTCGGCAGTTTGCCGATGATCGAAGCGACAGCAGCCAGCTCGGCCGAGGCCAGGTAGACGTTAGTGGCGTCGCCCAGACGGTTCGGGAAGTTACGGGTCGAAGTGGAGACCACGGTAGAACCGGTCTGCACACGTGCCTGGTTACCCATGCACAGCGAGCAGCCTGGCATTTCCATGCGTGCACCGGCCTTGCCGTAGATGCCGTAGTAGCCTTCTTCGGTCAGCTGGTGGGCGTCCATCTTGGTTGGCGGGGCCAGCCACAGACGGGTCGGGATACCGCCCTTGACCTTGTCCAGCAGCTTACCGGCAGCGCGGAAGTGACCGATATTGGTCATGCACGAACCGATGAACACTTCGTCGATCTTCTCGCCCTGTACCGAAGACAGCAGGCGCGCATCGTCCGGGTCGTTCGGCGCGCAGAGCACAGGCTCTTTGACGTCGGCCAGGTCGATCTCGATGATCTCGGCGTATTCGGCATCGGCGTCGGCCGACAGCAGTTGCGGGTTGGCCAGCCAGGCTTCCATGGCTTGCGCACGGCGCTCCATGGTACGCGCGTCACCGTAGCCTTCGCTGATCATCCAGCGCAGCAGGGTGATGTTCGACTGCAGGTACTCGGCAACGGCTTTTTCCGGCAGCTTGATGGTGCAGCCAGCAGCGGAACGCTCGGCCGAGGCGTCGGACAGCTCGAAGGCTTGCTCGACAGTCAGCTCGTCCAGGCCTTCGATTTCCAGGATGCGACCGGAGAAGGCGTTTTTCTTGCCTTTCTTCTCTACGGTCAGCAGGCCTTGCTGGATGGCGTAGTAAGGGATGGCATGTACCAGGTCACGCAGGGTGATGCCCGGTTGCAGTTTGCCCTTGAAACGCACCAGGACCGACTCAGGCATATCCAGTGGCATGACGCCAGTGGCTGCGGCGAACGCCACCAGGCCGGAACCGGCCGGGAACGAGATGCCGATTGGGAAGCGGGTGTGCGAGTCGCCGCCGGTGCCGACGGTGTCAGGCAGCAGCATGCGGTTCAGCCAGCTGTGGATGATGCCGTCGCCTGGACGCAGCGACACGCCGCCACGGGTGCGGATGAAGTCTGGCAGGGTGTGGTGGGTGGTGACGTCGATCGGCTTCGGATAAGCCGCGGTGTGGCAGAACGACTGCATCACCAGGTCAGCGGAGAAGCCCAAGCACGCCAGGTCTTTGAGTTCATCACGGGTCATAGGACCGGTGGTGTCCTGAGAACCGACGGTGGTCATCTTCGGCTCGCAGTAGGCGCCCGGACGTACGCCTTGGCCTTCTGGCAGACCGCAGGCGCGGCCGACCATTTTCTGTGCCAGGGTGAAGCCTTTGCCGGTGTCGGCTGGCTGCTCGGGCTTCTTGAACAAGTCCGATGCACCCAGGCCCAGTTCGGCGCGGGCTTTTTCGGTCAGGCCGCGGCCGACGATCAGCGGGATACGGCCGCCAGCGCGGACTTCATCGAGCAGCACTTCGGTTTTCAGGGCGAAGGTAGTGACCAGCTCGTCGCTTTCGTGACGGCGCACTTCACCTTTGTACGGGTAGACGTCGATGACGTCGCCCATGGCCAGGTTGGTGCAGTCGAATTCGATCGGCAGGGCGCCGGCGTCTTCCATGGTGTTGTAGAAGATCGGGGCGATCTTGGTGCCGAAGCAGAAACCGCCAGCGCGCTTGTTCGGCACGTTAGGGATGTCGTCACCGAAGAACCACAGCACCGAGTTGGTCGCCGATTTACGCGACGAGCCAGTACCGACCACGTCGCCGACGTAGGCGACCGGGAAGCCTTTGGCGCGCATCGCTTCGATCTGCTTGAGCGGGCCAACCGAACCCGGTTGCTCAGGCTCGATGCCGTCACGGGCCATCTTCAGCATGGCCAGGGCGTGCAGCGGGATGTCTGGGCGCGACCAGGCGTCCGGGGCAGGGGAAAGGTCGTCGGTGTTGGTTTCGCCAGGCACCTTGAACACGGTCAGGGTGTATTTGTCGGCGATCGCTGGACGGTTGGTGAACCACTCGCCAGCAGCCCACGACTCGAGCACGGCCTTGGCGTGGACATTGCCCGCCTTGGCTTTCTCGGCGACGTCATGGAAGGCATCGAACATCAGCAGGGTGTGCTTGAGCTGTTCGGCCGCGACGGCGCCCAGTTCGGCGTCGTCCAGCAGCGCGACCAGCGTTTCGATGTTGTAGCCGCCCTGCATGGTGCCCAGCAGCTCGGTGGCGTGCTTGCGGTCGATCAGCGGCGACTTGGCTTCGCCCTTGGCGAGGGCGGAGAGGAAACCGGCCTTGACGTAGGCGGCTTCGTCGACGCCTGGCGGTACGCGGTCGGTGATCAGTTCTACGAGGAAGGCTTCTTCGCCGGCCGGCGGGTTTTTCAGCAGCTCGACCAGGCCTGCGGTTTGTTCGGCGTTCAGCGGCTGGGGCACGATACCCAGAGCGGCACGCTCTTCGATGTGTTTGCGGTAGGCTTCAAGCACAGTTATTACCCTCATCAGTGGTCCCTAAAGGGAGTCCGGGACGCTCATCCAGCATTCTCATGCACCCATGCGCAATGACGGCTTCTTGGGCCGCCCAGCCAGGGTCGCAGAGAATCCTTACAGAAGCTGCTTTCAAAGTTTTACGCCTGTAGAACGGAGGCTGATGAGGGGTTGGCGCGGACCATGCGAGGGTGCATGAGCCGGGCCAACGCCGTTCTACCGGATCAACTGTGCTCGTGACGCTTTGAAAACAGCTTCCAACGGACATTGTTGCCTTGAAAAGGCGGAGTGATTCTACGGCAAAAAGCGAACGAAAGTAAGGCGGCACTTATGACTTTAACGGGTGACCCTGGTTAGACAAAGGGCTAACATGGAGCCGTGTTCCACCGCCAAGCCGTTGTTTTTTCATGTCCAATCAATCCATCAAAACCCCTTGCGTGGGCTTGTGCTCTACCGTCTACGGCGACCTGGTGTGCCGCGGCTGCAAGCGTTTTCACCACGAAGTGATCCACTGGAACGGCTACAGCGACGAGCAAAAGCGCGCGGTCTGGCTGCGCCTGGAGCAATTGCTGGTGCAGGTGATGATGGCCAAGCTTGAGGTGTTCGACAAAGACTGCCTGCGCCAGCAATTGGAGCAGCGCTCGATTCGCTTCGTCGCCCATCAGTCCGAATACTGCTGGGCGTATCAGTTGATCGCCCGCGGCGCGCGAATGATCCGCGACCTGGAAGCCTACGGCATGGCCTTGATGCCGGAGTTTCGCGACTGGGAGCTGCCGCAGCTGCGCGATGCCATCGACCGCGAGTTCTTCTTGCTGTCCGAGGCGCACTACGAGCGCTACATCGCCCCGCGCTTTTTGCGCGACGCCCTGGAATTGGGCGCCGGGCAGGCCTGACTCAGTCGCCGGTGTATTCGCAGCCGCTGGTGCAGGTTTCGTGGATGCGTACTTTCGACAGCTCAGGCAGCAGCGGCTTGACCTGTTCCCAGATCCACTTGGCGATGACTTCACTGGTCGGGTTTTCCAGGCCAGGGATGTCGTTCAGGTAGTTGTGGTCCAGCTGCTCGTAGATCGGCTTGAAGATCGCCTTGATCTCGGAGAAATCGCGGATCCAGCCAGTGTGCGGGTCAAGCGGGCCGGTCAGGTGCAGGGCGACCTTGAACGAGTGGCCATGCAGGCGACCGCACTTGTGGCCTGGCGCGACGTTGGGCAGGCGGTGGGCCGATTCGAATGTGAATTCCTTGAAGATTTCCACGCTGTAGAGACTCTTGTAAAAAATGCTGACGGCGATTCTACCAGCATGCCCGCTACAACGGTTGCAGCCGTTCGTGCAGCCGCCCGGTGGCGATCAACTCGAGTAACTCATCGCCCAATCGCTGGCTCTCGGCAATCGCCTTGTACCAATAGCGCTTGCGGCTTGGCGCATCGCCCATGAACCGCTTGAAGTCGTTGCGGTCAGGTAGCTTGCCGTAGGGCAGGGCCGCCAGGTAGTGCGCAGAGGGGGTCATCAGCAACACATTCTGCAGCCGCGTGGCGTCACCCTTGCGCCAGGGCAGGGCCTTGTCGAACCAGCCGGGCACCACCTTGTCGGTGAAGTGCGGGTAGATCACCAGGTCATCGCCGCGGTAGGGCAGGTCCAGGTGGTAGTCGAGCAAGCCGCCGTCACGGTAGGTGCCGCTGCCAGCGCCTGGAATATCATGCACCCCGTGCATGACCATGGGGATCGAACCGGAGGCGAGCAGGGCGTGGCGCAGGTTGGCCAGGTCCAGCGGCAGGTAGCGCGAGGGGAAGTCGGTCAGCTCATCCAGCGGCGGTGGCGAACGCCCGTCATGCAGGATGATCCGTTCGAAATGCCGGCCCAGCCGGGCGCGCCCAAGCAGGTTGCTGGCAATCACCGAAGACAAGCCCAGCCCTAGCCGAGCGCGATGGTCGTCGGCCAGCAGGCCGTGGCTTTTCACCACCATGATGTTCAGCCGGTAGTGCGCATTGGCCAGGATCTGCCCATCGTTGCCCTGCAACAGGTCATCGAGCATGCGCTGGCAGCTGCGGCTGATTTCGGCGGGCGTCACGCCCTTGGCGAAGTCTTGCTCGGTGTACAGCTCGCCCAGGCGGCGCAGGCCGGCAACCGGGTCATCGAGGCAGGCGCTGGCGAAGCGCCAGGAGCCGATCGAGGCGCCAATCAATGCCCGCTGGCGCGGCGCCGAAGGCAGCCACTCACCGAACAGCGCCAGGTCCAGGCCTTGGATCCCCAGCGGCTTTGGCCCGCCCGCAGCACCAGGCACCACGCCCACATCGGCGGCGCGCAGGCCGCGCTCGCGGATCTGTTGCAAGGCACGCTTGCCCGCCTTGAACGTCAGGGCAGGGGACTTGATATGGATGGCGCTCATGCACGACCTCGCGGCTAACAAGCGGGGCATTATAGGGAACCGGCGGCTAACGCGCTGCGCTATCATGGCGCCAGCTGTTTTCAGGTTGAGTTAAGGACCGGTGGTTAATCTTAACCCCGTAGACAAATTACACATCTCGACGGAGAGACCCTCATGAAAACTTTGACTGCCCTGTTCACCGCCGCTGCCCTGGCCTTTGGCGCCAACGTTGCCCTGGCCAAAGACGTCCAGCCTGACGAAGTGGTCAAGCTGGTCAACGCCAAGACCATCATGTCGCTGGACGAATTGAAGGCCAAGGCGGTCGCCAAGCACCCAGGCGCCACCGTCACCGATTCGGAACTCGAAGACGAGTACGGCCGCTACATCTACAAGGTCGAGCTGCGTGATGCGCAGAACGTCGAGTGGGACGTGGACCTGGACGCCAAGACCGGTGAAGTACTCAAGGACGCTCGGGATAACTGATGAACCCTGTACCGCGAACGGCGCGCTACCTCGCCCTTGCGCTGATGACCGTCTGTTCGCTGGCCGTGGCCCGTGACCTTGACCAGGATGAAGCCCTTGAGCTGCGGCAAAAGGGCATCATCCTGCCGCTTGAGCAACTGCTCGAGTCCGCCCTGGGGCGTTACCCCGGGGCGCGGCTGTTGGAGGCGGAGCTGGAAGAAAAGCACAACCGTTACGAGTATGAAGTCGAGTTGCTGACCCCTGCCGGCGTAGTGCGCGAGATCAAGCTGGACGCCCGCAGTGGCGTGCTGCTCAAAGACGAGGAAGACGACTGAATGCGCCTGCTGCTTGTCGAGGACAATGTCCCCCTGGCGGACGAACTGACGGTGGGCCTGCAACGCCAGGGCTACGCCGTGGACTGGCTGGCCGATGGCCGCGATGCGGTGTACCAGGGCCAAAGCGAACCCTATGACCTGATTATCCTCGACCTGGGCTTGCCCGGGTTGCCGGGGTTGGAGGTGTTGGCCCAATGGCGCGCGGCAGGCCTGGCCACCCCGGTATTGATCCTCACCGCGCGCGGCTCCTGGGCCGAGCGCATCGAAGGGCTCAAGGCCGGGGCCGACGATTACTTGAGCAAACCGTTCCACCCCGAAGAGCTGCAACTGCGCATCCAGGCCTTGCTGCGCCGTGCGCGGGGCCTGGCCAACCAGCCGAAGTTGGAAGCTGCCGGGCTGCACCTGGATGAGGGGCGGCAATGCGTCAGCCGCGAAGGTGTCGACATCCAGCTGACCGCCGCCGAGTTTCGCCTGCTGCGCTACTTCATGCTGCATCCGGGGCAGGTGTTGTCCAAAAGCCACTTGGCCGAGCACCTGTATGACGGCGAGACCGAGCGCGATTCCAACGTGCTCGAAGTGCACGTCAATCACCTGCGACGCAAACTCGGGCGCAGCGTGATCGAGACCCGTCGCGGCCAGGGCTACGTCTACGCCGGGAACAGCCAGTGAAGTCGATTCAGGCGCGCCTGAGCCTGGGCCTGGTCGCGGTGCTGGTGGTGGTCGGCCTGGCCTTGGCCCAGTTGACTTTGTGGCTGTTCGAGGTAGGCCTGCAACGCTACCTGGAAACCGGCCTGCGCAAGGAAAGCGAGAACCTGCTGGTAGCCATGGTGCGCGGCCCCAACGGCCTGCAGCTGGACGAGCGGCGGGTGTCTGCCGCCTACCAGCGGCCCTTCTCTGGCTATTACTTTCGCATCGACTTCGACAAGGGCACCTGGCGCTCACGTTCGCTGTGGGACCTGGACATGCCCAAGCCGTCTAAGCCCGGCCTGGAAGACAGCCATGAGCTAGGGCCAGAAGGCCAGCAGCTGCTGGCCTTTCGCGCCGATTACCGGCGCCTGGGGCAGGACATCTCGATCAGCGTCGCCCAAGACTATTCACCCGTGCGCGATGGCTTTCGCCGGATGCAGCAGATTGGTCTAGGCATGGGCCTGGTGGCGCTGGTGCTGGTGCTGGTGTTGCAGCGCATCACAGTGACCCGCTCACTGCGCCCACTGGAGCGCGCCCGCCAGCAGATCGCCCAGTTGCAGCAAGGCCAGCGCTCTCAGCTGGATGCCCAGGTGCCCAGTGAGTTGCAACCGCTGGTGGATCAGGTCAACCACCTGCTGGCGCACACCGAAGACAGCCTGCGACGCTCGCGCAATGCCTTGGGCAACCTCGGCCACGCACTGAAAACGCCGCTGGCGGTATTGATCAGTCTGGCCTCCAGTGAACGGCTCAAGGATCTGCCCGAGGTGCAGGCGCAGATGCGTGAGCAGCTGGAACAGATCCAGCAACGCCTGACCCGCGAACTAAACCGGGCCCGGCTGGCCGGCGATGCGCTGCCGGGCGCGCAGTTCGACTGTGATGCAGAACTGCCGGCGCTGCTGGCAACCTTGGGCATGATCCATGGTGAAGGGCTGTTGCTTGAGCGCGATGTCGCACCGGGGTTGCTGCTGCCGTGGGACCGCGAAGATTTGCTGGAGCTGCTCGGTAATCTGTTGGACAACGCCTGCAAGTGGGCCGACAGCGAAGTGCGCCTTGGCATTGCCCAGACGAGCGATGGCTATCAGCTGTGGGTCGACGATGACGGCCCGGGGATTCCCGAAGCCAACCGCATGCAGGTGCTTGAGCGCGGATCGCGGCTCGACGAGCAGGTCGATGGGCATGGCCTGGGCCTTGGCATCGTGCGCGATATCGTCGAGGCCTGGGGCGGGCGCATCGCCTTGCTGCAAAGTCCCCTGGGTGGGTTGCGGGTAAGCATCGAGCTGCCGCGCAAGGGGCGCTGAATTTCGTCGTTCGCCGGGTCTCATCGCGGGGCAAGCCCGCTCCCACGCCATCGTCGACCTAGCCGCACATTCGTGGGAGCGGGCTTGCCCCGCGATGAGGCCGGCCCTGCCAGCCCACGTCCCACCCTGCAAAAATATTGCAGCTCAAGCGCATTTTTTTGAATTGGCCCCAAAACGGTGCACCCGGCACAATCCCTGCCACGAAACTTACCAGTTTCCATCTCCACGGACGGAACCCCTTAGCGATTGCATCTGCAATACAGGGCCCAGGCCAATTGCGGCTGGGCTTTCTTTTTAAAAAACATAACCCATCAACCCCTGGAACACGATCAACTGCCCGATGTCTGCCTCGCGTCCTGAAAGTCGATTGCAGCGCCTGTTGCCGGCGCCTCTGAATATCCCCCGCAAAGAATGGCTACGTGCCGGCCTCGGCGCACTGCTTGGCCTGTTCCTGGCCGGTTGGTTGTGCAGCCTGGCCTACGGCCCCTCCATCGCGTTACACCTGCTCGGCCCCCTGGCCGCCACTGCGGTGCTGGTGTTCGCAGTGCACTCCGGGCCTTTGGCGCAACCCTGGCCGGTGCTGGGCAGCTATGCCCTGGCCGGTGCGGTGGGCCTGGCGATGCGCCATGGTTTTGGTAGCGAGCTGTGGGTCGCTGGCGCCGCCCTGGGCATCTCGATCCTGGTGATGTGCCTGCTACGCTGCCTGCATCCACCCGGTGGTGGCGTGGCGGTCAGTGCGGTGTTGGCCGACTCAGGGCTGGTTGCGCTAGGCGATCACCTGCTCGAGCCGATCATGCTCAACGCGCTGATCCTGATCACGGTTGCGGTGCTCTACAACCGCCTGACCGGGGTGCGCTACCCCAAGGGCCCCTTGCCGCGTAAAGACCTGCATCACACCCACGATCCATTACCCAGCGAGCGCGTCGGTATCAACAGCGCCGACCTCGACCAGGCGCTGGAAGACATCGGCGAGTTCGTCGACGTCACCCGCGACGAGCTGGAGCGGATCATCCTCGCCACCGAGCAACACGCCTTGCAGCGCAGCCTGGGCGGGATCACCGCCGCCTCGGTGATGTCGCGGGATATTCAGTTCGCCAGCAAGCACACCACCTTGGAGCAAGCCTGGAAGATGCTCGCCAGCCATCACCTCAAGACCCTGCCAGTGCTTGATCAAGGCCGCCTGGTGGGCATCGTCAGCCTTAGCGACCTGGTTGGCCCGGCCATGGCTCGTGGGCGTTTCAGCTGGCGCGGCGTGCTGCGGCGCAAGCCGGTGCTGATGGAGCAGGTGATGAGTCGGCGGGTGGTCAGCGTCAGCAGCCAGCACCCGCTGGAGCGGCTGTTGCCGCTGCTCAGCGAGCAGGGCCTGCACTGCCTGCCGGTGCTCGATGGCGACAGCCTGGTCGGGGTCATCACCCAGAGCGACCTGATCGCCGGGCTCAAGCGACACTTGCTCAACGCCGCTGCGCTGAAATCAGATGATCGGGTCCCAGCGCTGTGACCAATCGCTGGCGCCGGCGGCGACTTGCCGGCGCAGCACGCTGAAGGCCTGCTGCAAGGCCTCGCTGTCGCGTTTGCGGGCATACACCAGGAAGGTCGGGTAGGTGAACTCCGGCGCCTGCGGCACCCGCTCGAACACGCCGCTGTCCAGGTACGCCTGGACCACGCGGGTACGGAAATAGCCGCTGCCGCCCTGGTCGAGAATGAACTGCAAGGCCAGTGGGCCGAGGTTGAAGCTCAGCGCCGCGCGGGCACAGTCGGGCAGGGCGGCGTCGTGCTGGCGGCGAAAAGCTTCGCCCCAGTCGATATAGATGTAGGGCTCGGGCAGATCGACGCGGCGGATGCGGATGAGCTTTTCTTCCATCAACTGCTCGACCTGCAGGCCCGGCCCGTAGGTCGGCTGATAGACCAATGCCGCGTCCAGCAGGCCCATCTCCACTTTGCGCAGCAGCGACTCGCCGTCGCTGACCTCGCTGCGAATCGCGTGACTCGGCAGCTCGCGGTGCAGGGCGCTGACCCAGTCGAGCAGCATCGGATTGCCCAGGCTCACTTCACCACCGAGATGCAGCACTTGCTGGCAGCCCTGTGGCAGCGGCAGGTCGCGGCGCGCCGCCTCCCAGGTCTCGACCAGCTGGTTGGCGTAGGTGACGAACGCTTCGCCGTCGCTGGTCAAGCTGGCGCCGCTGCGGCTGCGCACGAACAGTTGGCAGCCCAGCTGCTGTTCCAGGCGCTGGACCCGCGCGGTGATCGCCGTTTGCGAGACGAACAGGCGCTCGGCGGCGGCGACCAGGCTGCCGCAACGGACGATTTCCAGGAAGGTACGGGCCTGATCGATGTCCATGGCTGAGCTCGTTGAGGTAGGTGGCGGCTATTCTAGAGGCTTCGCACCGGATTGGGGCAGCGGCGTGTTGGCTTTACCGCCTGCCCCGCGCAGTGGCCGCTCAATGCGCCAGTAGCGCCAGCAGTTCGCTGAAGCCTGGGCGCTGGGCGACGTCGGCCTGCTGGCAGTGCTCGGCCAAAGCCTGCAGCTGCTCATCGGGCTGCGTGCAGTGCGCCAGCAGTTCGCTCAGAAGAATGCCGAAGGCGCGTACTTCCAAACGCTGCAAAAGGATGGCGGCAGGCTGCTCGGCTGTTGAGTGGAAGGAGGCCGCGCCGAAGTCGCCGAGCAGGCACTGGCCGTGGTCATCGCAGAGGATGTTGTGTGCATACAGGTCGCCATGGCTCAGGCCACGGGCGTGCAGGTGCGCGCAGACCGAGGCGATGCCCAGGGCCAGGCGGCGCAGCGCCGTGGGCGATAAACGGCGTGCGTCCGGATACTGGTCGCGGGTGCAGCTGGCAAGGCTCGGCGGCCCGGCGAGGTTGTGCCAATGGGCGGGGATCAACTGCATGGCCAGGGCCGGTAACTGTTGCGGATGGTCATCGATGCGTCCGGCCAGGCGCACCAGTTGCGGGTGATCACCGGCAGCGATGCAGGCGCTCATTTCCGCCAGGGGCGAGCCGTCGCTGGTAATCGCCCCTTTGTACAGTTTGACCGCCAGTGGCGCGTCCTGGCCGCGCCAGTGCGCAAGGTGGATCAAGCCGGAAGCGCCGCGACCGAGCTCTGCCCCAAGCTCGATGTCTTGCCAGGCAATGCTCGGGCACGGGGCATCCACAGGGGGCGCGACAAAGCCCTCCGGTAGCGGGTTACCGGCATAGGCCAACCAGGCCAGGCGCGGCATTCGCAGCAGCCAGTCGGGCAGGCTGGTGAGGCGATTGCTGGCGATACGCAACAGCTCCAGCCGTTGGCAATCAGCCAGGCTTGCGGGCAGGGCGCTCAGGCGATTGCCGGTCAGCATCAGCTTTTGCAACTGTTGGCATTGGCCCAGGCTGTCTGGCAAGCGTTCAAGCGCGTTGTCCGTGAGGATCAGCGCCCGCACGCTGGGCGGCAGCGCGGCGCCGCTCACCTCGCTGATCTGATTGCTCCTAAAGCCAATGGTCTCAAGCTTGGCGCAGCGTCCCAGCGCCTCGGGCAGGTGGTTGAAGCGGTTGTTGGAGCAGAACAGCACTTTGAGCCGGGTCAGCCGATGCAGATCCTCGGGCAGTGTGCTCAGGGCATTGTCGCTCAGGTCGAGTATTTCCAGGCTCTCGGCCAGCGCGAAGATTTCCTCGGGGAACTGCTCGAGGCCTTGCTTGAGGTTAAGGCGGGGGATGCCGCGCAGGCGGCCGGCTCTGAGGTCGTCGAGGCTATGCATGGGGCAGTGGCACGGGTGCTGGGGCAGGGCCCGGCATGATACCGGCAAATTCTCCCTGGGCGTGGCGCTGGGTCTGCGAATTTGCAGGTCGGTTATGGACTTTCGTCCCATGGCAGGCGCGTGCTGGCGGTCCATACTGGAGGCTCGCCCTTCAATAACAACAAGTATTTAGGTTGCGACCGACATGACTTACCAGCACAGCTACGCCCGTTCCATTGCCGATCCCGTGGCCTTCTGGGCCGAGCAGGCCGAGCATTTGGCCTGGCATCGCAAGCCTTTGCAGACCCTGCAAGACAACCCCGACGGTACCCACCGCTGGTTCGCCGATGGCCGCCTAAATAGCTGCTACCTGGCGCTCGATCATCAGATCGAGCAGGGCCGCGGCGAGCAGACCGCGCTGATCTACGACTCGCCGGTGACCGGCGTGCAGCAGCGCTTCAGCTACCAGCAGCTATGCGATGAAGTGGCGCGCCTGGCCGGGCTGCTGCGCGAGTTGGGCGTGTGCAAGGGCGATGGGGTGATCATCTACATGCCCATGGTGCCCCAGGCGGCGATGGCCATGCTGGCCTGTGCGCGGATTGGCGCGGTGCATTCGGTGGTGTTCGGTGGCTTTGCCGCCAACGAGCTGGCGCTGCGCATCGACGATGCCCGGCCGACGCTGCTGCTCACCGCCTCGTGTGGGCTGGAGTTCGAGCGGGTGATCGAATACAAGCCACTGGTCGACCGCGCGCTGCAGCTGGCCACGCATCAGCCCAAGCAGGTGCTGGTGCTGCAGCGACCGCAGGCGCGTGCTGAACTGCAAGCCGGGCGTGACCTGGACTGGACTCAAGCGCTGGCCAACGCCCAGCCCGTGCCACCGGTCGAGTTGGATGCGGGCGATCCGCTGTACATCATGTACACCTCCGGCACCACCGGCAAACCCAAGGGGATCGTGCGCGAGAACGGCGGCAACGCGGTGGCCCTGAGCTTTGCCATGCGCCATATCTACGGCATGCAGGCCGGCGATGTCTGGTGGGGGATCTCCGACGTGGGCTGGGTGGTCGGCCACTCACTGATCGTCTATGGGCCATTGATGAACGGCTGCACCACGGTGTTCTACGAAGGCAAGCCGATCCGCACCCCCGATGCCTCGGCGTATTGGCGGGTAGTCGAGCAATACCAGGTCAATGCGCTGTTCTGCGCGCCCACTGCCATGCGTGCGATTCGCAAGGAAGACCCCGATGGCGAACTGATCGCCCGGCATGATTTGAGCTCGCTGCGCCAGTTGTTCCTGGCAGGGGAGAAGCTCGACTCCAGCACCCATCAATGGCTGGAACGGGTCAGCGGCAAGCCGGTGCACGATCACTGGTGGCAAACCGAGACCGGCTGGCCGGTCACCGCGCCTTGTGTCGGCCTTGAGGGCAGCGCCGCCCGGCCCGGGTCGAGTAATCGCGCCGTGCCCGGTTATCACGTGCAGGTGCTGGATGACGACGGCCAGCTGCTGGGGCCCAACCAGCAAGGCGCGATCGTGATCGCCTTACCGCTGCCACCCGGTTGCAGCCAGACCCTGTGGGGTGATCATGAGCGCTATCTGCAGGCTTATCTGCAGACCTATCCGGGCTACTACCACACCGGCGACGGCGGGTATCTGGATGACGATGGCTTCGTCTACATCATGGGCCGTACTGACGATGTGATTAACGTCTCCGGGCACAGGCTGTCGACTGGCGAAATGGAGGACTTGGTGGCACGCCATCCAGCAGTGGCCGAATGCGCGGTGATCGGTGTGCATGACGAGATCAAAGGGCAGGTGCCGTTGGCACTGGTGGTGCTCAAGGATGGCCAAGGGATTGGCGAGCAGCAGTTGCAGAAGGACCTGGTGGCCAGCGTGCGCGAGCATATCGGCGCGTTGGCGTGTTTTAGCCAGGTGCGCTTGGTCAAGCGTTTGCCCAAGACTCGCTCAGGGAAGATCCTGCGGGCCGTGCTGCGCAAGATTGCCGATGGCCAGGATTATGTGCCGCCTTCGACCTTGGATGATCCGGCGGTGCTTGGCGAGATTGAAGGGGTGTTGGCGGATTTGCCCAGGGCTGGCTGATGCGGCGGCGCTGATATCGCTATCGCGGGGCAAGCCCGCTCCCACGATAGCGCAGCGTTCACAGGTGGCGTGGAAGCGAACTGATGCTATCGCGGCTATCGTGGGAGCGGGCTTGCCCCGCGATAGCGGCGGTCAGTCCAAGCGCGTTACCGGCCCAACCTGATGCAACTGCCCCAAGCGACTGCGCGTACGCATCAGATCAGCAATCGCCCCACCCAGACTGTCCGCCAGCGGCCGCCGCGCAATCACCACCAGCTCGCGGTCCTGGTCATACAACACATCCACCAGGTTGACGAAGCGCTGCTGCGCCGCCAGCGAGCACTCGGCCAGGTCATCCAGACCTGCGATCACCCAGCGCTCATAGCGCCCAGCCAGGTGCAGATAATCGATCACCGCCGTCGGCTCCTCGCACAAATCGGCAAAGCCAAACATCACCTGTCGCTCATCGCTGGCCAGTGCGCGCAGCGGGCGCTGGTTCACCTCCAGCATGACCGGTTCGGTAGCGGGCACCAGCAACGCCTGCAACTGCTGCGGCTCACCCGGCCACACGTAGTGGCCCTGGGTAAAGCGCTGATGCGCGCGGTTGGCGGGCAGGCTCCGAAAATCGGTATCGCCGCCCACTTCGAGCACGTGCATGCGGCCGTTGATCAGGCGGATCACCGGCAGAAAACGCTCGTGATACAACGGATTGGGCAGCAGCCCCTCAGGGGCATAGTTGGACGTCACCAGGACAAAAATCCCCCGCTCGAACAGCGCCGTGAACAGCCGGGTCAGCAACATGGCATCGCCAATGTCATGCACATGGAACTCATCGAAGCACAGCACGCGGCACTTGCCGATCAACTCATCCAGGGTCGCGCCCAAGGCATCGTCCTGCGCCCGGTGGCGATGCATGCCCTGGTGCAGGCGAGCGAAGAAGTCATGAAAGTGCAGACGACACTTGGCCTCGATTGCAAGCGCCTGGAAAAAACCATCGAGCAGCCAGCTTTTGCCGCGCCCGACCGCGCCATACAGGTACAGGCTGCGTGCCTGGCCTTGCTCCAGCAGTGCCAACTGCTCGGCCATGCAGGCAATCACCCGGCGCTGGCCGTCGCTCAGGGTGTAGCCACGCTCGCGGGCTTTTTCCTCGAAGCTGGCCAGCAGCGCACTGTCGGCGCGCGCTTCGCTGCGTAGGCGTTGCTGCAGGTGGCGCAGCGGCGTGGGGATCCAGGCGGACACAGCGAAAGTTCCTCGAAGGACAGGGCAGGGCGCAGCATGCGCGAGGGCGGCTATTTTGACCAATAGATAAATTGGCAGGCAACGATCGCACTATGCGATAGCTCCGATACTGGGCGGATACCGGACAACGTCGCTCGTCAGCTCACGCAGCTTGGTGCTTTGCGGATGCGCGCACGCCGGCGCTGCTCGAGCAGTCTGGCGACTCAGCTTTTGCGTTCGAGTTGCCGTTCGATCATGTACTTGACCGCCAGGCGGCGCTCCTTGAGGCGATGCAGATCGTCATCGTTGGCGATGCCCGCCGAGATCGATTCTGCGGCCAGCACCTGATTGTCGATATCGATGTACTCGTCGAGCAGGCGGTCGAGCTTCGGGTCTTGCTGGCGGCGCTGCTGGACGATCTCGCGTGGGTAGTGCAGGTCCTGGTACAGGTCATGGGAAACTGGCATTGCGCCCTCCTTGTGATGCGCTGATATGGCTTATCTGATTGGAAGGGGGCAAGGCGATTGTGTTGAGGCAGCGTTGAGAAATTACGACGGGTGGTCGAGTGGTGCCTGCGCGATCACCGCGCTACCCAGGGGAGCAAACTTACACCGCGATGAGGCCCGCGCAGGGCCCCCAATGACTAACCTGCTGTTTTCCGGCAATTTTTTTTAAAAAAAACTTCCCACATCGAACGTTTGTTGTTAAAGTGCCGCGCATTCCCCGACAGCAACCCATGTTGTCATCCAAGGGGAGTTGTCAGAACGACAGTGCTCAGCACTCGTCGCATCCGATACAGGGGCGTCGCCAAGCGGTAAGGCAGCAGGTTTTGATCCTGCCATGCGTTGGTTCGAATCCAGCCGCCCCTGCCATTTTCTTTCCTCGCTTTACCCTCCAACACTCTCCTGCTTTATTCGTTTGAAAAACGGCCGAGCTTCCTGCTCAGACCGCTCCCAACAGATCGTTCAATGCCTGCGCCAGTACTTGCGCCTGCACCGGTTTCTGGATCACCAGGCTATCGGCCAACTCCAGGCCCTGCAGTTCGGCATAGCCCGTCAGGATCACCACCGGCAGCTTGGGAAAGCGCGTGCGCGCTGCCAAGGCCAACTGCGCGCCATTGAATTCGGGCATGGCGAAGTCGGTCAGCAGCAGGTCGATGTGCTCATCGAGCAGCACCAAGGCCTGCTCGCCGCTATGCGCCTGGCGCACCTGATAGCCGTGCAGGCGCAACACATCGCCAATCATGTCGCGTACCAGGTGATCATCGTCGACCAGCAATACGGTACGATCGCGCCCCTCGGCCGTCAGCGGCTGCGCTGGATTGACCACTGCCGCTTCAAGCACGTACGGCTGCTTGACCGCGGGCAGGTAGACCGACACCAGCGTGCCATGCCCCGGTGCGGTATCGATGCGCACCCCGCCACCGGATTGTTTGGCAAAGCCGAACACCTGGGCCAGGCCCAGGCCTGAGCCCTTGCCGATATCCTTGGTGGTAAAGAACGGCTCGAACACCTTGCCCACCACGTCCTCGCTCATGCCACAGCCGGTGTCGCGGATCGACAGCGAAACGTACTCGCCAGGCTCGGGGTCTTCCGGTCGCTGCGGGCGAGCCACCACCTGGGTGTTGCGCGTGGTCAGGGTCAATTGGCCGCCGTCGGGCATGGCGTCGCGGGCGTTGATCGCCAGGTTGAGAATGATCATTTCGGTCTGGGTCGGATCGGTCAGCGCTTGCCAGAGGCTGTCGTCCAGGTCCAGGCGCACCGAAATGTTGCCGCCCAGGGTACGGCGCAGCAGCTCCTCAAGGCCGGCCAATGTCTGATTGAGGTTCAGCGGCACCGGCTCCAGGCGCTGGCGGCGGGAGAATGCCAGCAATTGCGAGGTCAGCTTGGCGCCGCGCTCGCCTGCTTCGCGGATGTGTTGCAGGCGGCTGCGCGCCTTCTCGTAGTTTGCCTTGTCCAGGTCGCGCTCAAGGAAGCTGGCGCCGGTGAGGATCACCGTCAGCAGGTTATTGAAGTCGTGGGCCACGCCTGCAGTGAGCTGGCCGACCGCCTCCAGGCGCTGCATCTGTTGCAGCGCCGCTTCGATTCGTTCGCGCTCATCGATCTGCTCACGCAGGCGGGCGTTGGCCTCGGCCAGGCCCAGTGACGATTCACGCTCGCTGGTAATGTCGCGCGCCACGACGTAGAGCAGGGTGTCTTCCGGCACCACTACCCAGGACAACCAACGTTGCTGGCCACTGGCATGCTGGATGCGACCCACGAAGCGCGCACTGGTGCGGCCATGGGCGAGGGCTGCCAGCTCGGCAAGAAACGACTCCTGATCCTGTTCGGGCAACAGTTGCAGCAGCGAGGCCTGGCTCAGGCGCTCGCGGGAGATGCCCAGGCTAGCCTCCCAGGCAGGGTTGAGCGCCACGGGGGTGAGGTCTTTGTTCAGCACCGCGAGCAAATCCTGGGACAACTCCCAGGCGCGGTCGCGTTCGCGGGTGCGGCGCTCGACGCGCTCACCGAGCATCTCGTTGAGCTGTTTCAGCGCCTGGGTGGCCTGGCGCTGTTGCTGGATGTCCTGCAGCACACCGGAGAACCGCACGCAGCGCTCTTCGACAAACTGACGCTGGCCGCTGCTGAGCAACCAGCGTGGCTCCAGGCCGTTGGCCTGGGCGATACGAAACTCAACCCGGTAGCGGCCATCGCTGGTTGGCAGCATGGCTTGTTCGACCGCGTTGCGGACCATCTCCCGGTCATCGGGATAGATGCCTGCGTAGAACACATCCAGGCTCATCTCGGTATCGGTGGGCAGGCCAAACAGGGTCTTGCAGCGGTCGTCCCACAGCAGCAGGCCGTCTTCGGGGCGAAAGTCCCAGGTGCCCATGCCGGCGGCATCGATGGCAATCCGTGCGCGCGCCTCGACATCGGCCAAGGCCTCTTCGGCGCGGCGCCGACGTTGGCGCTCTTGCACTTCGGTCAGTGCCCGGCGCACGGCTTTGGGCAGCAGCGGCAGGTTCTTTTTCAGCACATAATCGGTGGCGCCGAGGCGGATCATCTCCACCGCATGCTCTTCGCCGTAGATCCCGGACAGGAAGATGAACGGCACATCTGGCGCCAGGCGCTGGGCAATCGCCAGCACCTCGGTGCCGGAGGAGCCAGGCAGCACGCAGTCACACAGGATCAAGTCGAAGCTGGCTTCACGCAGCGCGTGCTCGACGCCGATATGGTCGAACACCAACTGCGACTGAATCTGCAGGCCGCTGCGCTCCAGGCGCAGCAAGCTCAGCTCGGCGTCCATCGAGCTGTCTTCGACCATCAGCAGTTTCAGCGGGCTGGGCAGCATCGGCGCCAGGCTCAATTGCTGCCGCGCCGGTTCAGGCGCAACGAGCCAGGTGGCGGCTCGTTGAGCACCGCCCAAAACACCCCAAGGTCGGAGATGGCGGCGACGAACTCCTTGAATTCGACTGGTTTGACCACGTAGGCGTTGACCCCCAGTTCGTAGGCGCGCAGCAGGTCTGGCTCCTCGCGGGAGGAGGTCAGCATCACCGTCGGGATACTGCGCAGCTCGGCGGTGGCGCGTACTTCCTTGAGCACTTCCAGGCCATCGACCTTGGGCAGTTTCAGGTCCAGCAACAACACCGCCGGGTTGCCATCGGCGCGATCGGCGTAGGCGTTACGGCGTAACAGGTAATCAAGGGCATCGGCGCCATCGCGCAGGACGATGACTTCGTTGGCCAGTTGGCTGCGCTCCAGCGCAAGGAGGGTCAACTCCAGGTCCCTAGGGTTGTCTTCGACCAAAAGGATGGGCTTGAGCATGATCGTACGGTTGCCTCAGGTATTGATTGAATTACGCGGGAGCGTGAAATGGAAGCTGGCGCCCTGGTCGATCTGGCCATCGGCCCAGACTCGGCCATCGTGCCGTTCGATGATCCGCCGGACACTGGCCAAGCCAATCCCGGTGCCCTCGAAATCTTCCATGCGGTGCAGGCGTTGGAACACGCCGAACAGCTTGCCGGCATAGGCCATGTCAAAGCCCACGCCGTTGTCGCGGATGAAAATCTCGGTTTCGTTTTCCAGTTGCCGGGCGCCGATGTTGATCCGCGCAGGCTGGCGGCCCCGGGTGTACTTGATGGCGTTGGCGATCAGGTTGTGCAGGGCCATGTTGATGAAGGCTGGGTCGCCGATCACCTTGGGCAATTGCTCGACCTCCCAGACGATCTCGCGTCCGGCATAGTCGGGGGCCATTTCGCTGCGGATCGCCTCCACCAGGGTATTGAGGTCGACATCCGACAGACGCAGCGCCGAGCGGCCCATCTGCGAGAAATTGAGCAGGTTGTCGACCAAGGTGCCGGCAAAGTGCGCGGCTTCCTCGATGTGCTGCAAAAAACGCCGGCCGCGTTCGCTGAGCCCGGCGCCTTCGATTTCGCCGAGCAGCTCGGTGTAGCCGGCGATATGCCGCAACGGCGCCCGCAGGTCGTGGGACACGCTATACGAGAACGCTTCAAGCTCCTTGTTCGAACGCTTCAGCTCGCCGGCCAATTGCGCCAGCTCTTCGGCCTTGCGCAGGACGATGCCGAACACCGCGCCGCGCAGCTCCTGTACGCCTTCGATGATCAGCGGATCCCAGGCCTGGCAGAAACCGCTGAGCTGCTCTTGCCAGCGCTCGAAGCTGTTGCGCGGGTCGAGCGAGCCTTGCGCGCCGATGTGCTTTTCCGGGCGCCCGGCCCAGGTTACGGTGCGGATCTGCTCGGGGCGGAACCACACCAGGTAATTGGAGTGGATCTGCGAGATCGACACCGCCAGCAGGCCGCCAGCGTGTTCGGCCAGTTCCGGCAGCTCGTCGATATCGCGGCGAATGTTGTCGGTGTGGAACACCTCGCCACGCCCGCCCAGCCAGTGCACCAAGGCGTTGACCTGGGCCTCTGGCGGCGTGATGCCGATCAGGTCGCAGCGTTCGGCGGAGATGATCGCAGCGCCGCTGGCGCCAGCGAAGTCCAGCAGCACATCGGGCGACGCGCGCAGGCCTTGGCTGACGTTGTCATGGTCGGCCATCGAGGCAAGCATGCGCACGATGCGCTGGCGCATGTCGAGCAGGGTCTGGGTGCTGGTATGCGCCTCGCGTGACTCGATCTGCAGCGACAGCACGCTGCCGAGCAATTCGCAGGCGGTACGGGTCGGCAAGTCGACTCGGTGCGGCTGTACATGGTGGCACGAGACCAAGCCCCACAGCTGGCCATCGACCACGATCGACAGCGACATCGAGGCCAGGGTGCCCATGTTGCGCATGTATTGCAGGTGCACCGGAGAGACGCTGCGCAGCGCGGCAAAGCTCATGTCCAGCGGTTTGCCGGTGCGCGGGTTGTTGCTTGGGACCAGCACCGAGGCCTGGTAATTGGCATCTTCGATCACCCGGATGCGGTTGACCCGGTACAGCTCGCGGGCCTGGCGCGGAATGTCGGAGGCCGGAAAGCACAGGCCCAGGTAGCTCGGGTAGCCCGGGTCCGCCACTTCGGCCAGCACCTGGCCATTACCTTCGGCATCGAAGCGGTAGGCTTTGACCCGGCCGAAACCGGTGATGCGCTTGAGCTGCACCACCGACTGCTGCAGCAGCTCTTCGATCGAGCCTGCCTGGTGCACGCTACTGACGAAGGCACGCACCAGCGGGTAATAGTCGCCATGACCGGTTGGCCCCGGGCTTGAACGAATCGGTTCGAATTCGCTGATCAGCACCTGGTCATGACGATGCACCAGCACCCGCAGGCGCTCACCGCCCGGCACACCTTGGCGCAGTTGCACGTCGCCAATATGGAAGGGAAACACTTCGTCATCAGGCAGGTACTGAAGGTGCGCGCGCAGGTCGAAGCCTTCGCTGATCAGGTCGGGGAAGGTGCAGCCGACCAACTCGCGGGCTGGCAAGCCTAGCCAGCGCTCGGCGTTTTCGCTGGCCTGGAGGATGCGCAGGTCGTGCTCGTCCAGCACCAGCAGAAAGCCCTGCGGCTGAATGCTGCCGGGGACCTGGATCGGTTCCTGGGCACAGCGTTCGACCGCTTGGTCGAGCGCGTTCTGGGCAGTAGTCAAAAGAGGTTCTCCTGTCGGTTCCGTCCGCGCATGGCGGAATGCGCATGGCACAGGATGTTTCACATGCACGGTATCAGAATGTCGTCTGCTTTGCCGGCATATGGCCATTTGAGGGCTGATAAGTTCAGGGGTTCTGCCGCTGTGTCAGAAAATTCTTTCACAACAACAGATCGTGCCCTCTGTAGGCGCGGGCTCGCCCCGCGATGATGGCCTCCAGCCCCTACCAAACCTGCGCTAACCCCTTGTTATTAATGCCAAGGAAGGGGCCGCCGAGCCCGGCGCTATCTCCCCCGGCTGCTACCCTCAAGCTCAGTACCTACAGACAGGAATATCGAGGTGACGAGACGCTTTCTGGCCGTGTTGTCGGGCCTGCTGTTAAGCGCGAGCACCCTGGCGGCGGACTTTTTGGTCGAAGTGCGGGTCCAGGTGCAGCGCGGCTGCATGCTGGTCAACCAGCAGCGCGACGCTGGCGCGCAAGCGCTGGGTCGCATCGACCTGGGCGCGGTTGCGCGGCTGGACGGGCCGGGCGCGCCGTTGTCCGGCGTGCTGCTCAGCCAGCGCCCACCGCGGCTGGAGTGCAACCCTGATACGCCTTATCAGATCCGCGTCGACGGCGGCCAGCATGGCGGCGTTGGCGAACTGCGTTTTCTGGCCAGCGACGACCGCCAGGCCAAGCCCATTCCTTACCGTCTTTACCGCGATGCCGCCTGGCGCCAACCGTTGAGCGTCGGTGTGGCGCACGCGGCGCGGGTGCCGGACAGCGGTTCGGCGCAACTTCCGCTCTACGCGCGGATCGACCGACTGGCCTGGGTACCACGCCCAGGCCTGTACGCCGACCTGCTCAAAGTCACGCTCACCTGGTAGGGATATCGCCATGGACAAGGACGCCGCCCGATGAACCGCACCTCGTTCCTGCTGCTGACCCTCGGCCCGCTGCTGTTGCCCAGCTCAGTGGTGCATGGCACCACCACGGGGTTTATCGAGGCGCGCCTGGTGATCAGCGCGGCCTGCCAGATCAGCAGCGACCCGCAGCAACCGGCCACCTTGGGTAACCCCGGTGTGATGGATTTCGGCGCCCGCGGGCCAAGCTGGGACCAGCCCCTGCAAGGCCGGGTCGACGAGGCGGGCGGTGAGGGCGGGTTGCAGATCAGTTGCACGCCGTCGGTGCGCGCTTTCAGCGTGCGTATCAATGGCGGCCAGAATGGCGGCGATGGCGTGCGCCGCTTGAGTAATGGTCGCGAACTGATCCCCTATCAACTGGCCGTCGACCCCAATGGCAATAACCGTTATGGGGTCGGCCAGGCGCGCACCTTCACCATCAGCAGCACCCGACAGATTCCCATCCCGATCTACGGCGTGGTAGTCGCGCAACCGCGCGCACTGCCCGCAGGCCTGTACCGCGACACCCTGAGCGTGACCCTGGACTGGTAACACCCAAGGAGATTCCGATGCGCACTCATGTCACTTGCTCCATCCTCGCTGGCCTCGGTCTGGCCTTGGCGTCCCAGGCCCAGGCCGCGACCGTCACCGGCACGATCAACTCGACCCTGACCCTGACCGCCGCCTGCCAGGTCAACGGCAGCGCCGGCACCTCGGGGCTGAACTTCGGTAGCCTCAACTTCGGTACCCAGGACGCCTTGTTCGGTACTGCCAATGCCCAGGTACTCGGCCCGGGCGGTGGCGCCATGAGCATTCTCTGCTCCAATGGCACGGTGCCTTCGATCCGCGTGCGCGCCGGCGCCCATGACGGCCAGTCGACCGGTGGCACCCGCGCCCTGGCCGATGGCAGCGGCAACTTCGTGCCGTACGACTTCTACACCGATGCCGGCCACACCCAGGTGCTGGCCATCGACGGCACCATCACCTTGCCGACCAGCACGGGCGTGGCGCAGACCGTCAACCTGTATGGCCAGGCGCGTGGCAAGGCCGGGCTGCCGGCAGGCACCTATACCGACACGGTGGCAGTCGAGCTGACGTTCTGAGCCATGAGCGCCTGGCTGCGCAGTGGCGTCGGCGCCCTCGGCCTGCTGATGGCCTTGCCGCTGGGGGCGGTGACCAGCAGCACTTTCCAGGTCAGCGCGCAGATTGTCGCTGGCTGCCTGGTGGTGGGCGGGGTGAGCAACTATGGCGTGCTGAATTTCGGCAGCCAGTCGGCGCTGTCCACCGCCACCCTGAGCACCTCGTTGGGTGGCACCACGGTGACCTTCCAGTGCACCCCGGGGGTGGCGCTGAGCATGAGCCTGGATGGCGGCCAGAACAGCGCCAGCGGCAGCCGCAACCTCAAACGCAATGGCGGCAGCCAGTTGCTCGCCTACCAGCTCTATCGCGACGCCGCCCTGAGCCAGGCCCTGGCGATTGGCCAGAGCGTGAGCGTGAGCTACAGCGACCCGACGGCGATCAAGCTGCCGGTGTACGGGCGCACCCAGTTGAGCGGCACGCTGCCGGCCGGGACCTACACCGATGTGGTGCAGGTGACGGTGACCTGGTGAGGCCTGGATCAATCACAACGAGCGAAGGAGAGCAGCATGGGGGCAGGCGCAAAATGGGCGCGAACATTGATCGGTTTGCTGCTGCTGGCCAGTGTGCCAGCAGGGGCCGCCACCTCGGTGCTGATCTGGCCGATCGACCCGGTGCTCGAAGCTGACCAGAAGGCCGGCGCACTGTGGCTGGAAAACCGCGGCACGGCGCCGGCCAGCTTGCAAGTGCGGGTATTCGCCTGGCGCCAGGGCGAGTACCAGGAGCAGTTTCAGGCCCAGCGCGAGATCATCGGCAGCCCGCCGGTGGCCAATATTGCGCCCGGGCAAAAACAGCTGATCCGCCTGACCCGTACCGGCACTTCACCGGCCGGCCAGGAGCAGGCCTACCGGATCATCATCGATGAAATCCCCTCGCCGCTGCCGGCCGATGCGCCCAGCGAAGGCACCCTGGCGGCGATCCGCCTGCAAATGCGCTATTCGGTGCCGCTGTTCGTCTACGGCGAAGGCTTGTGGGGTAAGCCCGACCCTGAAGGCAAGCGCAGCGCCGAGGGCGTCGGCAAGCCGCAACTGAGCTGGCGCCCGGTCAGCGTGCAAGGCAAGCCCTACCTTGAGCTGCGCAACACAGGGCCGGTGCATGCGCGCCTGACTGATGTGGTGTTGCAGCAGGGCGGCCGGGATACGCCAGTGGTCGAGGGCCTGCTCGGCTATGTGTTGCCCGGCGCCAGCATGCGCTGGCCGGCACCGAGCGCGCCGAGTGCCGCCAGCGTGCTCAAGGGCCGGGTCAATGGACAGGATGCGGCCCAGGCGATCAGCCAGGGCCGTTGAAGCAATCGTGAAACGACGTCAGGGGCCATGGAGGACCCGACAATGGCTGGAAGCCGTGTGTGAAATGCGTGTCGCAGGCGACATGCCGCGTGTGCTTAGGCCTGTTGCTGATGGGGCCGGGCCTTGGCGTGGCCAACGAGCTGCCGCCGCCGCCCAGCGAAACCGCCGCCATTGCCGACGCCACGCTGTACCTCGACCTGTTGGTGAACCAGATGCCCAAGGCTGAGTTGGTGCCCGTGCAACAGCGTGCCGGGCGTTTGTTCATCGACAGTGCGGCGCTCAGTGCCGCGGGCATCAGCCTGCCGGGTACGCCGCAGGGCGAAATCGCGCTGGATAGCGTTGCGGCGCTGCACAGCGACTACGATAGCCAGAATCAACGGCTGCTGTTGCAGGTGCCCGCCGCCTGGTTGCCAGGGCAGCAGGTCGGTGCTCGCAACCTGTACCCGGCCAGCGATGCGCGCAGCAGCTTCGGCGCACTGTTCAACTACGACCTGTACCTGAACGACACCGATGAAGGCGGCACCTACCTGGCGGCCTGGAACGAGCTGCGCCTGTTCGACAGCTGGGGCTCCTTCGCCACGACCGGGCAGTGGCGTCAGTCATTCAATGGGGCACCTGAGGACGATAGCCGCCTGGGCTTTTTGCGCTATGACACTACCTGGCGCTACACCGACGAACAGCGCCTGCTGACATTCGAAGCCGGGGATGTGATCACCGGCGCCTTGCCCTGGACCAGCTCGGTGCGGGTCGGCGGTGTGCAGCTGTCGCGCGACTTTGGCGCGCGTCCCGACCTGGTCACCTATCCCTTGCCGGCCTTTGCCGGTGAAGCGGCGGTGCCGACGTCGCTGGACCTGTTCATCAACGGCTACAAGACCAGCACCACCGAGCTGCAGCCTGGGCCGTACACCCTGACCAATGTGCCCTTCATCAATGGTGCGGGCGAGGCAGTGGTGGTCACCACCGATGCCTTGGGCCGACAGGTTTCGACCACCTTGCCGTTCTACGTCACCAGCAGTTTGCTGGCCAAGGGCTTGAGCGATTTCTCCCTGGCCGCCGGTAGCCTGCGTCGCGACTATGCGCTGCGCGATTTCAGCTACGGCCCAGGCGTCGCCTCGGCCAGCCTGCGCCATGGCCTGAGCGATAATTTCACCCTCGAAAGCCACCTTGAAAGCGCCGAGTCGCTGATGCTCGGTGGCCTGGGCGGCAACATGCGCCTGGGCACCTTTGGCGTGCTCAATGCCGCAGTGGCGCAAAGCCGTTTCGAAGGCGAGCAGGGCCAGCAGGTGGCCCTGGGCTATCAGTACAACAGCCAGCGGCTGGGCTTCAATTACCAGCGCCTGCAACGCCATGGCGAGTATGCCGACCTGTCGCGGGTCGACACCCCCTACATGCGCCTGTCGCAACGCAGCGAGCAGGTCACCCTGAGCCTGAACCTGGACAGCTATGGCAGCCTTGGCGCGGGCTACTTCGACGTGCGCGCTGGCGACGGCTCACGCACCCGCCTGATCAACCTCAGTTGGAGCAAGCCGCTGTGGGGCAACAGCAGCTTGTACCTGTCGGCCAACCGCGAAGTCGGTGACAGCCAGTGGGCAGTGCAGGCGCAGTGGGTGATCCCGTTCGACCTGCGCGGCACCCTGGCCCTAAGCATGGAGCGCAGCGCGGACGGCGAACGCTTGCAACGGGTCAACTACAGCCGCGCGGTGCCAGTAGAAGGCGGTGTTGGTTTTAACCTGGGCTATGCCGACGGTGGCCGCGAGGCCTATCGCCAGGCCGACGTCACCTGGCGTCTGCAGTCGGTACAACTGCAGGCAGGGGCCTATGGCAGCAGTGGTTCGATGACCCGCTGGGCCGACGCCAGTGGCTCGCTGGTGTGGATGGATGCCGGGGTGTTTGCCGCCAACCGCATCGACGATGCCTTTGTCGTGGTCAGCACCAGCGGCTATGCCGACGTGCCGGTGCGCTATGAAAACCAGCTGATTGGGCGCACCGATAGCAAAGGCCATCTGCTGGTGCCGTACAGCAGCGGTTATTACCGCGGCAAGTACGAGATCGATCCGATGGAGCTGCCCGCCGACATCCTCGCGCCACAGGTCGAGCAGCGCGTGGCGGTGCGGCGTGGTAGCGGCTATCTGCTGGAGTTCCCGCTCAAGCAGGTGCTGGCGGCGAGCATCGTGCTGGTCGACGCCAGGCAGCAGGTGCTCAAGCTTGGCAGCCGCGTGACCGACGCCCACAGCGGCGCCCAGGCAGTGGTGGGCTGGGATGGCTTGGTCTACCTGGAGAACCTCTCGGCGCACAACCGCTTGCAGGTCGACGTGGCGGATGGCGGCCCGTGTCAGGTTGAATTCGATCTGCCCGAAGGGCAGGGCCCCATCCCATTGATCGGCCCGCTGGTGTGCCAATGAACACCTTCAGCCGCAGCGCGCTGCTGTGCGCCTTGCTGCTGCCAGCCGCTCCGGCCTGGGCCTTGTGCTCGTCGGTGGCGACCGCGCCGGCCGCCTTTGGCACCATCAATTCCACCCTGGTGCGCAGCACGGTGCAGACGGCCAGCAGCACCAACGCCGGCCTGCAATGCACCGGCTCGCTGTTGTCGCTGCTGACCAGCAACGACCACTTCTACGCCACCATTACCTCCAGTCGCAGCGGCCTGGTGGGCCCTACTGGCGATGTGATCCCGTATACCATCTATGCCAACAACACCACCTCGTTTCCAATCGCCCGCGGTACCCAGTTCGATTTCGCCCCGGGGGGCATCATCGATGCGTTGGGCCTGCTCAGTGGCACCACGCCCAAGTCGGTGCCGCTGTATTTTCGAACGGTGGTCGGCGCCAATGTGGCCGCCGGGCTGTATCAGGAAACCCTGAACATCGCCTGGAGCTGGAACTACTGCTCAGGCATTGGCATTGGCGCTATCTGCCTGGGGCGCGACATCGGCAGTGGCGTGCAGACGCTGACCGTCAGCCTGACGGTGAGCAACGATTGCCAGATCACCACGCCTAATATCAGCTTTGCCAGTGCGCCGGTGGTGGCAGGGTTTGGTACGGTCAACCAGAGCATCAATATTGCCTGCACCAAAGGCAGCAACTACACCGTTGGGCTCGATGATGGGCAGAATGTGCTCAATGGGCGGCGGCGGATGAAGTCGGCGGCCAACAACTATCTGGCTTACGACATCTTCAAGAGTGCCGGCAGTGTCCGCTGGGGGATGTTGAGCAGCGCACGGCGGGCCAGTAGCGATGCGGATGTAAACCCCGGCGCGGGGACTGGCATCGGGAGTCAGGTGTTCAACTACAACGCCAAGGTGTACACCGACCAGGCAACCCCGCCGGCGGCCAGTTACACCGACAGTGTGATCCTTGATGTGCAGTTCTGAGGTGGCTGGGCGTGCACCGCTCCCACTACGTGCATTTCGCAAGCAAAGATGCGTGGGAGCGGGCTTGCCCCGCGATGAGGGCGGTACAGTCAGCGCAAATCCCTGACCATTTTGCGCAAGGTTTCCAGCACTGCCGCCGCCAACGCCTTGGAACGCTCGCCCGACCACCCGGTACGCGCATTGGGCGCATCGTCATGGTCCTTGAACGGCATTTCCAGGGTCAGCGACAGGCAGTCATACATCTGGCCTACCGCGTTACAGGCCAAGGTCATGTTGGCCTGGCCCGGCTGATCGCGGGTGTAGCCATGCTCGGTCTGAAAATCCTTGGTGACGCTGCACAGGGTGCTGCGGAACTGCTCCTCGAGCTGCTCGATCCGCGCCGTGTAACCAGGGTTACCTTCACAGGCAGCGGTAAACACATGGGGGATTTCTTCATCGCCATGCACATCGATGAAGGCATCGACGCCATACAGCTTCATCTGCGATTGGGCGAAGAACACCTCGGGGCTGAGCTCGACACTGGCGTCCTGCCAGGCGCGGTTCAGATCCTTGCCCTTGAAGTTGGTACGCAGGTGGCCTAGGAAGGCGCCGTCAGGGTTCATGTTAGGGATCAGGTACAGGTCGGCCTCTGCAAGCAACGCCTGGATGCTCGCATCGTTGGCTTCAAGGCGATCGATCACGCCCTCCATGAACCACTCGGCCATGTGCTCGCCGGGGTGCTGCTGGGCGATCAGCCACAGCTTGCGTTTGCCCGCCGCGCCATCGCCTGCACGCAGCAGCGGGATATCGCGGCCCTGCACGCTGCGTCCGCTGGCCAACAGCTCGACGCCAGGGAGCTGGCGGGCACGTTCGATCAGTTGATTGTGGCGGGCGCGCGGATAAGGTTCGAAGTAGGCGAACCAGGCCTGCGGTTGCTCGGCCTGCAATTGGAACGTCAGGGCCTGGCCATCGAACTGGCTGGGCACGCGGAACCAGCTTTGCTGATCGTAGGAGGCGACTGCCTGATAGCCATCCCAGGCATTCTTGTAGGAAGACTGGCTGGCGTTGTCGAGGCTGAAGTGGTGGGTGTGGCCCGGGGTCAAGCCGTCGACCTTGAAGTGGAACCATTGGAAGTGGTCGCTGTGGCTGTCAGGGCGGATGGCCAGGTGTACCCGACTGGGGTCGCTGGCGTCCTTCACCTGAATGTTGCCGGAATCGAAATCGCAGTCGATCTGCAGGGGGGACAGCGTCACGGTCATTGCCAGACTCCTGTGGCTTTTGTTGTGACGCTACTGTACACCCCTCGGTGGAGGGGTTGGTTCGAATGTTGTGCGGGTAAAGTGTTGCGTGGTGTCAGTGAGGTCGCTATCGCGGGGCAAGCCCGCTCCCACGCTGTCAGTGTTCAATGAAGCTGACAGTGTTCAATGAAGCTGACAGTGTTCAATGAAGCTGTCAGTGTTCAATGAAACAGCACGTGGGAGCGGGCTTGCCCCGCGATAGCGACCTCATCGACCCACAAATCAGGCCCAGAAACCCAAGGCGAACAGGGCTGCGACGCCCAGCCCAATGGCAATCGAACAGCCCCCCAGCGACAACGCGGCCCGGCCTTGCCGGTACCAGTCATCGTGGCCTAACTGTCGCGCTGGGCCGAGCAGGCTGCGCCAGCGCAGCTCGGTCTGGTGAAACGCCTCAAGATGCGCGGGCGCTGCATCCAGCCAGCGGCGAAAATCAATCCGCTCGCACGCGGTCACCTGCGGGCTTTGCAAGCGCACATACCATTGCCCGGCGACACCGGCCAAGCCATCGCCGTGCGGGCGAGCGGCCTGCAACACTTGGTTCATATGCCGCTCGATACTGAGCAAGGGCAAATCGAGCCGGGCAGCGATAGCGGCAAAATCCAGTTGATCGAGGCGGTTGAGCAGAAACACTTGCTGCACCCGGCGCGGCAGGCGCTTGAGGGCATGCAGCAAGGCGTCATCATCCAGTGCTGCAGCAGTGTGCGGGGCGTGTTCAAGGGGCAGCAGCAGGCGGGTCATGGATTGCTCCTTGCTCAAGGGTAGGGGTGGGGGCATCTTCCCTGATGCGCAGCCAGCTTAATGGTAACGAGATTGATTCTCAAGTGCTGTTTGCGCAAAACGCTGTAACAACCGTTCACCAATTGACACACCTTTGCTATCATCGCGGCCATTCAAGCGGTAACCCTTCTTCATTAGCCTGAAGAGCCAAAAAAAAGACCCGGCAAAAAGCCGGGTCAAAAACCGTGATTAGCCTGATGAGGAGATAATCTGAGAGTCCGACCTAAGGGCTCCAGGTTATCCAGCGGGTCTCGCGACCTGCTGAGTGCAATAATAATCGTTATCATTTGTCAGTCAAATGATATTTGTTTAATTCGGCAAAATACTTTTACCGATGCACTTCCTCGGTCCCGGCAATCGGGGCCATTGCCGTGAATCGGCTGTCACGTTTCTCCCTTATTTCCCTTCTGATTGAACCGCCTGCTTGTGCTCCAGCAGCGCCCTGGCCATGTTCACCATGTGCATCAGCGCCAGCGTGATCTCGCGGGTCATGCCGTCTTGGTGAACGGCGGTTTCGTGGGCGGTGGCTGCGGCGCAGCGCAGCAGGGCCAGCGCATGGTCGTGGGCTTCAGTGCTGGAAACCCCCGGCTGCAGGGCCCAGAGCTTGTTGTCCAGGTTCGGCCGCGGTGGGGTGGGGTTGAGGTAATAGTCGAGGGCGCGGCGTGCGGCTTCGCTGTCGAGATCTGTATCTTCGTTTTTCTGCGGATTCATTTGGATACCTTCGATTTCCTTTCAAGGACAGTGAATGCCGAGCATAGGTCAATTTGTACTAATTAGCTCCTTGAAGATAATTCACAATGTGTATTGATGAGATTAATACAGCCCGTATTGTTCCGGTCATGGAAAACTGGATCGATTTTCTCTCGCGCTACAAGCGCGAACACAACCTCAGCCAGATCAAACTGGCCGAGCGCCTGCAGATGACCCAAGGCGGCGTCGGTCATTGGCTGCGCGGTTCGCGCAGGCCGACCTTGCAGACCATCAACGAGAAACTCGAAGTGCTGGGCCTGGTGTATTTGGAGGCGCAGGCGATGGTGGTCGAGCGTGATCTGGTGCGCGAGGCGCAGGGCAGTTACGCCACCGAGCAGCCGCTGTCGGCGCAAGCGTTGCGCTATGCCAGTTTTCGTTTTCCGGTGCTGAGTTGGGCGGATCTGCAGGAAGGGCTGCCCACGGCAAGCGAACTGCAAGAGCAGACCGACTACATGCATGCGGGCAATGCCTACTGGCTGCCGGTGGAAAACGACTCGATGAATGCCGCCAGCGGCAAGAGCGTGCCCGAGGGCATGCTGATCCTGGTGGATACCGGGCTTGAGGTGCAGCCGGGCAAGCTGGTGATTGCTCGCCAGCCGGGCAAATCAGCGGTGCTGCGCCAGTTGATCGAGGAGGGCGGTGAACGCTTGCTTAGGCCGCTGAATACGCGCTATCCGACGGTTCTGTGCGAACCTGGGTGTGAGTTTCTAGGCGTGGTGGTGCGGGTTCACGGGATTTTTTAGATTTGGGATTTTGGGGCTGCTTCGCAGCCCTTCGCGGGCAAGCCCGCTCCCACAGAGAGCGCGCTGCACTTAGTTTCAACACAGTACCTGTGGGAGCGGGCTTGTCGGGGCGCCGAACCGCCGCGAAGGGCCGCAGCGCGGCCCCAAAATCTCCGATCAGTCAGCCAACTCGACCAACACCGCCCCTTCACTGACCATATCCCCCTCCTGACAGAACAGTGCCTGCACCGTCCCGCCCTGGGGCGCGCGAATGCTGTGCTCCATCTTCATCGCCTCCAGCACCACCAGCGCGGTGCCGGCCTCGACCAGTTGCCCAGGCTCGACCAGTACCCGCACGATGCTGCCGTTCATTGGCGCACTGAGCCCGCCCTGGTGGCTGTGGCTGGCTTCAGCCTCGGCAATCGGGTCGAACGCGGTAATGGCATGCATGTCGCCCTCCCAGCGCAGATACAGCGTGCCAGCCCGGCGAATGGCCAGATGCCGGCGGCGCAGGCCGTCGCGGTCCTCGCACAGCTGCTCGCCTTCAAGGCGCAAAGTGGACGGCGCACTGCGCTCCAGCGCCACGGCTTGATCTTGCCCAGCACTGACCAGGTGCACACTGCTACGTGCTGGCAAGCCTAACCGCATGCCCTCCCGTCCAGCCCACGGCGAGCCTGGATCATCAGCGCGCAGCTGCGCAGGCGTGCTTTGCAACCAGGCCTCGGCAGCAGCCTGCCAGAACTCGACGGGCAGCTCGCTGGCAGTCGGCAGCAACACCTCTTGATGACGCGCAATGAAACCCGTATCCAGCTCTGCCGCGGCAAACGCCGGATGCGCGAGAATTCTGCGCAAGAAGGCAATGTTGGTTTTCACCCCGCCAATGGCGAACTCATCGAGCATCGCCAGCAAGCGCAGCCGCGCCTGTTCGCGATCTTCACCCCAGGCAATCAGCTTGCCCAGCATCGGGTCGTAGAACGGCGACACACTGTCGCCCTCGCTGACGCCGCTATCCACCCGCCGGCCTTCACCAGGCGCCGATTCGCGGTACAGGCTGAGGGTGCCCGTGGCCGGCAAGAACTCATTGGCCGGGTCTTCAGCATACAGACGCACCTCGATCGCATGGCCGATCAGCGGCACTTGCGCCTGGCTGATCGGCAGCGCCTCGCCACGCGCCACGCGAATCTGCCAGGCGACCAGGTCCAGGCCGGTAATCGCCTCGGTCACCGGGTGCTCCACCTGCAAGCGCGTGTTCATTTCCATGAAGAAGAACTCGCCGCGGGCATCGAGCAAAAATTCCACGGTGCCTGCGCCGACGTAACCAATCGCCTGGGCGGCACGCACTGCCGCTTGGCCCATGGCCTGACGCAACTCGGGCGAGAGCCCTGGGGCTGGCGCTTCCTCGACCACTTTTTGGTGACGACGCTGAATCGAGCAGTCGCGCTCGTTGAGGTACAGGCAGTTGCCATGCTGGTCGGCGAATACCTGGATCTCCACGTGGCGCGGCTTGAGCACGTACTTTTCCACCAGCATCCGCGAATCGCCAAACGACGACTGCGCCTCACGCTGGGCCGAGGCGAGGGCGTCAGCCAGCTGGCTTTCTTCCTCGACCACTTTCATGCCCTTGCCACCGCCGCCAGCGCTGGCCTTGAGCAGCACCGGATAGCCGATGCGTTCGGCGGCGGCGCGGAAGGTTTCCAGATCTTGCGCTTCACCGTGATAACCCGGCACCAGCGGAACACCTGCGTTTTCCATCAATGCCTTGGCCGCCGACTTGCTGCCCATGGCGTCGATGGCGCTGGCCGGTGGGCCGAGGAAGATCAGCCCGGCCTGTTCAATGGCGCGGGCGAAACCTGCGTTTTCCGACAAGAAACCGTACCCTGGGTGAATCGCCTGGGCGCCACTGGCCTTGGCGGCGGCCAGCAACTTGTCGATGTCCAGATAGCTCTCGGCAGCCTTGGAGCCGCCCAGGTCAATACGAATATCAGCTTCACGCGCATGCCGGGCTTCGCGGTCGATGGCGCTGTGCACGGCGACCGTGGTCAGGCCCATGGCCTTGGCCGTGCGCATCACCCGGCAGGCGATCTCACCGCGGTTGGCGACCAGCAGGGTGGTCAGCGTGGGTTGGCTCATGGGCGCGGTTCCTTATCAAAGTCTTGCCAGGCAGGGCGGCGTTTTTCCAAAAAGGCGCGCAGGCCCTCCTGGCCTTCGGGGCTGACGCGGATGCGGGCGATGCTGTTTTCACAGTAGCGGCGCACGGCCGGGGTCAGCTCGCCATGACCGACTTCACGCAGCAACTCCTTACTCACGCGCAGGGCCTGGGGGCTGTTGAGCAGCAGGTTGTCGACCCAGGCCTCGACCTGCTGCTCAAGCTCGGCGCCAGGGTAGGCCTCGGCCAGCAGGCCCAGCTCGCGGGCGCGCAGGCCGCTGAAGCGTTCGGCGGTGAGCGCATAGCGGCGTGCGGCGCGCTCGCCGATGGCCTTGACCACGAACGGGCTGATCACCGCTGGCGCCAGGCCGATGCGCACCTCGGACAGGCAAAACTGGGAGTCCTCGGCACCAATGGCCATGTCGCAGCAGCTGATCAGCCCCAGGGCGCCGCCGAAGGCCGCGCCTTGCACCACCGCCACAGTTGGCAGCTTGAGGTTGTGCAGGTTGTACATCAGCTCGCCCAGTTCATGGGCGTCGTCCAGGTTGGTGTTGAAGTCCAGCTGCGCCGATTGCTGCATCCAGGCCAGATCGGCGCCGGCACTGAAGTGCCGGCCACGGCCGCGCAGCAGCACGAAACGCAGGCTGGCGTCGGCGCCGAGCTGGTCGATGGCGACGATCAGCTCGCGGATCATCTGCGCGTTGAAGGCGTTGTTCTTGTCGGCGCGGTTCAGCCACAGGGTGGCGAAGCCGCGCGGGTCCTTGATCAGTTCAAGGGTGCTGAAATCGCTCATGGGTCACATCCGGAATATGCCGAAGCGGCTCTGTTCGATGGGCGCGTTCAGCGCGGCAGACAGCGCCAGGCCGAGCACGTCGCGGGTTTGTGCCGGGTCGATGACGCCGTCGTCCCACAGCCGGGCGCTGGAGTAGTAGGGGTGGCCCTGGCGCTCGTACTGATCGAGGATCGGCTGCTTGAGCTTGGCCTCATCGTCGGCGCTGAAGGCCTGGCCGCTGCGCTCGCTCTGCTCACGCTTGACCTGCGCCAGCACCCCAGCGGCCTGTTCGGCGCCCATCACGCCAATCCGCGCATTGGGCCACATCCACAAGAAGCGTGGGTCGTAGGCCCGCCCGCACATGCCGTAGTTACCCGCGCCAAAGCTGCCGCCGATGATCACGGTGAACTTCGGCACCTGGGCGCAGGCCACCGCGGTGACCAGCTTGGCGCCGTGCTTGGCGATGCCGCCTTCTTCGTATTTCTTGCCGACCATGAAGCCGGTGATGTTCTGCAAAAACAGCAAGGGGATGCCGCGCTGGCAGGCCAGCTCGATGAAGTGCGCACCTTTTTGCGCAGCTTCGGCAAACAGGATGCCGTTGTTGGCCAGGATCGCCACCGGGTAGCCGTGCAAGTGGGCAAAACCGCACACCAGGGTGGTGCCGAACAGCGCCTTGAACTCATCGAACACCGAGCCGTCGACCAGCCGCGCAATCACCTCGCGCACATCGAACGGCTGCTTGGCATCGGCTGGCACCACGCCGTACAGCTCATCGGCGGCATACAGCGGCGCCACTGGCGCCTGGCGTTGCAGCTTACCGAGCTTGTGCCAGTTGAGGTTGGCCACGCTGCGCCGGGCCAGGGCCAAGGCGTGCTCGTCGTTGTCGGCATAGTAGTCGGCCACGCCGCTGGTGCGGCAGTGCACGTCGGCGCCGCCCAGGTCTTCAGCGCTGACCACTTCACCCGTAGCTGCCTTCACCAAGGGCGGGCCGGCGAGGAAGATGGTCGCCTGCTGGCGGACCATGATCGCCTCGTCGGCCATCGCCGGCACATAGGCGCCGCCAGCGGTGCACGAGCCCATCACCACGGCGATTTGCGGAATGCCCAGGGCGCTCATGTTGGCCTGATTGAAGAAGATCCGCCCGAAATGCTCGCGGTCCGGGAATACTTCATCCTGGCGCGGCAGGTTGGCCCCGCCCGAATCCACCAGGTAGATGCACGGCAGGCGGTTCTGCAGGGCGATGGTCTGTGCGCGCAGGTGTTTTTTCACCGTCAGCGGATAGTACGAGCCGCCTTTGACCGTGGCGTCGTTGGCCACGATCATGCACTCGACACCTTCGACTCGGCCAATGCCGGCGATCACCCCGGCAGCGGGGACGTCTTCGCCGTACACCTCATGGGCGGCCAATTGGCCGACCTCAAGAAACGCCGAGCCGGCATCCAGCAAGCGGTCGATACGCTCACGTGGCAGCAATTTGCCGCGCGAGGTGTGCCGCTCCTGGGCCTTGGGCCCGCCGCCCTGCGCGATGTGGGCGAGCAGGCCGCGCAGGGCCTGGACCTGTTCGAGCATGGCCGCGCCATTGGCGGCGAACTCTGCCGAGCGCGGGTTGATCTGGGTATGCAGGATAGCCATGGGCGCCAGTTCCTTTTGCTCAGCGGGTTTCGTTGAACAGTTCGCGGCCGATCAGCATCCGGCGAATCTCGCTGGTGCCGGCGCCGATTTCGTACAGCTTGGCATCGCGCAGCAGACGCCCCGCCGGGAACTCGTTGATGTAGCCGTTGCCCCCCAGAATCTGAATCGCCTCCAGAGCCATTTGCGTGGCGCGCTCGGCGGTGTAGAGGATCACCCCAGCGGCGTCCTTGCGGGTGGTCTCGCCACGGTCGCAGGCCTGGGCTACGGCATACAGGTAGGCGCGGCTGGCATTGAGCTGGGTGTACATGTCGGCGATCTTGCCCTGGATCAGCTGGAACTCGCCGATGCTCTGGCCGAATTGCTTGCGGTCGTGGATGTATGGCACCACCAGGTCCATGCACGCTTGCATGATCCCGGTCGGGCCACCGGAGAGCACCACGCGCTCGTAGTCCAGCCCGCTCATTAGCACGCGCACGCCGCCGTTGAGCTGGCCGAGGATATTTTCTTCGGGCACCTGGACGTCATCGAAGAACAGCTCGCAGGTGTTCGAGCCGCGCATGCCGAGCTTGTCGAACTTGTTGCTGCGGGTAAAACCTTTCCAGTCGCGCTCGACGATGAACGCGCTGATGCCGTGGGCGCCCTTGTCCAGGTCGGTCTTGGCGTAGATCACGTAGGTGTTGGCGTCGGGGCCGTTGGTGATCCAGGTCTTGCTGCCGTTGAGCACGTAGTGATCGCCGCGCTTCTCGGCGCGCAGCTTCATCGATACCACGTCGGAGCCTGCGTTGGGTTCGCTCATGGCCAGGGCGCCGATGTGCTCGCCGCTGATCAGCTTGGGCAGGTATTTCTGCTTCTGCTCGTGACTGCCGTTGCGGTTGATCTGGTTGACGCACAGGTTGGAGTGCGCGCCGTACGACAGCGCCACCGAGGCCGAACCGCGGCTGATCTCTTCCATGGCCACCACGTGGGCCAGGTAGCCCAGGCCGGCACCGCCGTATTCTTCCGGCACGGTGACGCCGAGCAGGCCCATGTCGCCGAATTTGCGCCACATGTCGGCGGGGAACAGGTTGTCCTGATCGATCTGCGCGGCGCGCGGGGCCAGTTCGGCCGCGACGAAGGCCTGCACCTGTTCGCGCAGCATGTCGACGGTTTCGCCCAGGGCGAAGTTCAGGGAGGGGTAATGCATGTGGGGCACCTTCTTGTTCTTGGCTAGGCCTGAGTGAGCTTGGCGCGTGGGAGCGGGCTCGCCCCGCGATGGCGTCTATCAATATCAGTATGGCCCTGGATGCCATTGGATTGCTGTCGCGGGTCAAACCCGCTCCCACGCTGCTTGTAACCTTTACGTTAACGTAAACCTGGCTCACTTCACTGTCAATCCGTTCATGACCTTTACGTTAACGTAAATCTGCGCCAGAGTATTCGTCGCTTGCTTCAGTCATGCCCAGAACAACCACAAGAAGGGACAGTCATGAATCAACCCAGCTACACCCGCGGCCGCCAGGACCGGCCCTTGCTCGAGCAGACCATCGGCCAGGCCTTCGCTGCCACCGTGGCCCGTCATGCCGACCGCGAAGCGCTGGTGGTACGCCACCAGGGCGTGCGCTATACCTGGCAGCAGCTGGCCGAACAGGTCGATGCGCATGCCCGCGCCTTGATGGCGCTGGGCGTCAACACAGGCGATCGGGTCGGCATTTGGGCGCCCAACTGCGCCCAGTGGTGCATCCTGCAGTTGGCCAGCGCCAAGGTCGGCGCGATTCTGGTCAACATCAACCCGGCTTATCGCGTTGCTGAGTTGGACTACGTGCTGCGCCAGTCCGGCTGCCGCTGGCTGGTCTGCGCCGATGCCTTCAAGACCTCCGATTACCACGCCATGGTGCAAGCGCTGGTACCCGAGCTGGCCACGGCAGCCGTGGGCGAACTGGCCAGCGAAAGCCTGCCCCAGCTACGCGGGGTGATCAGCCTGGCCGCCCAGCCGCCGCAAGGCTTCCTGCCCTGGCAGGCGCTTGCCGAACGGGCAGGGCAGACGTCGCTTGAGGCCTACACGGCCCGCCAGCAGAGCTTGCAGTTCGACCAGCCGGTAAACATCCAATACACCTCCGGCACCACCGGTGCGCCTAAAGGGGCGACGCTCAGCCACTACAACATCCTCAACAACGGCTGGATGGTCGGCGAAAGCCTGGCCCTGACCGAGCATGACCGCATGGTGATCCCGGTGCCGCTGTACCACTGCTTCGGCATGGTCATGGCCAACCTGGGTTGCATCACCCATGGCAGCACCATGATCTACCCCAACGACGCCTTCGACCCCGAGCTGACCCTGCGTGCGGTGGCCGAAGAGCGCGCCAGTATCCTCTATGGCGTGCCGACCATGTTCATCGCCATGCTCGACCACCCGTCACGCCAGCAACTGGACCTCTCAAGCTTGCGCAGCGGCATCATGGCCGGCGCCACCTGCCCGATCGAGGTGATGCGCCGGGTGATCGAGCAGATGCACATGGCCCAGGTGCAAATCGCCTACGGCATGACCGAGACCAGCCCGGTGTCGCTGCAAACCGGCCCGGACGACGAACTGGAACTGCGCGTGGCCACTGTCGGCCGCACCCAGCCACAGCTGGAAACCAAGCTGATCGATGAGCACGGCTGCATCGTCCCCCGTGGCCAGATCGGCGAGCTGTGTACCCGCGGCTACAGCGTGATGCTCGGCTACTGGGACAACCCCCAAGCCAGCGCCGATGCCATCGACCCGGCGCGCTGGATGCACAGCGGCGACCTGGCGGTGATGGACGAGCAGGGCTATGTACGCATCGTTGGGCGCAACAAGGACATGATCATCAGGGGAGGGGAGAACATCTACCCGCGCGAGCTTGAGGAGTTCTTCTACACCCACCCGGCAGTGGCCGATGCCCAGGTGATTGGCATTCCGTGCAGCAAGTATGGGGAAGAGGTGGTGGCCTGGATCAAGCTGCATCCCGGGCACACGGCGACGGTTGAGGAGCTACACAGCTGGTGCAAGGCGCGCATGGCGCACTTCAAGGTGCCCAGGCATTACCGCTTGGTGGATGAGTTTCCGATGACGGTGACGGGCAAGGTGCAGAAGTTTCGCATGCGCGAAATCAGCCTTGCAGAAATCGGCAAGACCTGATGACTTGAAGCACCTCTCTACCTAGAACGGCGACGACGAGCTTGAGCCGACGGTCGCCAAGCCTCGGGCACTGTCGGCTTCGAGCTGTAAACCGCTCAGCGCGAAGGCCGACGAGTGCGGGCTATCAATTGTCATTTAGCATTTTTAACAAATCATCAACGGTCTCAAGGCGCTGGAAATCGTTCGCGGATAGAGTGACGCCGAATGTTGAGTTAAGGGTGTGGGCAAAGAGATTCGTATCTACCGTGAGCTCCTCGATCTTTGTTGTTTTGCTGATGTCTTTGAGAGTTGTTATGCAGTCATGTATCAGGTCGATTAATTGCTCAAGTGTGATGTTTTGTGAATGACTCATGGTGGCTTCCTGGTTGTGGGTAAACATACAGCGCTTGCTCGCGCCTGTAGCGGGTGCAATCACATGTGGAGTCTGCGGCGAGCGTGTCTTCGCCTGGGCTGTATATGGGTAGCTGGGCTGGCTGTGATCATATGTTAATTTTCTTGATGTCCTTGATGTCCTTGATGTCCTTGATGTCCTTGAGTTCTAGTGTTCTGTCCTTTTTAGATCCGTACTCATAGAAAGTTATACTGGTTTCGTTCACGGTGTTGAGATGGCCGAATGTACTCTCGCCGTTTCGGAACTTAATCTGGATGTTGGAGCTATCCCGGTGCGCTAGTGCTTCAGCCAGAACTCTCTTTGTCGTGTTGATGTCCTCAGCGGCGATCCGGGCTGCTGCCACTTTATCCGCCGCGTCTTTAGCCTCCTGAGCCGCACGTTCAGCCTCGGCTACAGCGTTATTGATATCCTCCAGCGTTGTAGCCTGTTCGGCTTTTTCCCTGGCGGCCTTGGCTTTTTTGGCTGCGGTCTGGGCTTCGGTGAGTGCCGCAGTGGCTTTGCTCAGCTCGGCGGCGGCTTCGGGGGCTTTGAGCACGTCGGCGCTGGCGTCGGTTTGTGCCTGTGCGCTCGACGCGTTGGCGTCTTGCTCGGCTTCTCGGGCCTTGGCCAGGGCATTGGTGCGGCGTTGTGTGGCCAAATCCTCGGCAGCCTTGCGGGCTGCTGCCGCTTTATCGGCTGCATCTTTAGCCTCCTGAGCCGCATGCTCAGCCTCGGCCACAGCGTTATCCAAACCCTCCACCGTTATAGCCCGTTCGGCTTGTTCCCTGGCGGCCTTGGCTTTATCGGCTGCGGTTTGGGCTTCGGTGGCCGCCGCAGTGGCTTTGCTCAGTTCGGCGGCGGCTTCGGGGGCTTTGAGCACGTCGGCGCTGGCGTCGATTTGTGCCTGTGCGCTCGACGCGTTGGCGTCTTGCTCGGCTTTTCGGGCCTTGGCCAACTTGTCGGCGGTTTTGCGCGCCGCTTCTGTTTTGTTGAATTCGTTTAGTTCACGCTTGACGGCGTCACAGAAAGCAACTTCACCTTGGTAGGCGGAGATAATAAGTTTTACGGTAATATCCTCCACTATGAATGTTCCCTTGTCGTTGTATAACCCAGGGTGACAGGCCGCGTCAGTCGGGAAGGTGAGGGTATAACTTGAAATCAATCCTGTGCCTTCAAAGACGTTATAACGTGATTTGTCGGTCATCGCTGGCAGCACGTCATAGGGCAGTGGAGGTCGGGAGGCTGCTGAAATGGCCATGTACTGGTCGACACGCAAATTGGTTTTTATGGCGTCATGTCCCTCCCGCTTACCGGCGTAGAGAAGCGCCATTGCTTCGACGTTTGGCTCCAGCAAGACGGTGCTCGAGGTCTGCCGTAGCATTGCCGACACGGTGTGTAGACCGCTGGCCATTCTGTTGTACTTGATGAATTCGACATCAAGATCTTCAATGCGCCTCAGATAGTGCCCGGGGAAGTGAGCGTCAAAATGGTGGGGGGCTAGTTCGAAATAAATTGTGCCCTTCTCAATGTGTTCTTTTAGTTGATCCTGGCTCCAGCCCTTTATCTTTCTCAGTGAGACATTCGCGTGGACAATCAGCGGCCGATGATTATCGCGCACGGCAGCCACGTCCATCAGCATCAGGTCGCGTATCAGTGCCTCGCCGGCGAGCATGCCCCGCCAGTTGTCCAGCCAGGCGCCAGGTTTGATCCAAGTGGTCTTGAAATCAGCAAGTTCATACTGCAGGCAAGCCTCGGCCATCAGGCACAACGAGAGCGTGGCATCGTAAGCGCTGTTGTAGATCTCCGACAGGCGCTCGATCAGCCAGAGGTAGGTGGTGCGGTTGGGGAATACCGAGGTCATCACCTCGTACTCGGCCTGGTGGGCCTGGCGGGTGGCGTTGGTTTCTTGCAGGGCGATGCGCGCGGCTTTGATATGCACGTCCCGTTCGCGCAGTTGTTTGTCGAGAATGTTGAGCTCGTGACCAGCCTGTTCGATTTCGTAGTTCCATTGAGCCTGGCGCAGGAAATAGTCTGCGAGTTGAAACATCGAATTGCTTGTGGTTTCGATGGTTTCGGCCGCTGCTTCAATCGCATTTGCCACTGACTCAAAGCATTCATTTGGGCTTTGGCCGCCGCAGGCCATTCCGAAAATTGTCGGCACCACTGCCGCTTTGGCGGCGACGGCATACAGGGGGATTGCAGCTATGCGTGTAGCATACGATGCGGTTCCAAGCCCAATGCCGGCAAGCGAAAGGTTGTCTATGCGAACGTCATCCTTCAATTGCTGGTAGTGGTGCAAGCGGTGATGCGCCATCTCTTTGGCGGTCAGAACGGTCTCACGCTCTCGCTGGGCCAACTCAAGCGCCTGTTCTTGAAGTTGGTAAGGGAAGTCCAGCAGCTTGATCAGGTTACGCTTGCTGAGCAGCTCAAGCTGCTGGGTCGCTTCGGTCTGGTAGTAGCCCAGCAGGGTCTGCCCCATGCCAATCAGTTGCTGTACCGCTTCTCCTGCGCATTTGCGCACTTCCGCATAACGCAGAGGCGGCACCACCCGGGCTTTGCTCGCCTTGCTGCTTTGGTCCTGGTCTGCGCTGCCATGGCCCAAGGCGAGCCGGTCGATGACGTCGGGGTCGAGCATGATCGAGGCGGGCTTGCCATCCAGGGTCAGGCCGTGGCGTAGGTTGAACAGGCGATTGCGCAGCAGATTGCGTAGCTCGACCAATTTGTTGTTGAGCGGTGGTGTAAAGGCGCTTGAACGGGCATCGTCCAGCGACGGTGGCTGGGCGGGTGCGCTCGACAGGTTTTCCGGCAGCACACCGATCAGGCGCAGGGCCTTGTCGTAGCACAGCGCCGCCTCGACCAGTGAATCGAGGGTGAGCAGGCGGTATTGGTCGTCACCCTGGCGTTGCCAGTTGCCCACCACGAACAGGTGCAGAGCCTTCTGGTAGCGTTCAGGCTCGGCGTAGGCCAGCAGGTCGGGGTCGTTCGATTGGGCGGCGACAGCATAGCCGACGTCGTCGAGCAGTGCTTGGGTGAGCCAGTACTTCGGTGGGCGGTCACCTTCGGGCACCCAGGTGCGGTACGGGTCGAACAGGTAGCGGGTACAGCAGCGCCAGGCCTGGCTGTATTCGCGGTTCTGGCGTTGCAGCCAGGCAAGCAGGAACGGAACGTGGAAGAACAGTTCCCAGAAGTACAGACCGTTGGCACTACGGAAGTCGACGGTGGTACCCGAGCTGCCGGGTTCCAGGGGCGGCTCAGGTAGATGCTGGGCTTTCCACGACAGGGCCTGCTCAACCGACTGGCTGGCCAAGGCTACCAGCTGTTTGCCGAACAAGGTGTTGAGGCGCAAGCTTTGTACGCTCAGTTTGTCCTTCGTGTCTGCTTTCTCATTGGCCTCAGCCAGATCAAGGTAAAGTGCCTGCTGGTCGTTACGTCTGATGAACACGCTAGGCACAGCGTCATCCTGTTTACTGACCAAGGTGTAGACCTCTTCGACAGAGGCCAGCGGCTCATCGTCTATCGCTTCATCGAAGGCTTCAAGCTTGACCGTGTACTCAGTGATGTCCCGGTTGAAAGGGTATTGGCATAGCACTTGGGAAAGGTCATCTTTCAGCAGCACGTCCTCGAAGACCATGGTGTGCTCGGGGTCGAGGTAGAGCAGGATTCTGAGGCAGCTTTCAGGGTGGTAGTGGCGTAGCCGAACAGCAGCTTTTAACAGGTCATCTGGCAAAGTACTGTCTGCCAGCTTAATTTCTTCGGCTTCTTTGTCGATAAAGGCGGTGATGGCGTCGGCCGCCTTGCTGTTATTTGATGTTCGAGCCATGGTGATCGCTTCGCCATAGGCCAAGCGGCTCTGGTCATTGGTGCCCTCGGTTATCCCGAGCTGTGAGTTGTATTCAGAGAGCGTGGTGTAGCGGGTTTTCAATAGCGCTTTTTTTAACGCGTTGAAGAGGGGCAGTTTTGCGCTGGCGAGCGTTTTTAGTTGGCTCAGAACTGGAGTTTCGAGTTGTTGTGAGTCTTGGTTGGGTAAGGTCCAGGTTGGATGGGATGCATTGTGTGGTGTGATGGTTAATCTGGTTTTAACTTGTGAGGGTCGTTGGATAGATATAGGTGTGAGCTGGGCGGTGGGCCACTCGGATCTATTTTCACCATAGGAGGCGGTTGTGGGGCAGTATATTTCC
>Ga0247821_10000081_pt1 | contig 50341 bp, 52 predicted proteins | sample 13C_Glycerol_Day_FD_192481 | JGI IMG/M metagenome (GOLD analysis project Ga0247821, IMG submission 192481) | Soil microbial communities from agricultural site in Penn Yan, New York, United States - 13C_Glycerol_Day14 | ecosystem: Environmental > Terrestrial > Soil > Agricultural land | place... | reverse complement strand
GCGCCAGCGGGCGTCTGGTTCCAGATATCGGCCTGCGGGCCGTAATAGGTGAACGACTTGTTATCCAGGTCCTGCTTGAAATAGTAGGCACCCAGGACATAGTCGAAGAAGCCGCCGGTGGGCGAGGCCAGGCGAATCTCCTGCGAATACTGCTTGTCGCGCACCGAGACCCCAGCGCTGTAGAACACCGGCACATCCAGGCCATCGTCGTTGCGCGGGGTGAAGTCCCACCAGCGGTAGGCGCTGATCGAAGTCAGGGTGAAATCGTTGGGTAGGGTCCAATTGGCCTCTACCGACGTTCCCCCCTGGAACACCGTGACCTGCTGCTCGGCATCGAAGTTGACCTTGCGGTCCTTGCCCGACACCAGTGTGGCGCCGGCCTGGGCGGCCAGGCTCTCGTAGCGGTTGACGCCATTGATGGTCGGGCCGGTGCTGTACAGGCTGAGAATGCCGTTGTCGGAATTCTCCTCGTTGTACTCGCCGATCCAGCGCAGGTTGAAGGTTTCATTGGGCTGAAACAGCAGCTGGGTTCGAAAGCCTTGGCGCTTGCCGCCGTTGAGGTCGTGGCCGTCGTGGACGTTCTTCACATAGCCGTCGTCTTCAGTGTGGTAGGCGCTGATGCGCCCGGCCAAGGTGTCGCTGATCGGCCCGGAGAAACTGCCCTGGGTCTGCCAGTAGCCATCCTCGCCCAGCGACGACTGCACGCTGCCTTCGCGATGGAAGGTCGGTTTGCGGGTGGTGATGTTGAGCACCCCGGCGGTGGTGTTCTTACCGAACAGCGTGCCCTGCGGGCCGCGCAGCACTTCCAGCTGCTCGACGTCGAGCAGGTCGAACACGGCCATGCCCGGGCGACCAAGATAGACGTTGTCCAGATAAATGCCGACGCTGCCTTCCAGACCGTCGCTGGCCGGGTTGTTGCCCAGGCCACGGATCGAGATGCTCGACTGGCGGGCGTGAACGTAGGCCACGTTGGTGCTCGGTACTAACTGCTGAAGGTCCTGAACCCGGTAGATGCGCTGGGTTTCCAGGGTTTCGCTGCCCAGCACGCTAATCGGCGTGGGCACGCTCTGCGCGGTTTCCTCGCGGCGACGCGCGTTGACGGTAACGGTGCCGAGCTTGGCGGCTTGCTCCACCGCCGGGGTGGCGCTGACCGGCTCGTCAGCAAAGCTGTTGCCAGCGGCGGCCAGCAGCACGCCAGCGGCCAGGGGCTGCAGGGCGAAGAGTGATGCGCTCGCGGGCCAACGATAGATTCGGGACATGCAATGCTCCTTGAGGCATGGGCCGTGGCGAGCATTTCCGTTGTCGGAACCGAATCGCGGTCAGGCAGACTTATATTCTTTTAAGATCTATAAATATGTGTAATTCATATTTTGTGGAATAAGTAACACCCTTTATAAGGGTCACAACCCTTCCCATCAATTGCATTTCACCGAAAGTTTTCATGTAGAAAATGCATATAGATCTTCGTCAGCTGCGCCACTACATCGCCCTTGTCGAACACCGCAGCTTTGTCGGCGCGGCGGCGGCGGTGAACCTGTCGCAATCGGCCTTCAGCCGCAGCATTCAGACCCTGGAGCACAACGTTGGCTGCCGCCTGGTCGACCGCGCCAGCAAGGAGCTGGCGCCGACTCGGCAAGGCTTGCTGGTGCTGGAGCACTCACGGCGGTTGGTGCATGGCGCACACAACCTGGTCAACGAGATCAACCAGTTCAACGGCGCGACCACTGGGGTGGTGCGCTTCGGCTCAGGGCCTGCGCCGGCGGGCGGCTTGGTGCCGCGCGCGGTGGCGCGTTTCGTCAGTGAATTTCCGGCGGCGCGCACCTGTTTCCAGGTGGATAACTGGCAGGCGTTGAACCGCAAGTTGATTGCCGAGGAGATCGAGTTCTTCGTGGCCGACACCCGCCAGTTCGAGGCTGATCCGGATTACCGCGTGCACAAGCTGACGCCGCAGCGCTGGCACTTCTGCTGCCGCGCCGGACATCCGTTGACCGAGCAAGCCGAGGTACGTGCGCGAGATCTGTTCGATTACCCCCTGGCGACCACCTTCCGCCCGCCGAATATCCGCAAGATCCTCAGCGACCTCAGCGGTCGCCAGGATTTTCTGCCTAGCGTGGAATGCGAGCATGGCTATGCGCTGCTCAATGTGGTGCTGCACTCGGACACCATCGGCATCGCCTGTAGTGCCAACTTGCGGCCGTATCGGGGTGAGCGAGGGTTGCTGGCACTGCAGTTGGTGGACCTGACGGCGGAGCAGGAGCAAGAGTGCTACACCCGCTACGGGGTGGTAAGCCGGGTCGGGTATGGCTTGTCGCCGTTGGCGCAGGGGTTGGTCAGGCAGTTGATTGCCTGTGATGCGCAAGCCTGAAGCTGCTTAGGGTTCGTGCTGCCTAAGCTTCGTAGGAGCGGGCTTGCCCCGCGATAGCAGTGGTGAATTCACCATCGCTATCGCGGGGTAATCCCTCTCCCGCGTTGCATCAGCCCTTGCGCGTAGTCCGGCTCAACTGCCCATCAACCCCCACCGGCACCTCCCCTGCCAAGGTCACCCGGCGCACGATCCGCGGCTGGGTCCCATAGTCATCCACCGCATAATGCTGGGTGGCGCGGTTATCCCAGATCGCCACATCGCCCGCCTGCCAGCGCCAGCGCACGGTGTTCTCCAGGCGCGTCACATGGCCCTGCAACACGGCAAACAAATGCTGCGAATCAGCCAGCGAATAGCCCTTGATACGCTTGACGAAATGCCCCAGCTGCAACGCCCGCTCGCCACTGATCGGGTGCACCCGCACCACCGGATGCTCGGTCTCGTAGACGGTCGAGGTGAACACCTTGCGATAACGCTCAAGCTTGGCGGGATCAACGTCGGGCTTGAGGCTGGCGTAGTCATACTCGTTGCTGTGCACCGCCCACAATTTGTCCGCCAGCTCGCGCAGCGCCTCCGGCAACTCGCGATATGCCGCTGCCGTGTTGGCCCAAACCGTATCGCCGCCTGAGGTCGGCGCCACCACGCTGCGCAGGATCGAGGCCTTGGGGTAGGCATCGACAAAGGTCACATCGGTGTGCCAGGAGTTGGCCCGCTGCCCTTCGGCACCATCGAGCTGCAACAAGTAACTGGTGCCATCGACCACGGGCACCGTGGGATGGGCGACCGGCTCGCCGAGCAGCTTGGCGAAGCCTTCCTGGCTCTGGTCATCCAGATGGGTCTGCTCACGGAAGAAGATCACCTTGTGCTCGACCAGTGCGGCCTGAATGGCCTCGACGGTCGCTGCATCGAGGTCGGCGGCAAGCTTGACCCCGCGTATCTCGGCGCCGATGCGGCCGGCAATCGGCTGGATGTCGAGCTCAACGGTGTGCGGCGCGGTGGCCAGTGCGGCATTGCTCATTGCGGTGGTCCTCACGGTCAAATGATGGGGCTTTGCGGTTATCAGCGAGCGGCCTGGGTGGCCTGTTGTGCTTGCAGCGCGGCATCGAGGAAACGCGGCTCGATCCAATCAGAAACCTGGAAGCTGCGACGGATCAGGCGTTCCTTGGCTGCCAGGTCGACGCCCTGTTGCAGCAAGCCGACGAATTCGGCGTCCAGCCGCGGATCGAAGTAGTGCGCGAGGTTTTCCTGGGCCAGGTCGCCTTCGAGGATCACCTTGGGATAGTTGGCGGTGCTGGCCACCAGATCGACGTAGGCCTGGCGGTTGTTCTCATCGCGCAGCCACTCAGTGGCCTGCTGCTGCGCCTTGACCAGGCGGGCGGTCAGCTCAGGGTGCTGGCGAATGAATTCGCCCGTGCCAAGCAGCACCGCCTGGGTGCTGCCAGCGCCCTTGAGGTCGCGCGAGTTGACCGGCAGTTCGACCAAGCCGCGATCGCGCAGCGAGAGCAGGTTGGACAGCCCCCAAGTAGCGTCGATCTGCTTGGCTGCAATGGCGGCATTGGCGGCATTGAAGTCCAGGTTGATGACCTTCAGATCGCGCTCCGACAGGCCTTGACTGGCCAAGGCACTGGCAAATGACAGTTGGTTGGCCGTGCCGCGAAATACCGCCACCCGCTTGCCCTTGAGGTCTTGCAGGGTCTTGATCCCGGAGCCTGGCACCACGCCCAGATAGCTTTTCACCCCGCGCACCCCGGCCGACAGCACGCGGGTATCCAGGCCATTGGCCTTGCCGATGATGGCCGCCAGATCACCCAGGTAGGCGAAGTCCGCCTGGCCGTTGGCCAGGGCTTCGTTGATCACCGGGCCTGCGCCCTTGAAGAAGCGCCAATCGATCTGGATGCCGTCCTTGGCAAACTCTTTCTCCAGCAGTTGCTGGCTGCGCAGCACGTCCACCACCCCGCCCGCGCTGGGCCTGCTGCCAGCGCTCAAGTCGGGCACGGCAATGCGGATGGTGTCGACCTCGGCGGCCTGCGCGTTCAGCGCATAGGCGCTGAGCACGCCAGCCAGCAGGGTGGGGGCGAAACGACTGAGCAAGTGACGCAATGGGATTTTCATGGCAAGGCTCCTTGGCAGGCTGCCACCGGCGAGGGCCGGCGCTTTGGCCAGAAGCTAGGCGGGTCTGCTTAGCACCAACAAAGATCAAATCTTCATTTTTTAGTAACTGAAAGATATAAATCAGGCATTGCGCGGGCCGCAGCCCGGCTTGCGTGAAACGCATGGAAAATATGAGGAAAACGCAACGTCGATAGGCTTCCCCATGCATGAAACGCATGCTCTTATCTCTTGAAGCACATTAATGGAGATTTTTTATTCCATAAATGAATAACCTAACAACGCTTCGAGAGATGCCCGATGAGCGAACTGCTGACCTCGGGGCCTGCCTTGCCGGCCCTGCCGAGATGGCGAATTGGCGCCGAGCGCCTACTACCCTGGCTGCTGCCTTTGGCGCTGGCCGCATTGTGGGTGAGCGCCAGCCACTTGCACTGGATGAGCGAACAGATTCTGCCGGCGCCGACGCTGGTCTGGCAGAGCGCACTGGACTTCGGTACCGGTGAGCTTTGGAGCCACCTGTGGATAAGTGTGCAACGCCTGGCCTGGGGGCTGCTCGCGGGGATTACCGGCGGGCTGTTGCTGGGCACCTGGCTGGGCGCCTCGCGACGAGCGCAAACGCTGGTGCTGCCAACATTCGTGGCGTTGGCGCAGATCCCCACGCTGGCCTGGATTCCGTTGTTCATGCTGTTTTTCGGCATCGGCGAGCTGCTCAAGCTGGTGGTGCTGATCAAGGCCATCGTGGTGCCAGTCACCCTGCATACCCTGGTCGGCGTGCGCGACGCCCAACCGAAACTACGCGAAGCGGCCGCAACCCTGCGTCTGCCGCGTCACCTGGTGTTCCGGCGTCTGCTGCTGCCAGCCGCCCTGCCCTCGTTCCTGGCGGGCGTGCGCCTGGCCCTGGCGACGGGCTGGACCTCACTGCTGGCGGTCGAGCTATTGGCCTCAAGCGAGGGCATCGGCTACCTGATGGTCTGGGGCCGACAGCTGTTCATGCTCGATCTGGTATTGCTCTGCATCCTGTTGATCGGTCTGGTCGGGGCGTGCATGGATCGCGGCTTCAGCAGCCTTGAGCGACGCCTGCTGTACTGGCCGCAACCGGCCACCGGCGAGCAACGCCGCAGCATCGTGCCGCGAGCCTGGCAAGGCTTGCTGCTCCCGTTGGCGCTACTGGCACTGTGGCAGGCGAGCAGCAGCTTCGGCTGGGTCGACGACAACATCCTCACCTCGCCCCTAGGCGTGCTGCACAGTCTGAAAGCTGGCGTGGCAGACGGCTCGCTGCTTGAAGCCCTGCGCCTGAGCCTGCAACGCACCCTGGCCGGCCTGCTGATTGGCGGCGGCGCAGGCTTTTTGCTGGGGGTGCTGCTGGGGCTGTCGAACAGGTCCGAACGTCTACTCGGGCCGAGCCTTTCGGCGCTGCGCCAAGTGGCGATCTTTGCCTGGGTGCCGCTGCTGACCGCCTGGTTTGGCCTGGGCGAAGGGGCCAAGTTGGTGTTCGTCGGCCTGGCGGCATTCTTCCCGCTGTTCATCGCCACCCAACGTGGCATCGCCAGCCTGTCGCCGCAGCTGGGCGAAGCCGCCCGCGCGCTGCGCCTGGACCTGCCGCACCGCCTGCGCTTGCTGGTCCTGCCCGGCGCCGCCCCAGCGATTTTCGCCGGCCTGCGCCTGTCGCTGATCTATGCCTGGCTGGGCACCATTGGTGCGGAATACTTCATGCCCTCGGACGGCGGCATCGCTAGCCTGATGCTCGGCGCGCAACAGCTTTTCCGCATGGACCAGGTGATGGCCGCGATGGTCCTGATCGGCCTGGTCGGCGCCCTGCTGGGCAACCTTGGACAACGCCTCGAATCGCGCGCCACGCGCTGGAGAACCGCATGAACGCCTTTATCAATGCCGCTTTGCACGCCGCCAACCAGGCTGACGCCACGCCCCCGCTGGTGAGCTTCGATCAGGTCAGCAAGACCTTCACCGTCGACGGCCAGGCATTGGAGGCCATCCGTAATTTCGACCTATCGATCAACCAAGGCGAGTTCATCGCCATCGTCGGCGCCTCGGGGTGCGGCAAGTCGACCCTGCTGCGCTTGCTGGTGGGGCTGGATACCGACTACAGCGGCAGCATCCGCGTCGATGGCCAGCCGGTACACGGCATTGGTGGCGAACGCGGTATCGTGTTCCAAGAGCATCGGCTATTCCCTTGGTTGAATGTCGAGCAGAACATTGGCCTGGGTTTGGTCAACGAGAAGCTCACCCAGGGCGAGCGCGCGCGGCGCGTGCATGAATACGTACAGTTGGTGGGTTTGGTCGGGTTTGAATCGGCCTATCCGCATCAGTTGTCGGGTGGCATGGCGCAGCGGGTGGCGATCGCCCGCGGCTTGGTCGCCAGCCCACGCATCCTGCTGCTGGACGAACCGTTCGGCGCGCTGGATGCATTGACCCGCCAGCAGTTGCAGGATGAGCTGCTGGCGATCCGCGAGCGCTCAGGGATTACCACCCTGCTGGTGACGCACGATGCCGAAGAGGCGACTTATCTGGCGGATCGGGTGGTGGTGCTAGAGCCACGACCTGGGCGGATCAATGCGGTAGTGGAAGTCGACATCGCCCACCCGCGCCAGCGCACCGGAGTCGCGTTGCATGGGTTACGCGAGAAGGTCCTGCACCAGATTACCGGAGATGGCGGCTATCTGAAGCCGCCAGCGCAGCGGGTGGAAGGTCTACGCCCAGAACTGATCGCACTTTGAGTTCACTGGCCTTATCGCGGGGCAAGCCCGCTCCCACGCATGGCCGTACTGCGTGGGAGCGGGCTTGCCCCGCGATGAGGCCAGCGGCTTCAACCCAGCTCCCGAAGATACTGCCAGGGGTAGATCCCGCGCTCATGGCCATCGCTGAACACCAACTGCACGCCATACCCCTGCACCTCGATCCGCTCAACCCGAACATCATCGCGCACCGCCGAAATGCCCCCGCGCAGTTTGCTTGCCCGGCATTGCGAGCAGGGGCACGCTCCCCTGAGCCGCACATGGCTGATCACCTGCAGCGCATCTGCCCATTGCACCGCCAACTCGCCCTGCCCGCGCACATTACGTAACCCGCTCGGCGCGTTCATCACGCCGCCCCCTGCAATTGCGCCAGGGCAATGCGCACCGCTTTGCGCACTTCCGGATCACTGTCAGCCTCGGCATTGCGCAACGCCGGCAGCGCGGCGCTATCGCCCAATTCACCCAAGGCCAATGCGGCCTCCTTGCGCAAGTTGGCGATGCCGTGGCCGAGCAGCTCGGCCAGCCCTTGCAGGGCCTGGCGGAAACGCAGGCGCCCCAGCGAGCGTGCCGCGCGCAGGCGTACCTGCCAATAATCATCGGCCAAGGCCTCGACCAATGCCGGGCCGGCCTGGGCATGGCCGACCTTGCCCAAGGTGGTGGCGGCTTCTTCACGCACCTGCCAGGCCTCGTCGCGCAATGCCGCAGTCAGCGCGGGCAACACGCTGCTATCCCGGGCCAGGCCCAACGCCCCAATGGCTGCGCGGCGCACCTCGGTGTCCGGCTCCTGCGCGGCGAGCCCGGCCAACGCTGGCAAGGCCGGCTCATGCTTGAGCCAGCCAAGAATTCCCACGGCCTCGCGACGCACCGCGGCGTCCGCATCTTGCAGCGCCAGCAGCGCCGGGCCTGCGGCGTCTTCCAGGCGCAGTTCGCGCAGGGCACGCAACGCACTGGCGCGCACAAAGGCATCGGCATGGTTCACCCAAGGCAAGATCAGCAAGCCCGCTTCCAGGCTCTTCAACTCACTCAGGCTCTGCGCGGCGGCCAGGCGCACCGGCTCGGCGCTGTCGGCCAGCGCAGCACACAGTGCTTGCACCACATCTGGCTGTTCCCAGGCTTCGAGCAAACGCGCCGCCTCGGTGCGTACCTCGGTCGAGGAGTCGACCAGCAGCGCATCAGTCAGCCACGGCAAGCCCTCGGACTCTTCCAGATCGGCCAAGTCGATCAGGGCGATGCGCCGCACGGCCGCGTCGTCGGCGTTCAAACGCGGGAGCAATTCGGCAATATCGGGGTGGTCTGTAGTTCGTTCAGTCATAGCGCGATCCGTAGCGGTGGAGGGTCAGTGTCGGGTAGGCCAAGTGGCGTCAGGCGCGGCAGTTCGCGGCCTTCCTCGTGGCGCAGCAAGGCCAGGCAGTGACGCTTGAGATGGGTGAACTGCGCGCTGGTCAGCAAGCTGGCGCGGCGTGGGCGAGGAAAACTCAGGCGCAGGTCTTCGATGAAACGACCTGGGCGTGGGCTCATCACCAACACCCGGTCAGCCAGGAACAGCGCCTCGTCGATGTCATGGGTGACGAACACCACGGTGGTGCGGATGCGCGTCCAGATATCCAGCAGCAACTCTTGCATGCGTGAGCGGGTTTGCGCGTCGAGGGCGCCGAAGGGTTCGTCCATCAGCAGCAGGCGCGGGCGATTGATCAGCACCCGGGCAATTTCGGCGCGCTGCTGCATACCGCCAGAGAGCTGGCTTGGCCAGCGTTCAGCGAAGTCGGCCAGGCCCACCAGCTGGAGCATTTCGCTGGCGCGTCGATGCCGCTCAGGCTTGCCCTGGCCCTGCATCTTGAGGCCGAAGGCCACATTGTCGAGCACGCTGCGCCACGGCAGCAGGGTGTGATGCTGGAAGACCATGCCGCGCTCCGGCGATGGCCCCGCGACTGGCGCACCATCGACCTCGAGCACGCCCGAGCTGGGCAACAGATGACCGGCCAAAGCCCCCAACAGGGTGGACTTGCCACAACCCGATGGCCCCAGGATGCAGACGAACTCGCCCGGCGCGATGGTGAAGTCCAGCGCCTGTACCGCCTCGAACGCTTGACTGCCCTGCCCCAGACGTATCGACACGCCGCGCGCTTCGATACGGCCAGGCTCGGGGGCCTGTTGATAACTGCTCATCATGCGCCCCTCCGCAGCCGATACCAGGGCGTGGCCAGCGCGCCGAGGCGTTTGACCAGGGCACTGCTGCCCATGCCCAGCACGCCGATCAACAGCATGCCGACGATGATGTCCGGGTAGTTCTGCAAGGTGTAGGACTCCCAGGTGTAGTAGCCGATGCCAAACTGCCCGGCGATCATCTCGGCAGTGACCAGGCAGAACCACGAGGTGCCCATGCCGATGGCCAGGCCAGTGACGATACTCGGCAGCGCACCCGGCAAGATCACCTCGCGCAGAATCGCGTAGCGCCCGGCACCCAGGCTGCGCGCCGAGGCGACCAGCCGCGGGTCGACCGCCTCGACGCCATGCACGGTGTTGAGCAGGATCGGGAACAGCGCGCCGGTAAAGGTGATGAACACCATCGACAGCTCAGACGATGGAAACATCAGGATCGCCAGTGGAATCCACGCCACCGCCGGGATCGGCCGCAGCACCTCCAGGGGGGGCAGCAGGGTGTCTTCGGCCCACTTCGAGCGGCCGATCACCAGCCCCAGGGACACGCCCAGCACAGCCGCGACCAGGTAGCCGGAAAACACCCGCGACAGACTGCTGGTCAGGTGCGCGAGCAACGAACTGGAGGTCAGTAGTTGCCAGGCCGCATCGAGCACCGCCTTGGGGGTCGGCACATAGGTGAAGGTGAACAGGCCCAGGTTTAGCTTGCTGCTCGCGGCCAGGTGCCAGAACAGCAGGCAGGCCAGCAGCGAGGCCAGTCGCACAGGCCAGCGCGTGAAGGTGCTTGTCATGAAAATTCTCCCAGGTTGGCCCCGCCCGCTGCCGGGTCGGGGCCGGCCGATCAGCGCTGGGCGACCAGCTTCTGGTTGGCGCTGACAAAGTCCAGCGCCTCGCCACCGTGGGCCTTGGCGAACTGCTCGGCCTGATCCTTGAGCAGGAAGGCTGCCAGTTCGCCCTTGCCGTTACGCACGAACCAGGCCTGGTTGGCCAACAGCTTGATACCGCTGTCAGCGGCCTGGGCGTAGATCGCGCGGATGTCCTTGCCCTCCTGCTCCAGCTGCGCCAAGGCGCTGAGCGCTGCCTCAGGCGAGGCGTAGTGGCGCACTTTGTCTTCGCCGCGCACCCAAATCTGCGCCAGGCGGCTGAAGTCGGTGATCGGCTTGCCGGTCAGGGCGTCATTGGCCTTGAGCGGCAGTGGCTGGTAGTGCTTGAGCGCCTGCTCGTAGTCCAGCCCGGCCTGCTTGAAGGCGGCGCGAATGTACTGGTCATCGATGAACTGCGCGGTGTCCAGGCCACGGTCGGTTTTCTTCAATAGCTTGAGGGTGTCGATCGACGTAGCCACCGCCTGGCGGTATTCAGGCTTCCAGGTCAGGTCGCGAGTCTGCAAGCCGAGCGGGCCGTGGAACAGGTAATTGACCTCGGCTTCGATGCCGGTGACCTTCTCGATCAGCTCGCTGTACTTCTCTGGCTCGGCGGCGATCAGGCGATCGGCCTCAAGGCTGGCGCGCAGGTAGGCGGTGACCACCTCGGGGTATTTCTTCGCGTAGTCGGCATCGACCAGCGCGCCATGGAAGGTCGGCGCATTGGCCTGCGAGCCATCGAAGATCTTGCGGGCGAAGCCGCGATTGGGGAACAGCTCGGCGAACGGCACGAAGTCGGCATGCGCTTCGATGCGGTTGCTGCGCAAGGCCGAACCGGCAATCTCTGGCGCCTGGGCGATGATCCGCACATCTTTCTGTGGGTCCCAGCCTTGGGCGGCGACGGCGCGCAACAGCATGCCGTGGGCGGTCGAGGCGAATGGCACCGAGATGGTCTTGCCCTTGAGCTCAGCCAGCGACTGCACGCCTGAGGCTGCCGGCACCACGATGCCGTTGCCACTGCCGTGTACGCTACCGGACAGCACACTGATAAACAGGCTGCGCTTGCCAGCATCGAGGTGGGCGACGCCGTTGAACGAGCCGGGGAAGTCGGCCATGGCGCCGAAGTCCAGTTTGCCGGCGACCATCTCGTTGGTCAGTGGCGCGCCGCTGGTGAAGTTCTTCCACTCGATCTGGTACTGGGCGTCCTTGTACTTGCCATCGTGTGGCAGGTATTTGTCCAACAGGCCCAGCTCGCGGATCAGCAGGCCGCCGGTGGCGCAGTTGATGGTGGTGTCCTGGGTGCCGATGGCGACGCGGATGGTTTCGGCGTGGGCATTCAGGCCAGCGATTGCCAGCGCGAGGCCGGCCACGGTTGCTACAAGGCGCATGGGTGTTTCCCCTCGAATCGTTTTAGGTATTTGAGTCGTCTCCGCCGCCCTGACTGGGTGGTGGGAAACGAGGGGCACAGCAGGTGGGCGTCCGGTGGTTCGCCGGATGGCAGGTGTTTCAGCGCAGCAGGTACGGGATATCGACCTTCACGGCGCCGGTCGGGCAGTCCTTTTCGCAGGGCATGCAGTACCAGCATTCGTCGAAGGCCATGTAGGCTTTCTGCGTGGCCGGGTTGATGGCCAGCAGGTCCATGGGGCACACCTCGACGCAGACGGTGCAGCCTTTTTCGGCGATGCACTTGTCTTCGTCGATGGTCACCGGGGCGCTGCTGCGAAAGAAGATTTCCTGGGGTTGATAGGCCATTTCACGGGGTCCTTGGGGCCTTTGGCCCTCGTTCTGTCAGTCGCATCGCAATCGCGGGGCAAGCCCGCTCCCACGCTAGATCCCAGGCGTGGGAGCGGGCTTGCCCCGCGATCAGGCGGCATCGGCCTTTACACGCAGCCGGTCGTACGCGGTCTGTTCGTCGGCATCCAGGGCAATCAGGTACGGCTCGACCGCTTTCTTGAAACTGGTCATCTCACCGTCCTCGCCCTTCTTCAGGTGGCAATGGCAGAACCACTCGCCATCGTTGCGCTCGGGGAAGTCGACCCGATGGTGGTACAGCCCCCAGCGGCTTTCCTCGCGGAACAGCGAGGCGCGTGCGGCCATTTCGGCGCAGTCGCGAATCACCGTGACCTCCATCGCCCGCATCAGCTCATGGGGGTTGTTGGCCTTCATCTGCGCAAGGTCGCGTTCGATCTCGGCGAAGCGCGCCAGGCCGATCTCCATCTTTTTCGTTACTTTGGGCGGCTGCAGGTAGTCGTTGACCATGCGCCGCAGCTTGTACTCGACCTGCGCTGGCGGCAGACCGTGCTCACGCTGCAACGGCGCGAACACCCGCGCCCGCTCGCGCTCGACCTGTTCGACATCGACCTCGGCAAATTCCCGCCCGGCCACGTACTGCGCGGCATTGACCCCGGCGAACCAGCCATAGGTGAAGGCGCCGAGCATATAGTTGTGCGGCACCGCAGCCATGTCGCCCGCCGCGTACAGGCCCTTGACGCTGGTCTGGGCCTTCTCGTCGACCCACACGCCCGAGGCCGAATGCCCGGAGCAGAAGCCGATCTCGGAAATGTGCATCTCGACCATGTGCTGGCGGTAGTCGGTACCACGATTGGCGTGGAACTGGCCGCGACTGGGGCGCTCGTTGCTGTGCAGGATCTCTTCGATGTTCTGGATGGTTTCCTCGGCCAGGTGATCGAGCTTGAGGAACACCGGGCCATTACCGCCCTCCAGCTCCTGATGAAACTCCCACATCATCTGCCCGCTCCAGTAGTCGCACTCGATGAAGCGTTCGCCCTTGCTGTTGGCGGTGTAGCCACCCAAGGGGCCAGTGACGTAGGCGCAGGCCGGGCCGTTGTAGTCCTTGATCAGCGGGTTGATCTGGAAGCACTCAAGGTTGGCCAGTTCAGCTCCTGCGTGATAGGCCATGGCGTAGCCGTCACCGGCATTGGTCGGGTTCTCGTAAGTGCCCATCAAGTAACCCGACGAAGGCAGGCCCAGGCGGCCGGCGGCGCCGCAGGCAAGAATGACGGCCTTGGCGCGGACGACCTTGAACTCACCGCTACGGCAGTCGAATCCAAGGACTCCGGCAGCGGCGCCCTGGCCATCGAGCAGTACCCGCGTGCAGACCATGCGATTGCTGATCTCGATCCGCGCACGCTTGAGCTGGCGGTACAACACCTTCTTGATGTCGTGGCCCTCGGGCATCGGCAGCACGTAGGCGCCCATGTGGTGCACCTTCTTCACCGCATAGTCGCCAGTCTCGTCCTTCTCGAACTTCACGCCCCAGCGGTCGAGCTGCTCGATGGTGGCGAAACTGTGAGTGGCATAGGCGTGCACTGCGGTCTGGTTGACGATGCCATCGTTGGCGACGGTGATCTCCTTGGTGTACTGCTCGGGCGTGGCGTGGCCGGGAATAATGGCGTTGTTCAGGCCATCCATGCCCATGCTGATGGCGCCGCTGCGCTTGACGTTGGCCTTGTCCAGCAGCAGGACGCGCAGACTTTTGTCGTGCTCCTTGGCCTTGATCGCCGCCATCGGGCCGGCGGTGCCGCCGCCGATGACGATAATGTCGTAGTCCTGGGTCTCGATACTCATGCCTTGCCCCCCTTCTGGCGGTCGATGCGCAGGCGATACTGGAAGGCATCGCCGCGGTAGTAGAGGTGTTCGAAGTCCAGCGGCGTGCCGTCGGCGGCGTGGGTCAGACGCTCGATACGCATGATCGGCGCGCCCTCCTCGACCTCCAGTGCCTGGGTCAGGTCGCTATCTGCCAGCACCGCGTCAATGGCCAGATCGGCGTGGCCAAGCGGGATGCCGCAGTCGTTCTCCAGCACCAGGAAGATGTCGCGGGTGACCAGGTCGGCTTTTTCCAGCTTTTCACCGACCGCCTTGGGCAGCCAGGTCAGCTCCAGCGACACCGGCTCGCGGTTGATCAGGCGCACGCGGCGGATCTCGGTGACTAGCTCTCCCTCCTCAACCTGCAACCGCGCTGCCACCAGCGCACTGGCTGGCACGTGACGGAAACTGCGCAGGCGGTTGATCACTTCGTAGCCCATCTGCGTCATCGACTCGGCCAAACCCTGCAAGGTACTGACGTTCTGGAACGCCTTGGGCTTGGCGACGAAGGTGCCCTTGCCGTGGATCTTGAAGATCAGCCCTTCCTTTTGCAGATCGCCCAGCGCCTGGCGCACAGTGATGCGACTGACATCGAAGGCCTTGCCCAGCTCGTTTTCCGAGGGCATGCGGCTGTGCGGTGGGTAGCTGCCGTCGAGAATGCGCTCGCGCAGCAGTTCCTTGAGCTGGGTGTAGAGCGGTACCGGGGACAGGGGGAGCAATTGGGCCATGGTTCTCTTCGCTGATCGGTGACTTGTTATAACAAGTTGTGACCAGAGAATAGCGAGCATAAGAATGGCTAGGGAAATACTGATATCGAATATGGATATTGCTGACAGGCAAGGAGCGCCCCCGGTGCGAGCGGCCTAAAGATGCACAGGGAAAAACACCACAGATCAAGGCGATGGACGTCATTCCCCAAGATGGGTATCATTGCGCCGCGTTGCACTCGTAGCTCAGCTGGATAGAGTACTGCCCTCCGAAGGCAGGGGTCGTGGGTTCGAATCCCGCCGAGTGCGCCATATCTTGAAAAGCCCTGGGACTTGTCCCGGGGCTTTTTCGTTTGTGCGCCGCGTCGCGTTTCTGGTACTCCCGTGCCGCTGTCCTTTGATGTTAGCGTGAGCAGCTTCCCGTTCATCCGAGCGGGTACCTCCTTTCATGCATCAGCAAAGGAATGCGCTTACCCATGCACTTGAAAAAACTCTCTGCCCTGACCCTGTTGCTGGCCAGCATCGGCCTGTTCACCACGCAGGCTCAAGCCAATCTTTCCCAGCAGCAATCGGCCGCCATCCTCAAAGCCTACGACGGCAGCGACCCGGCCGACTTCAAGCAATTTATCGGCAAGCTGGCCAGCAGCGACCTGGCCAAGGCCGACAACCTGGGTGACACCCTCAAGGCCTACCTGGCCGGCAAGCCGCTGGCCGCCGAACAGCACAACGAGATCAACCGCCTGCTCGGCCTGTATACCCGCATCAAGTACGGCAAGGCCGCCACTGACAACCTGCGCGAGCTGGTCGCGATCCCGACTTTTCAGGTCGAAGGCGTAGCCCAGCATGACAATCCGCAATTTCACAAGATCGCCGACAAGATCAAAGCCTTGGCCGAGAGCTTCGGCCTGACGTTCCGCAACATCGACAACCGGGTCTACGAGATCACGCTCGGAGAAGGCAAGGAAGTGGTCGGCATTCATGCCCACGCCGACGTGGTGCCGGTCAATCCAGACAACTGGAAGCTCGACGACGGCACTCACCTTGACCCGTTCAAAGTCACCCTGGTGGGTGATCGCATGTACGGCCGCGGCACTGAGGATGACAAGAACGGCATCATCGTTGCGCTGTACGCCATGAAAGTCGCCAAGGACGAGAAGCTGCCGCTGGCTCGCCAATTGAAGCTGCTGGTCGATACCACCGAGGAAACCACCGGTGAGGCCATCCCCTATTACTTCGAACGCAACCCGGTGCCGGACTACAACCTGGCACTGGACGGCGGCTACCCGGTGGTCATCGCCGAGAAAGGCTCCGGCGCGGTAATGGCCACCTTCCCCCGCCGCGCAGCCAGCGGCCAAGGTGCCGAGCTCACCAGCCTGACGGGTGGCCTGGCCAACAACCAGATCCCCACCACTTCGGTGGTGACCCTGATTGGCGACAACCCTGCCGATCTCGCCGCTCGCCTGAACAAAGCCGGTGCGCAGTTCGTGAAGGATAACGGCGCTAACTTCAGCATCGAGGCGAAAGTCGAAGGCAAGCAAGTGCTGCTGACCAGCAAAGGCGTCTCGGCGCACTCTTCCGAGCCTGAGTCCGGGGTCAATCCGGTCGCGCGCATGCTGGTGTTCATCAACGGGCTGGGTGAGCAAGTGCCGCTCAAGCACAACCACATCACCGACGCAGCCCGCTACGCCGCCGACAATTGGGGGCTGGACTACACCGGCAAGAAGCTGGGCATTGGCTTTGAAGATTCATTCATGGGCCCGCTGACGGCCTCGCCGACCTTCGTTGGCCTGGATGACAAAGCCCTGAAATTGGCGGTCAACCTGCGCGTCCCTAAAGGCAAGTCGGTCGACACGCTCAAGGCCGAACTGACCGACAAGCTCGGTGCTTGGGTCAAGGCCAGCGCTGTGGCAGTGTCCTTCGACACCAACCTCGACCAGCCGATGTACCGCAATCCTGAAGGCGAATGGGTCAAGGCCCTGCTCGCAGTAGCCAGCGAGAACCTCGGCATGCCTCATGAGTTCGGCACTTCTGCCGGCGCCACTTCGGTGCATGACCTGCCAAATGGCGTGCAGTTTGGTTTGGCCATGCCCAACGTGAAATACACCGGGCACAACGACAACGAGTTCAAGACTGTGGAGCAATTCATGCTGGACTTGCAGATCGTCAGCGAGATGGTCGCGCGGATTGGGCAGATGCCAAAACTTTGAGGTTTAGCTCAATGGTTGAAAAAGGCGCTACGGCGCCTTTTTCCAAGGCCTGCGCTATAGCCAGAGAAATCTTGGCGCCAGCATTTCGCCATAATCGAAATATTTGGTAATCTCTGCGCCGCTTGCGCGCTCAGCCCGGCTCTTCGCAAGGCCTGGCCGCCTGACAGTTAGAAAATTTTTCAACCGGTGCCCAGCGGACATTGAAGTCCTTGGCATCGGGTTTCGACACAGGACGCGTTCGAAAGACGCCACAAAAGGATTTGCAATGGCAATGGTATTTTGCCTCGGCTGCGCCAAGCAGCTGCACGAAACGGCACCCGCCTGCCCACAATGTGGCGCCCCCCAATTCGCTGTCACACCGCCTGCCCAGAGCATCGGCGGCGAGTCGTCGTGGATGGCCGTCACCGCGCTGATCCTCGGCATCCTCTGCTTGCTCTCCCTGTTCGATGACGCCGAATGGGACGCCGATACCCTGCTCGGTCTGGGCCTGTTCGCCTCGATCGGCCTGGTCAGCGGCATTGTCAGTATCTGCCAGAAAAAACCCGGCAACGGCATGGCCGTCGCCGGCGTCGTCATGACGACGTTCTCATTGCTCTGCTTTATCGGACTATCAGTTAATTAATCGTGAGGGAAAACAAATGAGCATGGTGTTCTGCCGTGGTTGCGCCAAACAAATTCACCAGTCGGCACTGAGCTGCCCAGGTTGCGGCGCCACCCAGACCACAACCTACACGGGCACGATCGGCAATGGCGCGACCGCGACCACGAGCGTGGCCAGTGGTAATGCCTACATCGAAGTGATGAAGAAGTACGCCGTATTCAAGGGCCGTGCGCGCCGCAAGGAATACTGGATGTTCATCCTGCTCAACATGCTGGTGGCCTTCGTGGTCGGTTTTGTCGACGGCCTGATCGGTACAGCGCCGGCGCTGGGCGGTCTCTATAACCTGGCCGTGCTGCTGCCGAGCATCGCCGTTGCCGTGCGTCGCCTGCACGACAGTGACCGCAGCGGCTGGTGGCTGCTGGTGCCGATCGTCAACCTGGTGTTCCTGATCCAGGACGGCACCCAGGGCAGCAACCGCTTTGGTCCGAGCCCGAAAGGCATCGTCTGAGGCGGCAGGTGTACATGGATCATGGGAGGGCGGCCTGCGGGCTAATGCTGTTCACATAAGGCCTAGTCAGCTTTGGGGCTGCTCTGCAGCCCTTCGCGGGCAAGCCCGCTCCCACAGGTCCGGCGCCGACCGTTATAGCGGCGCTGTTCCTGTGGGAGCGGGCTTGCTCGCGAAGGGCCGCAAAGCGGCCCCAACAAGTTACGGACACAAGCCAGGCTCATGACGTTTTTCAATCAGGTCCATGCCGTTTTCCGCGTTGCCGTGCAGAGCGTCGTCGCCGATGCTTTAGTTACCTGAAGACCAGCATTCCCCACCCACCGAGGCCTGTATGAAGAACGTCGAAGAACTCCTCAAAACCAAGTCCCAACATCAGACCGTCTACACCATTGGGCCTGATCTCTCGGTGCTCGAAGCCCTGAAGCTGTTGGCGGAGAAAAACATCGGCGCCTTACCGGTGGTAGAAAACGACCAGGTGGTGGGGATCGTCAGTGAGCGTGACTATGCGCGCAAGCTGGTACTCAAAGGCCGCTCATCCGCCGCTACCCCGGTCAGCGAAATCATGACCCGAGATGTGCTCACGGTCGATCCGAGCAAGAGCCTGGATCATTGCATGAACCTGATGACCGACCGTCACCTGCGCCATCTACCCGTGGTCAAGGACGGCAAGCTGCTCGGCCTGCTGTCGATCGGCGACCTGGTCAAGGAAACCATCGCCGAGCAGGCCAGCCTGATCCGCCAACTGGAGCAGTACATTCGCGGCGAATGATCAGTGATAGGCGCTCTCCAGCTCGTCCAGTTGATGGTCGAAGCTGCGCAGGCGCGCCGACCAGGTGTACACCAGCACTTCCAGATCGCGGTTGAGCAGCGCAGTGCCGCCCCGGCTGTTATCCGGGGTATCGCACAAATCCAACTGGTAGCGCTCGCGGGCCATCGCCGTGGCCACGCTGGAAAGGTCGCGGGCAAAGGCCAGCCAGTGATGGTGCGGGTCGTGGGTCTCGCGGTCGAGTTCACGGCATTGGCACTTGAGGGCGTCCAGGCTCTGTTCCAGCGGCGTGCCCTTGAGCTCGCCCATGACTTCTTCGAAGGTGCGCCCCGAATGCCAGTAGCTGCCCCAGAAATAGCGGTCGAAGACCGTCTCGACCCGGCGTAGCGCGACCTTGGTGTTCCAGATGGTCACCAACGTTCGCCCTTGGCTCACTTCGCGCTTGTTCAAGTGCAGTTGCTGCCAGGCGATCCACGCCAGACCGCAGAGCGCCACCGCCGCAGTCACCGCCGCAGCGGCGTACATGAACTGCACCGCCTGGTTCATCTGGTGGGTGTGCCGGATACCGTAGAAGTAGCCGGCGGTCAGGGTGCCCAGGATCGTCACGGTGCACCAGAAGCCTGGTGCGTAGGGATCTTTCATCGCGCTATCCCCTTATTGTTTTACCTGAGCATAGCAACGACCAAATCACCCATCAGGTGCCGCTCGGCGCTTTATTTTCGCGGGCGACGCAAGGCCTCGTTGAGTTGATCGAACGGCACCGCCCAATCGGCATCTTCGATGATGCTTTCCTTGAGGAACGCGCGCTGGGAGTCGGTCCAGAACGGCGCATCGACCAGCTTGATGTCGTTCTTCAGCGGCGAATGCGCGGTGATGAACTGATCGATGCTCTTGGCATCGTCCGCCAGCCCTAGTTGCTTGAACAGATCGGAAAACGGATGGTTCGGTGCTTCCATGGGTTCCTCCTTGGCCGGGAAGGTCGTCCACGACGCCCGCCCGGCACTGGGTTGAGATTCATCAGCAGAGCTCGCGCACTTCGGCCTGCGGGACCAGCTTGAGATACTGCTCCATACTCATGTGGATCAGGTGATCGTGATCACCTGCCTCAAGGTAGACATCACCTTGGCGGGTCAAGGTCGGGTCGAGCAGCATTTTTATGTCATAGGCATCGCCCAACGCCGGAACAGCACCGCGTTCGCAATCACCGAACAGGGTCGGCAGGCCGCTTTCGCGGGTCAGTTGCCAGGCGCCGGTCATGCGCACCTTACTCATGTCCAGGTGCCGGTTGGCCGGCAGCACCGCCATGATGTAGTTGCCGTGGCGGTCGTCGAGCAGGACCGACTTGGCGACCCGCTCGGCCGGTACGCCTGCGGTGCGCGCCGACTCCAGGCTGGTCGCGGAATGTGGATGGGGAACAATGTCATAGTCGCAGTTTGCCTGGTCCAGGCGCTGCTGCAGGGTCTTGGCCATACGCATGATGCACCTCCGGTTTCGCCCCCACCTGTAGGAGCGGCGTTGTGCCGCGATTGGGCAGCAAAGCCGCCCGAGCGCCTGCGCATGAACAGCGCTGGCCTCGCCCCCTCTCCAAGTTTAGGCCCTGCCTCGAAGGGCACGACTAAACTTCACTGATAGAGACACTCGAGGTGACGACAGGTGATCGCTCGCTGCTGGCGCTGTTTGCTGTTGTTAGTGCTGCTCGGCGTTGCCACGGGTGGCCACGCTGCGGCTGGCGGCAGCATCTGGATGCTGGATATCGATGACGCGATCGGCCCGGCCAGCGCCGATTACCTGGTACGCGGCCTGGACCAGGCGCAGCAACAAGGCGCCCAGCTTGTGGTGATCCGCATGGACACACCAGGCGGCCTGGACAGCTCCATGCGTCAGATCATCAAGGCCATCCTCGCCAGCCCCGTACCCGTCGCCACGTTCGTCGCCCCAGGTGGCGCTCGCGCTGCCAGTGCCGGCACCTACATCCTCTATGCCAGCCACGTGGCAGCGATGGCGCCGGGGACCAACCTGGGCGCCGCCACCCCTGTGCAAATCGGTATGCCCGGCAAACAGCCAGGCGAGACCAAGGACGACCAAACCGATACGCCAGACGATCAGGACACCCTCGCCCGCAAGCAGGTCAACGACGCTGCTGCCTACATCCGCGGCCTGGCCCAGTTACGTGGACGCAACGCAGACTGGGCGGAAAAGGCGGTACGCGAGGCGGTCAGCCTGTCGGCCAATGAGGCGCTGCGCCTGAAGGTCATCGACCAGATGGCCAACGATGTGCCCGACCTGCTGCGGCAACTGGACGGCAAGACCCTGCAAGCCGCCGGCGAGCCGCGCCAGCTGCAAACCAATGACGCGCCGCTGGTCGAGCACCTGCCGGACTGGCGCACCCGTCTGCTGGCAGTGATCACCAACCCTAGCGTGGCGCTGATCCTGATCATGATCGGCATCTACGGCCTGCTGTTCGAATTCATGAGCCCCGGCACTGGTGTGGGGGGCGTGATCGGCGGCATCAGCCTGCTGCTGGCGCTGTACGCCCTGCAGCTGCTACCGGTGAGCTATGCCGGGGTGGCGCTGATCATGCTCGGGCTGGCGTTCATGATCGCCGAGGCGTTCTTGCCCAGCTTTGGCGTTGTGGGCTTTGGCGGCATCGTCGCGTTCGTGGTCGGCGCGGTAATCCTGATGGACACCGACGCCCCTGGCTACGGCATTCCGCTGCCGTTGATCGTCACCTTGGCGGTAGCCTCGGCGCTGTTGCTCGGTGGCGTGCTGGGGATGGCCATGCGGGCACGACGACGGGCGCTGGTCAGCGGCGATGCCGGCTTGGTCGGCAGCCTGGTGACAGTGACCCAGGTCACGGCGGACAACCCGTTCTGCGGCTCGGTACAGGCCCAGGGCGAACAATGGCAAGTGCAATGCGCGACGCCACTGCAGCCCGGCCAGTCGGTACGGGTGATCGCCCGCCACGGCGTGCGGCTTGAGGTCAGCGCCACTGCGCCCACGGCGCAAGGAGAATGACGATGTTCGTGCAATTGGGCTTCGGCGCGCTGCTGATGCTGGTCGGCGTGCTGCTGATCTCGGCGTTTCGCATCCTGCGCGAGTATGAGCGCGGGGTGGTGTTCCAGCTTGGGCGCTTCTGGCAGGTCAAGGGGCCGGGGCTGATCCTGCTGATCCCGGTGATCCAGCAGATGGTTCGGGTAGACCTACGCACCGTGGTGCTCGACGTGCCGCCACAAGATGTCATCACCCGGGACAACGTCTCGGTCAAGGTCAACGCGGTGCTGTACTTTCGTGTGCTCGATCCGCAGAAGGCGATCATCCAGGTCGAGGACTTTCTCAACGCCACCAGCCAGCTGGCCCAGACCACCTTGCGAGCAGTGCTCGGTAAACACGAGCTGGACGAGCTGCTGGCCGAGCGCGAGCAGCTCAACCAGGACATTCGCCAAGTGCTGGATGCGCAGACCGATGCCTGGGGAATCAAGGTGGCCAACGTCGAGATCAAGCATGTCGACCTCAATGAGTCGATGATCCGCGCGATCGCCCGCCAGGCCGAAGCCGAGCGCGAACGGCGGGCCAAGGTGATCCATGCCGAGGGTGAACTGCAAGCGTCGGAAAAGCTGATGCAGGCCGCGCAGATGCTCAGCAAGGAGCCAGGGGCGATGCAGTTGCGCTACATGCAGACGCTGGGTTCGATTGCCGGGGACAAGAGCTCGACCATCGTCTTTCCGATGCCGCTCGATTTGCTCAAGGGAATGGTGGATCGGGATCGCTCATGACTGGGGCCGCATTGCGGCCCCAAACTGCATCAGAGCGGCGCCCGACGCAGGGTCGCGAGGAAGGTCGCAGCGCCCAGGAACAACCCGGCGAAGGTGCGGTTCAGACGCTTCTGCTGCTTGGGCGTACGCAGCAAACGCAGCACCCGCGAAGCCAGCCCGGTATAACCCGCCATCACCAGCAGATCGACGCTGATCATGGTCACGGTGATCGCCAGGTACTGCGGCAACAGCGCCTCGTGCGGGTTGATGAACTGCGGCAGCACCGCCAGCATGAATACCAATGCCTTGGGGTTACTGACGTTCACCAGAAAGCCACGAAAGACCAGGCTCAACGGCTTGCCAATCGGCCGCACGCCGGACTCTTCGCTCATGTCCATCGGCAGCGCGCGCCACTGTTTGTAGGCCAGGTACACCAGGTAACCGACGCCGAACCATTTGATGACTTGGAAGGCAGTGGCGGAGGCGGCGAGGATCGCGCCGACACCGGCAGCGATGATGGCGATTTGCACGATCAGGCCGATCTGTAGGCCTAGCGCGTTCCAGTAACCGCGCCAGAAACCGTACTGTAGACCGCTGGACATCGAGGCGATCGCCCCGGCACCTGGCGACAGGCTGATCACCCAGCACGCGGCAAAAAAGGCCAACCACGTTTCCATCGACATCACACACCTCGCTCGTGCACATGTTGCAAAACGTTAAGCTACGAGGTTGATGAAAAAATGACCAGCGATATTTTGCAGGGACGGGTTCAGGCAGCCTTTCAGTCCTCTTGAACCGAAACATCCTTAGCCACACCCGGCACCTCAGCGCCCCGCCAGCGCCGCACCGATTTCTGGAAGAACTGGCTGTTCGGCACCTGCACCAGCGCCCCACCCGCTTCGGGCAGCTCCATCAAGGTCGTGAACAGCAGGTTGATGGCAATCACCCGACCCTTCACCCCCGGTTTGTCGAGGGTATCGACCAGCTCGACCACATCACCAATGCGAAACGGCCCCACGGTAAAGATCAGCACCGCACACAGCAGGTTGGACAACACGCTCCACATGGCGAAGAAAGCCACCGCCGCAACCGCGACGAAGCCTGACAGCGCAGTCCACAACACCGTCGCCGAAACGCCCATGCGCTCCAACACGAACAGCAGCGCGCTGCCCATGATCAGCCAACGCAAACCGCCGCGCACCGGCACCAGCAGCTCCGGTGGCAACGGGTAGCGCTCGCCCAGGCGGCTCAGGCAGCGGGCGATGAAGCGTTGCAGGACAAACGCTGCGACCAGGATCAGCAAAATCTGCAAACCCAACCACAGTGCGTCCATCCATTGCCCCGGCAGCAGGCCTTGCAACTCCTCCATCAGGACAGCGCCTCAAGCTCGGCTTGCATGCTTTCCAGCAGTTCCAAGGCTTCCATCCAGGACTCCTCCAACTGCGCTTCGCGTTGCTTGAGTTTGCTCTGGCGGGCGAGCAGGTCGCGCAGCTCGTCCTTGCGGGCGGCTTCGTACAAGCCGCTGTCACCGAGCGCAGTCTCGATCTCGGCCAACTGGCTGTGGACCTGGCCCAGCTCGGTCTCCAGCTTCTCGGCGGCGCGCTTGTGCGGGGCCAGTTGCTGACGCAAAGCGGCTGCGGCTTGGCGCTGGGCCTTTTTGTCAGTCTTGTCCGGGTTGGCCGGCGCAGTACTGACCGGCGCATTGCGCTGGCGGTAGTCGATCAGCCAGCGGCTGTAGTCATCGAGGTCGCCATCGAAGGTGTCGACCTTGCCGTCGGCCACCAGCAGGAAGTCGTCGGTGGTGCTCTTGAGCAGGTGCCGGTCGTGAGAGACCACCACCACTGCGCCACTGAACTCCTGCAAGGCCATGGTCAAGGCCAGGCGCATTTCCAGGTCGAGGTGGTTGGTTGGTTCGTCGAGCAGCAGCAGGTTCGGCCGCTCCCAGGCAATCAGGGCCAGCGCCAAACGCGCCTTCTCACCACCGGAGAAGTTCAGCACCGGCTCCTCGGCGCGGGCGCCATGGAAGTCGAACCCGCCAAGGAAGTCGCGCAGGGTCTGCTCACGTTCCGTTGGAGCGATGCGTTGCAGGTGCAACAGCGGGCTGGCCTTGTCATCCAGCGAATCGAGCTGGTGCTGGGCGAAGTAGCCCACCGCCAGGTTTTCGCCGCGCACCAGCCGCCCACCGAGGGGTTGCAGCTCGCCGGCAAGGTTCTTGATCAGGGTCGATTTACCGGCGCCGTTCGGGCCGAGCAAGCCGATGCGGGCGCCTGGGGTCAGCTGCAGCTTGACCTTCTCCAGCACCGCCTTGTCGCCATAACCCAGGCGACCTTCGGAAAGGTCGAGCAGTGGGCTGGAGATCTTCTCCGACTCGCGGAAAACGAAGTCGAACGGCGAATCGACATGCGCCGCCGACAGCTCTTCCATGCGTTCCAGGGCCTTGATCCGGCTCTGCGCCTGACGGGCCTTGGTAGCCTGGGCCTTGAAGCGGGCGATGTACTTTTCCATGTGCGCGCGCTGCGCTTGCTGCTTCTCGTAGGCCTGCTGCTGTTGCGCCAGGCGCTCGGCACGGGTGCGCTCGAAGGCGGTGTAGCCGCCCTTGTAGAGGTTGAGCTTGCGCTGTTCGACATGCAGCACGTGATCGACCACCGAATCGAGGAAGTCGCGGTCGTGGGAAATCAGCAGCAGCGTACCTGGATAGCCCTTGAGCCAGTCTTCCAGCCAGAGGATGGCATCCAGGTCCAAGTGGTTGGTCGGCTCATCGAGCAGCAGCAGGTCGGACGGGCACATCAGCGCCTGGGCCAGGTTGAGGCGCATCCGCCAGCCACCGGAGAAGTCACCGACGCGGCGGTCCATCTGCTCGTTGCTGAAGCCAAGGCCAGCCAGCAGCTTGCGCGCACGGGCGTCGGCGGTATAGCCGTCGGCGATCTCCAGCTCGCTGTGCAAGCGGGCCAGGGCCGTGCCGTCATGGGCTTGTTCGGCCAGCGCCAGCTCGGCCTGAACCTGGCGCAGGCGGATGTCGCCGTCGAGCACATAGTCCACCGCCACCCGGTCGAGGGTGTCGACCTCCTGGCGCATGTGAGCGATGCGCCAGTCGCCGGGCAGCTGACAATCGCCGCCATCGGGCGTGAGCTCACCGCGCAGCAGGGCGAACAGGCTGGATTTGCCGGCGCCGTTGGCACCGATGAGGCCGGCTTTGTGACCGGTGTGCAGGGTCATCTCGGCGCCATCTAGCAAGCGCTGCGGACCACGCTGTAAAGTAAGGTTGGATAGTCTGATCATGATGGTCGCGGAGTCTACCAGCTTCCTCGGCCGCAAGCGCGAGTGGAACCATGCACACCGACCTGTGGAATCACGCCCTGGCCCTGTACGCCAAGCCGGGTGTCGAAGAGGCCTGCCTGAGCCTTCAGCAATTGGGCGCGGACGTTTGCCTGCTGCTCTGCGCAACCTGGTTGCAGGCGCAGGGTGTCAGCGCTGATGCCGAGCGCGCGCAGGCCCTGGGCGACCTGGCCCGGACCTGGCAGCAGGAGGTGGTGATGCCCCTGCGTAGCCTGCGCCAACAATGGCGCAGCGCTGGGCAAAACGATCCGCAGTTGGCCGCCTTGCGTGAGCAGGTCAAGGGCTTGGAATTGCAGGCAGAGAGAACGCTACTGGAGCGCTTGCAAGCGTGCTCGCGACAATGGCCCGCGGGCTCGAACGAGACCACGGACGATTGGTTGGCCCGGCTGGCACCAGACCGTTGCCGCGACCACGACGCGCTGCATCAGCTGCGCGTCGCGGCGCAACAGCTTCAGGAAGCCGAAGACGGCGTCTGAGCTGGGGCGCTGGCCGGGGCCGAAGCGGTCGAGGCTGGCGCTGCCGAGTTGGTCGCAGAGGCCGAGCTGCTCGCGGACGGTGCAGGCTTGGCTTCGGCTGGCTTGCTTTCGACCTTGGCAGCGGCAGGCTTGGCTACGGCTGGTTTGGCGGCAGCTGGCTTGGCCGGTGCTTTAGCGGCAGCGGGCTTGGCGGCGGGTTTGGCAGCGGTTTTCACGGGTGCCTTGGCAGCGGCCGGTTTGGCAGCAGGTTTGGCCGCGGCGGGCTTGGCAGCCGGTTTAGCAGCAGCGGTTTTGGCCGGTGCTTTGGCGGCGGCTGGTTTGGCTGCAGGTTTCGCTGCAGCAGCTTTAGCAGGCGCTTTGGCAGCTACTGGCTTGGCGGCTGGCTTGGCAGCAGGTTTGGCTGCAGCGGTCTTGGCCGGGGCCTTGGCGGCTGCCGGTTTCGCGGCAGTTTTGGCAGCTGGCTTGGCGGCAGCGGTTCTAGCCGGGGCCTTGGCTGCGGCTGGCTTAGCAGCTGGCTTGGCAGCAGGTTTGGCTGCGGCGGTTTTCGCCGGGGCCTTGGCGGCAGCGGGTTTAGCTGCGGTTCTGGCTGCTGGCTTAGCGGCAGCGGTTTTTGCTGGTGCTTTGGCGGCGGTGGCTTTCACCGCTGGCTTGGCAGCCGACTTAGTCGCAGCAGGTTTGGCTGCAGCTTTGCTGGCAGCAGGCTTGGCAGCAGCACGCTGGCCGAGTGCCTTGCCGGCTGCTTCACGCACTTTGCCAACACCCTGGGCAAGTTTCAGGCTTTCCTGAGCATCACGCTTGAGTTGCTGGATATAAGTACGGGTCTGCGATTGACGCTCCTTGAGTGAATCGAGCAATGCTTCAAGTTCACCCGCGGCTTTATGCGCCTTGTTCTGCGCCTTGGCTTTGCCGGCCTTGGCCGCGTCCTGCAATTTCAGACGCGAGTTGTGCAGTTTTTCCTGCGCCTTGCCACGTTGCTTTTCCAACTTTGCCAACAGTTTCTCTGCATCCGCCAGCGCTTGCGAGCAGGCATCTTCCAGATGTTCGAGCAGGCTACCGGAAAGTTGCTGGAGCAGGTGCAACGGCGTACTTACTGGCTTCTTCTTGGCCGACATGGTTTACCTCCTGGCTGACGAGATTGCGGCTCATACTATGCTTCTGCTGCTACCGCCGCTAGGGCATGTTGACAGTATTGTTAGCGCCGCGTTGCATGCCTGGGCAAAGTTGTTATCTTGCAGCTCCGTGCAAGTGTAGTTCGCCATTAAAGTATTGCTGATATTTACACGGGGCCGACAACAAGGCTGGCATACTTGCCACTCTTCGCAGCAGGAGTCGACCGTGCCTCGTTATCTTGTTTTTGGCCTGTGCCTGATGGCGCCCTTCGCCCTCGCCGCCGCTGATAAACCATCCTCCAACGACCAGGACCTGGCCTACAGCCTGGGCGCCAGCCTTGGCGAACGGCTGCGCCAGGAAGTCCCCGGCCTGCAACTCGATGCCCTGGTCGAGGGCCTGCGCCAGGCTTATCAGGACAAACCCCTGAAGCTCGACAAGGCGCGCATGCAGCGCATTCTTGAGCAGCACGAAGAGCAGGCCAATGCCGCTTCCGAGCAGACTCAGGTGAACCAACTCAAGGCCGTGGAAACGCGCTTCCTGGCTAACGAACGCGCCCGCAAAGGCGTACACGAATTGCCCGAAGGTATTCTCTACAGCGAGTTGGTCGCAGGCACTGGTGCTCAGCCAAAGGCCACCGGCAAGGTGCAGGTGCGCTACGTAGGGAAGTTGCCGGACGGTTCGGTGTTCGATCAGAACCAGCAACCACAATGGTTCAGCCTGGACTCGGTAATCGAAGGGTGGCAGGTGGCACTGCCGAAGATGAAGGCGGGCGGCAAGTGGCGGCTGGTGATTCCATCGGCCCAGGCTTACGGCGCCGAAGGTGCGGGCGACTTGATCGCGCCCTACACCCCGCTGGTGTTCGAGATCGAACTGCTGTCGGTGGCGGACTGATCCGGGCCATCAGGCCTGGACCGCATCCTCTTGCTTGTGAGCGTTGTGCAGCACTTCGATCAGGCAGTCTTCCAGTTCGAAGCGCTCACGTAGCAAGGCACCGAGCTTGCTCAACTTGTCGGCGAATCGCTCAGGGTCGGTGCACTCACCTTTGGCACAGTGGTCGTTGAACGCCAGGGCGATCTGAGTGCTGTCATCGATGCGCGGGTTGATCTGGGTAGCCAGCTCCAAGGCACCCTGATCACCGAAGGCCTTGGCTTCGCTGACCAGCTGTTCGCTGATTTCGAAATGCCAGGCCGAGACATAGTCGACCAACACCGCGCAGAAACCGCTGTTCTTGTCCTTGTCGGCGAAGGCCGGCTTGGCATCGCGCAGGGCACGGAAAGACTGCACCAGCTCCTCGCGTTCCTGGAGCCAACGGTCAATCAGCTTGTGAACCCCGCCCCAGCGTTCCTGGGCATTCTGACAACTATCGAGCATGGCGATTCTTCCCTTCTGGGTAGATGCCGCTGCACCTCGTTCCACAACTCTGCGGCACAAAGGTGACATCAGCAGGACGGCATCGAGCAGTTGTGTTTTTCGGTATCCGTGCAGGGAGATTATTCCCGCACGTGCTGCCCTTCAAGGTACGCATTGGACAAAGTTCATACAAGCGTTTCATCCCTGGGTATTACGCCATTGGTCGAGCAACCGGCCCAGGCTTGCGCCAAGTCAAAGCGTGTTGAGGGTGCGGAAACGATACGCCAACAGGCGCGACAGGGGCAGCGCCGCGAGCAGCAGGAAGGCCAGCAGGCTCCATTCGGGCAGGGTCAGGTCAAGAAAGCTCCAGGTCAGCGAGCCGCAGTCCGGGCCGCCCAACAAAAACGTCTTCAGACCCTGGCTCCAGGAGTGCTCGAAAAGCCTGCCGATAGGCGCCGGGCAGGTCTCGATAGGCATGCCGCTGCCCTGCAGCCAGACATGCCGCGCCGCCAACAGCGCGCCACCTGCCGAGCAGGCCAGCGTCAGCCGCGCATAGGTGCGCCAGCCCAGCCCCGACGGCGCGTGAACAACTGCACACAAGCAGACCATGGCGTACAGCGCCAACAGCAGGCGCTGGCTATAGCACAGCGAGCACGGCGCAAGGCCCAGGCTGCTTTCCAGTACGAAGGTTGCGCTCAGGATCGCCAGCGAGGCGAGCAAGGCAGGCAGGTAGCAAATTCGATAACGGGCCAGCGACATGAGCGATGTAGGTCCCGGGGTAGTCAGTGACGTGACTTGAAACGGTAGAGGAAAGCGACAGTTTGTTTCAAGGCACTACAGTAGAGACAAGTCGCTGATTGCGCGGGAAAAGTTTCAACTTTGCGTAGGAAGATTCTGATGACGGTCCTGTAACCCGGCCGAATGCTTGTGGATAAACGCCGTACCCCCGGACCTGCACATCATTGCGCAGGTCCGGAGGTGGGTCAGGCGCGTACGCCCTCGGGCAGCGGCAGCGCCAACAGGCGCTCATCCAGCAACCCCAAGCCCTCCTGGAACAACTGATTGCTGCGCTCGATCTCGCCTAATCCTGCGAGCAGACGCGCAAGCTCGGCACAGGTTTCTGGATTGCGCTCCAGGCGCAAGCTGCTTTCCAGATAGTCACGAGCTTTGCCCCAGAGACGATTCTGCAGGCTCAGGCGGCCCAGCGTGAGCAGCAGGCTTGGGTCTTGCGGGTGGTCCTTGAGCCACCCTTCGGCGGTCTGCAACTGCCGCGCGGGGTCTTCACCGCGCACCAGCCCGTAGAGCCTGGCCAGGTGGCTCTCGTATTGACGCTTGAGTGCCGCGCGCAGCACCTGTTCGGCTTCACCCTGGGCGCCCACCTGACGCAGCTGTTCGGCGTAGGCCAAGACCAGTTGCGGCTCTTGGCGCTGGGCCGAGGTCAGCTGCTGCCAGGCGCGCTCCAAGGCTTGGCGCGCGCTCTGGGAGTCTTCTTCTCGGGTCGTCGCCAGATTCAGGTTTTGCCCCCAGGCACGCTGTTCCAGCTCGGCCAGCTCGTTAGCCGGCAACACCTTGCCCTTGCGCAGCTCGGGCAGCAGGCGAATCAGCGCCGGCCAATCGCCGCGCTGCAGATACAATCGCTGCAACAGACGCAGCACCTGGCCGTGGTGCGGGTGACGCTCGTGCATCGCCAGCAAGGTTTCCAAGGCGCCATCGGCTTCACCACGGTCCATCTGCAGTTGCGCATGGGTCAAGGCAATCGCCAGTTCTGCTTGCGGCTGACGCTCCAGGGCGCGCTCCAGCAGGTTGTCGCTGTCTTCGCTGCGGCCCAGCTCGTTGGCTGCGCGCGCGGCACCGAGGTAGTACAGCAGCGGCTGGCGCTCGGCCTCGGCGGCGCGATGCAGGTGACGCTGAGCGCTGGCCCAGCGGCCTTCGGCCAGATCCAGCTGGCCTTGCTCGACAGCGATGCGCGTGCGCCGACGGCGGTTGCGCCGCGACCAAGGGTTGACCACACCACTGGAGGTCAACACCAGGCCAATCAGGTAACGCAGCAGCCACACTGCCAGGACGATACCCACCAACGCGCCCAACGCGGCCCACAAGCCAGACTGGTAGCGAAAGCTGCCATAGGCGATCAGTACGTAGCCACTGTGCTTGGCAATGGCGATGCCCAACGCTGCGGCTACTACGATCGCCACTACTGCCAGCAGGTAGACCCGCTTCATGGCTTGCCCCCTTCTGCTTCAGTCGGCAGATGGCGGCGCTGGATGTAGGCCTGCACTGCGGCCAGGCTTTCGCTCAAATCGGGGGTAACTACCGAGACCGGCTGTTCGGCCAAGGCGTTCAAGCTGTCGAGCATGGCCTTACTTTGCGGGTTGTCGGCGTTGAAGTTGGCCAGCAGCACGCTGCGGGCATCGTCCAGGGCCTGGGTATAGACCTTCGCCTCACCATTGAGGGCCGCCCACTGGGCTTGCTCGATGGTCAGGCTCAGGGCCAGGCGCAACTGATTGAGCGACTGCCCGGCGAGCAGTGGGCGGACGTTGTCGTCTGCGTTGAATTCGATCTGGAAGTACTTGGAAATCTCTGCCCACCACTGCGACCAGCGGCTGGCACCATCGCCGTCGGAGGTCAGCGCGCCGAGGGCGTCGGCATTGCCATCGAACTCTGGCGACTGGGCGCTCAGCTGCTGGACTTGCTCGCGCTGGGCAGCCAGCTTGAGGAACAGGCCGGTGCGGTCTGGTTGCGCAGTGCTGTTGAGGGTAGCCAGGCTGCGCGCCAGTTGCTCGCGAGCGGCGAAGGCACCTGGATCGCTTTGTTCACGCAGGATCTCGTCAGCGCCTTCGACCAGGGCCTTGGCACTGGTGATGTCTTGCAGGGCGGACAAGCGCAGGGTCGCCAGGCGCAACAGGTGTTCGGCTTCAGCCAGGCGCCATTCCTTGCGGCTCTCGCCCAGCACGGTTTCCAGGCGTTGGCTCAGGCGCTGCTGATCGCCCTGCAGCTGCGACACCAGGCGGCGCCGGTCTTCCAGCTCACTGGCTGCCGGCAGACTGGCCAGCTGGGCACTGATTTGTTGATCGCGCTGCTGCAAGGCAGCGGTCTGCTCGCTCAGCGCTTCGAGGCGCTGGCCCTGGCCTTGCTCGCTGCCTTGCAGCTGTCGCACCTGCCAGACGCCCCAGCCCCCGACCGCGACCCCGGCGGCACCGAGCAGCAACGCCAGCACTGCAAGGCCATTGCCTGAACGCTTGGCGGGCTGTGCGGCTGGGGTTTCCAGCGCGTCGGCTGCGGTGGGCTGTTCGTTGTTGGACAAGACAGTTTCGCTCACGTATCCATCCTTTGCATGGGGGCGCGTCGCTCTGAGCTTAGCGCCTTAAGAGGCAGGTGCAGCGCTGCGCTGCACAGCTGCCAGCAAGGCCGTGGCACTGGCGCCACGGCAATCCACAATGTGTTGGGCGCCGGCCGCTCGCGCTTGCTCGGCTACCCGCAGGCTTGGCACGAACAACGGCAAATGCGCCAAACGTGGCCAATCTGCACCTGCCAGCTGGCGCAAGTGTGCAAAACCCTGCCCACTGCTGACCACCAGGCCATTGAGGCGTTCCGCTTCGATCTGGCGTACCAGTGTGCCCGGCGGGTACTGCGGCAGGCAGCGGCGATACAGTTCCAGATAATCGACACTAGCACCTTGCTCAGCAAGACGCTCTGCCAGCAGTTCACGACCTCCGACACCGCGGATGATCAATACCCGTGAATCCGCCCTGGCGGTAGCCTTACGCAGATCGGGTAGCTCAAGCAAGGCCTCGCTGTCATCACCTGCAGTAGGGCAAGTCACCAAAAGCCCAGCATCCTCAAGCACGCGGGCGGTCGCTTCACCCACCGTGAACCAGCCCTCGCGGGGTGCTTGCAGGCCGGTCTGGGCGAGCCGTTCGAGCAATAAGCGGGCAGCCGGCTTGCTCACCACGATGAAGGCCTGGTAGCGCTGTAGCTCGCTCAGGCGCAGGGTTTGTGGCGGGTCCAGGGCAACTGGCTCGATCGCCAACAGCGGCAGGCTGCTGCTGGCGATACCGGCAAGCGCCAGGCTGTGCGCCAGTGCCGCACAATCCTCTTCAGGTCGGGTCAGCAGCAAGCGCCAGGGGCTCACGGATGGCCAGCCTCGCCATAGACTTCCTTGAGGATCGCCTCGGCGCCCTGCCCCAGCAGGTCTTCGGCGACCTGCACGCCCAAGGCTTCGGCTTGCGCGCGCGGCGCACGCGCCTCGGCGACCAGCAAGGTGCCGCCACTCGGTTGACCCACCAGGCCACGCAGCCACAGCTGCTCGCCTTCGAGCACCGCGTAGCAGGCAATCGGCACTTGGCAGCCGCCATTGAGGTGTTTGTTGAGCGCGCGCTCGGCCACCACTCGGTCGGCGGTATCAATGTGGTGCAGCGGCGCCAGCAAGGCGTGGATTTCACTGTCGGCGCTGCGGCATTCGATACCTACCGCGCCCTGGCCACCGGCTGGCAGGCTGTCGTCGACGCTGATGCTGGAGGTAATACGGTCTTCAAAACCCAAGCGAATCAAACCGGCAGCGGCGAGGATAATGGCGTCGTATTCACCAGCATCGAGCTTGGCCAGGCGGGTGTTGACGTTGCCGCGCAGGAACTGGATCTTCAGATCCGGCCGACGCGCCAGCAGTTGGGCCTGACGACGCAGGCTGGAGGTGCCGACGACGCTGCCCGCTGGCAGCGCTTCAAGACTGGCGAAGCGGTTGGAAACGAACGCATCACGCGGATCTTCGCGTTCACAGATGCAATACAGACCCAGGCCTTGCGGGAAGTCCATGGGTACATCTTTCATCGAATGCACAGCGATGTCGGCTTCGTTGTCCAGCAGCGCGGTTTCCAGCTCCTTGACGAACAAGCCCTTGCCGCCAATTTTCGCCAGCGGCGCGTCGAGCAACTTGTCGCCGCGGCTGACCATGGGCACCAGGCTCACCCGCAGGCCTGGATGAGCCTGTTCCAGGCGCGCTTTGACGTATTCGGCCTGCCACAGGGCCAGGGCACTTTTACGGGTGGCAATGCGGATTTCGCGAGTGGACATGTAACGCCCCGATGCAGAGAGATGCTGTCGATGATAACAGCTCCTCTGGGTCTGCCTGCAGACCCAGATCAGCAATCGACGGCCCTCGCCGCAAAGGCGCGGTGCTGCCCTGTGCGAGCAGCTGCCTGGGTTGTGTCAGTGCAGCCCCTGCATCATCTTGCGCACGCCGGCCACATGCCGGCGGCTGACCGTCAGCGCATCACCGTCCAGCCCTTTGAGGAACAGCTGGAAATGCCCAAGCGGCGTGCGCTGCAAACGCTCGATACGCTCGCGGGCCACCAGCGCATTGCGGTGAATCCGCACGAAGCGTTCGCCGAACTCGTCCTCAAGCGCCTTGAGCGGTTCATCGAGCAATACTTCCCCGGCCTCGTGGCGCAGGGTGACGTACTTGTGGTCGGCGATGAAATAGATGACTTGCGGCAGGGGGATCAACTCGATGCCCTTGCGCGTTCGCGCGCTGATATGGCTGCGCGGATTGCCACCCCCTTCATTGGCCGGGCGTGTCAGCGCCGCCAACTGGGCGCGGTTGGGTTTTTCGGCTTTACGCAGGGCATCACGCAGCGCCTGCGGCTGAATCGGCTTGGCGACGTGGCTGAGGGTACTGTCCTTGAAGGCTTCACTGTCGTATTCATCGCCAGCGGTGCAGAACACCACAGCTGGCGGCGCTTCGCGTTCGCACAAGCGTGCAGCGACTTGCAAGCCATCAAGGCCGGGCATGTCGATATCCAGCAGGACCACGTCGGGCTTGTGGCTTTCGATCAGGGCCAGGGCCTCATCGCCGTTGGTGGCGCTGGGCTCCAGCACGGTGTAGCCCTCCAGCTCGCCTAGCAAGCGGCTTAGGCGTTCGCGGGCTTGGGGTTCGTCATCAACGATCAGGACATTCATAATTGCGCTGGATTCCTGAATGAGTCTCGCACGGGTATAGCGTAGACAGGTGTGGGTCGACCGACACCGCGGTCACGCTCTAGACCGATGCAATGGCCAAAGATTCACTGGTCCGGCAGATTCACTGCCAGTCCTTTGTCCAACTGTAGACGGTCCGTGGAACACTGCCGTTCAATCGCTAAATATCCTTACGCAAGACAGGGTCTGGTGTTTTCTCGCGATTTCAATCGACCGGCGCCCTGCGGCAGCCCGCGCAACCCTGCTATTATCGGCGCCACTTTTTATCGTTCACGCCTTCAACGAGTGAATCCATGAGCACCGACAAGACCAATCAGTCCTGGGGCGGCCGCTTCAGTGAGCCCGTCGACGCCTTCGTCGCCCGCTTCACCGCCTCGGTCGATTTCGACAAGCGCCTGTACCGCCACGACATCATGGGTTCGATCGCCCACGCCACCATGTTGGCGCAGGTCGGCGTACTCAGCGACGCCGAGCGCGACACCATCATCGATGGCCTGAAGACCATCCAGGGCGAAATCGAGGCCGGCAACTTCGACTGGCGCGTCGACCTGGAAGACGTGCACATGAACATCGAAGCGCGCCTGACCGACCGCATCGGCATCACCGGCAAGAAGCTGCACACTGGCCGTAGCCGTAACGATCAGGTGGCCACCGACATCCGCCTGTGGCTGCGTGACGAGATCGACCTGATCCTGGCCGAAATCACGCGCTTGCAGCAGGGCCTGCTGGAGCAAGCCGAGCGCGAAGCCGAGACCATCATGCCGGGCTTCACCCACCTGCAGACTGCGCAGCCCGTTACCTTCGGCCACCACCTGCTGGCCTGGTTCGAGATGCTCAGCCGTGACTACGAGCGTCTGGTCGACTGCCGCAAGCGCGCCAACCGCATGCCCCTGGGCAGCGCCGCGCTGGCCGGCACCACCTACCCGATCGACCGCGAACTGACCTGCAAGCTGCTGGGCTTCGAAGCTGTGGCCGGCAACTCGCTCGATGGCGTCTCCGACCGTGACTTCGCCATCGAATTCTGTGCCGCCGCCAGCATTGCCATGATGCACCTGTCGCGCTTCTCCGAAGAGCTGGTGCTGTGGACCAGCGCCCAGTTCCAGTTCATCGACCTGCCTGATCGCTTCTGCACCGGCAGCTCGATCATGCCGCAGAAAAAGAACCCGGACGTACCGGAGCTGGTACGTGGCAAGAGCGGCCGCGTGTTTGGCGCCCTGACCGGCCTGCTGACCCTGATGAAAGGCCAACCACTGGCCTACAACAAGGACAACCAGGAAGACAAAGAGCCGCTGTTCGATGCCGCCGATACCCTGCGCGACTCGCTGCGCGCCTTTGCCGACATGATCCCGGCGATCAAGCCACGTCACGCGATCATGCGTGAAGCGGCGCTGCGTGGTTTCTCCACCGCGACCGACCTGGCCGATTACCTGGTACGCCGCGGCCTGCCGTTCCGTGATTGCCACGAGATCGTTGGCCATGCGGTGAAGTACGGTGTCGATACTGGTAAAGACTTGGCCGAGATGAGCCTGGACGAGTTGCGCCAGTTCAGCGATCAGATCGAGCAGGATGTGTTTGCCGTGTTGACCCTGGAAGGCTCGGTCAATGCGCGTAATCACATTGGCGGTACTGCACCGGCGCAGGTGCGTGCGGCTGTAGTGCGCGGCAAGGCGTTGCTGGCTGCGCGATAAGCTTCATTGCGAGGGCTTCGCCCTCGTTCGCGGGGCAAGCCCGCTCCCACGCGCAGCTCGACTCAAGGCGTGGGAGCCTGATTGCCAGGGCTACGCCCTCGTACCGTTCTACGCAAGGCGTGGGAGCGGGCTTGTCCCGCGATGGCTGCAACGCAGCCTTTCGCTCAGATCAGCGCTTCTTGCTGATCATCTCCAGGAAGCCCGGCATCGCCGCTGCTTTATCCGCGAGAATCTTCGCCATGTGCGGGTTATCCCCCATCAGCGCCAGCAGCGCCTTGGCCTGCGGGAAGTCTTCCAGCAAGTCCAGGTTCAACACCTTCTTGCCCACCGCACACGCCAAATCGACCGAGAAACAGAACATCAGGTCGGCGAGGGTCAGCTGCTCGCCAGCAACATACGGGGCGAACTTGCCATTACGCTTGAGCGTGGCAAACCCGGCAATCAGCTCGGCACGCGCCTTCTCCTTGACCAGCGGCTCGACCGCCTGGCCAAAGAACGCCTCGGCGTAGCAGGTACGCGCGGGGAGTTCGATATACAACTCGATCTCCCGCAGCAGCTCGCGCACCTTGGCCTGGCCGAAGGCATCGGCTGGGAGCAGCGGCTTGCCTGGCTGGGTCTGCTCGATATAGTCGAGGATCACACTGGTTTCACTGATAAAGCCATGTTCGGTCTCCAGCGTCGGCACCTTGCCACGTGGGCTGATAGCCAAGGCCTGGGGGGTTTGCCCGCCAAAGAAGGTCACCTCGTCGAACGGCAGGCCCTTCTCCAGCAAGGCCAGCTTGACCATGTTGTAGTAGTTACTGACCGAAAATCCGTGAAGCTTGAGCATTGATACAGCCTCCAGGCCGTGTGGGGATGGCCCCGGAGTTATAGCCGCAACCCCTCGCCATGACCAGCGTCATGCACCGCGTCGATGGCCGGGCATTGCCTGCGCGAGCATGGCAAACTGTGCACTTCACTACAGGAGCACCGCCATGAGCGAACCCCGCGACATCGATACTGATGAAGAAGAAGCCTTCGCCGAGGCCACCCTGACCCAGGCCATCGAAAACCAGATTGAAAGTGGCGAGCCCCCCGCCGCCAAGGCCACCTTCAACAAGCTGACCCTGGTCGGCTACGAGCGCGAAGACATCCTCAACCTGATGGCTCACGTGCTGGCCATCGAGATCGACGCCCTGCTCGACGAAGATCGCCCGTTCAATACCGAGTGGTACGAGAACGCCTTGCGGGCACTGCCGGAGCTGCCACCTGAGGCGGATCAAGGCGACCAGTAAAAAGTCTGACTACACTCCACGCTCAGGCACCCATTGCGGTGCCCCATCCTTGTCTGGAAGTCAGGAGTTGCCATGTCCCTTACCCCCGAGCTGATCGCTGAACTGGAAGTCCTTGCCCTGTTCAATCTGGACAGCAGCCAGGAAGGCATCCAAGTCCACAACAACGCCTCCCCCGCGCTGATCGCCGCCGCCAAGCGCCTGCACGAAAAGGAACTGACCGACCAGCCCGATGGTGGTTATCTGACCAGCCTGGGGCGTGATGCGGCTGAGCATGTCCAGTCACTGCTGATCATTCTGAAAAGCGCAGAGACCGCCTGATTTCTGTAATCCTGTTCGCGGCCAAGCCTCGCTCCCTGCATACCCCTGTAGGAGTGGGCTTGCCCGCGAAGAGGCCTACAGCCCCGCTAAAAATCTGACGCCAAAAATTCACATAGCCCTTATCCGACTTCCCCGCTCAGGCTAAACTCGCCACAGCCCCGGCCTGACCCTGAGTGCGCAATGAACCACCCCCACGAAATTCGCCCCGATCTGGATGAAGGCATCGACCGCAAGGTGCTGGCGAAATTGCGCGCGCGCTTTCTGCTCATCAATAACGGTCGGCTGGAACGGGCGATGGACGGCCTGTCGACACGCCAGCAGCAGGTGCTCACGCTGCTGCCGCTACTGTTCCACGTCAATCACCCACTGCTACCGGGGTATGTCAGCGGCAACACCCCCGCGGGTGTGTCAGGCTTCGAGCCTGAGCCCGAGCTGGTTGCCGAAGCCCAGCGCCTGGCCCGCTCGTTTACCCACAAGGCGCGCCTGGGCAATGCGCCACGGCCCATTCACGGTCTGTTCCTGATGGGCAGCCTGGGCACCCTGGCTCAGGCCGAACAAAGCGACATGGACCTCTGGGTCTGCCACGCCCCGGGGCTTGGTGAAAGTGCACTGGCGGAGCTCAGACGCAAATGTCAGCTGCTTGAAGCCTGGGCGATGAGCCTGGGCACCGAGGCGCACTTTTTCCTGATCGACCCGCAGAACTTCGTCCAAGGCGAGCGCGACAGCCAGCTGAGCTCCGATGACTGCGGCACCACCCAGCACTATCTGTTGCTCGACGAGTTCTATCGCACCGCGATCTGGCTGGCCGGGCGCACCCCGCTGTGGTGGTTGGTACCCGTGTATGAAGAGCACAATTACCAGGCGTACACGCAAACCCTGCTGTCCAAACGGTTCATTCGCGCCGACCACGATCTGGACCTTGGCCACCTGGCGCACATCCCGGCAGGCGAGTTTGTCGGAGCCGGCCTGTGGCAGCTGTTCAAGGGCATCGACTCACCGTACAAAGCGCTGCTCAAGTTACTGCTGACCGAGGTCTATGCCAGCGAACAGCCGGCCGTGCGCTGCCTGAGCCTGGATTACAAACAGGCGGTATTCGCCAACCAGCTCGACCTCGATGCGCTCGACCCTTACGTGATGGTCTATCGCCGCATCGAGCAATACCTGCAGCGGCGCGGTGACCAGCAGCGCCTGGAGCTGGTGCGCCGCAGCCTGTACCTGAAGATCAACAAGAAACTCAGCGGCCTTGGCCGTTCGCGCAATGGCGACTGGCAGCGGCGCTTGCTCGCCCGACTGGTCGAGGAATGGGGCTGGGACGAACGCCAATTGGCCCTGCTCGACAGCCGCAGCCAGTGGAAGGTGCGCCAGGTCGCGGTCGAGCGCCGCGAGCTGGTCGCCGAGCTCAACCACAGCTACCGCTTCCTCAGCCAGCTCGCCCGCGAGCAGAACGCCAGCAGCCGCGCCGACCAGCGCGACCTCAATGTGCTCGGGCGCAGGCTTTACGCGGCGTTCGAGCGCCGTGCCGGCAAGATCGAAGTGATCAACCCTGGGATCGCCCCGGATCTGGCTGAAGACACCCTGACCCTGGTGCAATCACCCAACCGCAAGGAGCCAGGTACCCACCACTGGGGCCTATACAACGGCAATCTGGGCGTGCACGAGTGGGAGCATTTCAGCCCGATCAAGCGCTGCCGCGAACTGCTTGAGCTGCTGACCTGGGCGCACCGCAATGGCGTGATCGACAGCAGCACGCGGCTCGCTCTTCACCCCGGCGTCAGTGACTTGAGCGAGTTCGAGCTGTTCAACCTGCTGGGCAGCTTGCAGCAGAGCATTGCCCTGCCGCTGGAGCCGGTCAGCGAGGTGCGCCTGTTGCAGCCAAGCGTGGCCGACGAGATCCTGCTGCTGGTCAACGTTGGCCTGGACCCCCTGCGCCACCACCGCGACCTGAACATCCTCATGACCACCGAACGGACCGACTCGCTGAGTTATGCCGGCGTGCGCGAAAACCTGGTGCTTAGCCTCGACCAGATCACCCTCAACAGCTGGAACGAAGTGCTGGTGCAGCGCTACGACGGCGAGCATGCCCTGATGCGCTGTTTACGCGACTTCCTCAACAGCCTGGGCCAGCGCAGTCATCGCCCGCGAGTGCGGGTGCGCTGTTTCTGCCATAACCGCGCCCAGGCAATCGCCCAGCGGGTCGAGGAACTGTTCGACACCGCGCAACTGCTGCTCGATCAAAACTTGAACCACCGCTACTTGGTGCAGATTGCCCAAGACACCCACGCATTGGAGCTGCTGCCTGGGCATGTCACCTTGGCCACACTGGCCAACCATGAAGACGTGCTCAGCTACCTGGGCGAGGAGCGCGGCCAGTACAGCCCCTTGCACCTGGATGCCAATGCCCTGCAGGACCACGACCTGCCGCGGATTCTTGAGCTCGGCCAGCCCGAGTGCATTCAGGTGTTCTACCGTCTGCTCGATGGCTGGGCCGACCTGTATGTGCTGGATGAATACAATGCGCTGTGGCAACAGCGCCTGCCGCTGGATGATGAAACCCACCTGCTGCTGCCGCTGCAACGCTTCCTTTGTTCGGTGGTCAGGCGCCGTGATGCCCAGCTACCGCTGGACAGCCTGCAAGACTCGCTGAGCATTATTTATTACCAATTGCTGCCGGGAAGCGGCAAAACTCGCAGCATTGAACAACGGCCAGTACCCGTCGATGGCAGCGACCAGCCTTATTACGAAGTCCAGGCTATCTTGCAGAAAAGCGCTGGCGACGGGGTGCATGTCACCTTGTATTGCAATCAGCAGGAGTTTTCCGAGCTGGACTACGCAGACCAGCTATACAGCGTGGTTTCCCGGCAAATCCTCAGCAAGCGTCGTAGCGCCGGCACTTACCGCTGCTATATCACTGACCTAGATCTTTCCGAACTGCTCGACGACGACCAAGGCTCGACCATTCTCTACCTGCGCTACAAGCGCGAGCTGGAGCAGGCACTGAATGCGGGTCTGGCGCAACTTCAGGCGACCTTGCAACCCTGATTGACCCTGCTCAACAGGAGGACTTTCCCTATGCCAGACGGCGTGGGGGCGCCACATCCTGCGCACTCGAATCCAAAACCGGAGTGCGAGATGAACAAAGAAAACTGGATGGGCTCCCTGCCCGAGCTGGGTCGCCTGCGCATTGATCAGTTGGTGCTACCTGGCAGTCACGATTCTGGTGCGGACAAACAATCCGACAGCCTGACATTACCTCAGGAAATCACCCAAGACGTTTCCTGCATCGAGCAAATTCGCGGCGGCATTCGTGTTCTTGACCTGCGTGTAAGGGCCAACCGTGAGTACCTGCCGGACTCACCCAACCGATACAAGCTGTTCCACCTCAATACATCAGGGCGAACCCTGCTGGGCGATGTCATCTACGAGCTGAACAAATTCTATGGCAAACCTGAAAACGCCAAAGAGATCGTCATCCTCGACTTTCATCAATTCGACAACTTCAGCCCCAATGAGCATCGTTGGCTGCAGGGGGTGCTGGACAAGTACATTGGCCAGCGATTGATTCCATGGCACTTAAAGGATCTGACCCTCGACCAGCTATGGCGCGGCCACCCTGGCAAAACCGTGGTGATCGCCTACAACACTGAGAGCCCAGGGGCGCACTGGGATGGTGTGTACCAGGCCTGGATTGGCCGCAATACACCTACAACCAGCGAATTGAAGGCGTTCATGGACGAGGTCGCAGCCGAAGGTCGAGAGCTTGATCCGCTGCATGCGATCCAGTGCGCCAAGTACAACAAAGGGCTTTTCACCCCCGACGACTTCAGCGACAAGATCGATGAGTGGTTCGAGTCCCGCGACCTGGGAAGCTACATTCAGAACTTCCACATCATCAACACCGACTGGTCACTGCGCAGCCGCATCGTCGACAACTGCATCCATGCCAGCCTGTTGCGGGCACGCAACATCCCTTGATCGCTAAAAGGGTGATCAGAGGTCGAAATCACCCGAGGCTTCCGGCTGGTACTCAACCTCAAGCAGCTTGAGTTTGAGGGTCTTGCCAGCCGGCGCCGGCCAATCGATCTGGTCGCCCACCGACAGCCCCAGCAGCGCGCAGCCAATGGGCGCGAGGATCGAGACATTGCCTTCCGGCCCGGCATCTTTCGGATACACCAGAGTCAGGTGGTAGTCCTTGCCACTGGCTTCTTCGCGGCAGTGCACGCGCGAATTCATGGTCACCACCCCAGCCGGGACCTCCTCGTGACCGACCACCTTGTCGGCGCGGTCAAGCTCGGCCATCAAGGCCTCCACACCTGGCGTGCTTTCATCGAGGCTGTCGATCAGGCGCTCGAGACGTTGCACGTCCAATCGGGTGAGGATGAGGGAAGGTTTGGTGCTCATGATCCAGTCAGACTCCTTGTTCATCAGGCAAATTGTGGTGGGCAGATAAAGCAAAACCCCGCCCAAGGGCGGGGTTTGTGAATGCTTTCGGCAGCACCGACGCAGAGCCCGACAGTATCACAGCCGGGTAAATACTCAAGCCCGGGCGCGCAGGGCCTCGGCTTCGCGGCAAATCTGCCGGCGCCGTTCGTCGTCTGCCGAGCGCCATTCGCGGATGTGCTCGACATGGCGGTGGCAACCGGTGCAGACCCGCTGCTCATCCAAACGACAAACGCTGATGCACGGCGACTTCACCGCGGTGCTGACATTACTGTAGAGCGGCTTGGGTGGCCGCGGCTGCTCGCTCATCTCAGATCTCGTCGAAGTCCAGCTTCTCGCCGATCCGCTCCCAAACGATGCGCTCGAGCATTTCGCCAAGCAGCTCCTCGCTCTTCTCGCAGACCCACTTCTTGCTTTCTTCGTCGTAGTCGAAGTGGAAACCCCCAGACTTGTCGGCCAGCCACAGTTGGCGCAGCGGCTCCTGGCGGCTGAAGATCAGCTGGCTGCCATTGTCGAACTTGATGGTCAGCACGCCGGCGGAATTTTCCATGTCCAGGTCCAGGTCGGTTTCATCGAACAGGTCTTCCAGGGCCTGTTGGGTCGCGTCGACCAGATCGTGGAAACGCGCTTCGCTCAAACTCATTACACAAACCTCGAAATTGGCTGCTTACGGCAAGCGGGGCACGATACGGACGCTGGCCGGCGAATGCAAAGGATAACCCAATCACGAGGCAGGCCCGCGCCCGCCAGGCGGACCGGCCCTTGCATAGGCAATCAGGCAGGCGCTCGGTATACTCGGGCGCAATACTGCATATTTCAAGGATTTCACCAATGAAGCGCCTGATTTCCTCCCTCGCGGCGCTGGTCGCGGTTGCCTGCCTCGTTTCGGCCTGCGGTCAGAAGGGCCCCCTGTACTTGCCAGAAGACGGCAAAGACGGCAAGGCCAAAAAATCGCACCAGCACCAGCACGCTCAGCCCTCGCAGCAGCAAGCGCCGCAGCCAGAGCAAGAACCCGAGCAGCAGCCAGCGCAGTAAGGAAATCCAATGGACGCTTTCAACTACCGCGACGGCCAGCTGTTCGCGGAAGGCGTGGCCCTCTCGGCTATCGCCGAACGGTTCGGTACGCCGACCTACGTATACTCGCGCGCTCACATCGAGGCGCAATACCGCAGCTACACCGATGCCCTGCAAGGCGTAGAGCACCTGGTGTGCTTCGCGGTCAAGGCTAACTCCAACCTCGGCGTGCTGAACCTGCTGGCCCGCTTGGGCGCGGGCTTCGATATCGTCTCTGGCGGTGAGCTGGAGCGGGTATTGGCCGCTGGCGGCCGGGCTGACCGCGTGGTGTTCTCCGGTGTCGGCAAGACCCGCGAAGACATGCGCCGCGCCCTGGAAGTCGGCGTGCACTGCTTCAACGTCGAATCCACCGATGAGCTGGAGCGCCTGCAAGTGGTGGCCGCCGAGATGGGCAAGGTTGCCCCGGTCTCGCTGCGGGTCAACCCGGACGTCGATGCCGGTACCCACCCTTACATCTCCACCGGCCTCAAGGAAAACAAGTTCGGTATCGCCATCGCCGATGCCGAAGAAGTCTACGTGCGCGCCGCGCAGCTGCCGAACCTGGAAGTGGTCGGCGTCGACTGCCATATCGGTTCGCAGCTGACCACCCTGGAGCCGTTCCTCGATGCCCTCGACCGCCTGCTGGCGTTGATCGACCGCCTCGGTGAATGCGGCATCCTGCTGCGCCACCTGGACCTGGGCGGCGGCGTCGGCGTGCGTTATCGCGACGAACAGCCGCCGCTAGCCGGCGACTACGTCAAGGCCATCCGCGAACGCGTCGGCGACCGTGACCTGGCCCTGGTGTTCGAACCAGGCCGCTACATCGTGGCCAACGCCGGCGTCCTGCTGACCCGCGTCGAATACCTCAAGCACACCGAACACAAAGACTTCGCCATCGTCGATGCGGCGATGAACGACCTGATCCGACCAGCCCTGTACCAGGCCTGGATGGGCGTCAGCGCGGTCCAGCCGCGTGAAGGCGAAGGCCGTGCCTACGACCTGGTCGGGCCGATCTGCGAGACCGGCGACTTCCTCGCCAAGGACCGTGTGCTGAACCTGGCCGAAGGCGATCTGCTGGCCGTCGAGTCGGCGGGCGCCTATGGTTTTGTCATGAGCTCGAACTACAACACCCGTGGCCGCTGCGCCGAGGTGCTGGTCGACGCTGACCAGGCCTTCGAGGTACGTCGCCGCGAGACCATTGCTGAACTGTTCGCTGGCGAAAGCCTGCTGCCGGAGTGAAACCATGCTGCTGCGTTTCACCAAGATGCACGGCCTGGGCAACGACTTCATGGTCCTCGACCTGGTCAGCCAGCACGCGCACATCCAGCCCAAGCACGCCAAGCAATGGGGTGATCGGCACACCGGCATCGGTTTCGACCAGCTGCTGATCGTCGAGGCGCCGAACAATCCGGACGTGGATTTCCGCTACCGGATCTTCAACGCCGACGGTTCCGAAGTCGAGCAGTGCGGCAATGGCGCGCGCTGCTTCGCGCGCTTCGTGCTGGACAAGCGCCTGACCGCGAAAAAGCTGATCCGCGTCGAAACCAAAGGCGGCATCATCGAGCTGGACGTGCGCAACGACGGACAGATCTGCGTCGACATGGGCCCACCACGGCTCAATCCAGTGGATATTCCATTCCAGGCGCCCGAACAGGCCCTGAGCTATCCGCTGGAAATCGACGGCCAGAGCTATTCGATCGCCGCCGTCTCGATGGGTAACCCGCATTCGGTACTGCGCGTCGACGACGTGCACACCGCGCCAGTACACGCGCTGGGCCCGAAGATCGAAAACCATCCGCGCTTCCCACAACGGGTCAACGCCGGCTTCATCCAGGTCATCGACCGTCATCGCGCCAACCTGCGGGTTTGGGAACGCGGCGCCGGCGAAACCCAGGCCTGCGGTACCGGCGCCTGCGCCGCTGCGGTGGCCGCAATCAGCCAGGGCTGGATGGATTCGCCCGTGTCCATCGATCTGCCGGGCGGACGCCTGAGCATCGAATGGGCTGGCCCAGGCCAACCGGTGTTGATGACCGGCCCGGCCGTACGTGTCTACGAAGGACAGGTTCGTCTCTAAGCGAGTAACCGCCATGACCGATCAGCCACAGGTTGTACCCGAACAAACCACCGACCTCGATGCCGAGGCGGTGGTGGCTTACCTGCGTGCCCACCCGACGTTCTTCGCCGAGCACGACGAACTGCTCATCGAGCAACGCATCCCCCACCAGCGCGGCGACAGCGTGTCGCTGGTGGAGCGCCAGCTCAAGCTGCTGCGCGACCGCAACATCGAGATGCGCCATCGTCTGTCGCAACTGATGGACGTGGCCCGCGACAACGACCGCTTGTTCGAAAAAACCCGCCGGCTGATTCTCGACCTGCTCGATGCCAGTAGCCTGGAAGAAGTGGTGATGGCCGTCGAAGACAGCCTGCGCCAGGAATTCCAGGTGCCCTTCGTCAGCCTGATCCTGTTTGGCGAGAACGCCACGCCCGTCGGCCGCTGGGTCAGCAACAGCGAGGCGCAACAGGCCATCGGGGCTCTGCTGGGCAGCGGCAAGACCGTCAGCGGCAACCTGCGCGAACACGAGCTGGCCTTCCTGTTCGGTGACGAGCAGCGCAAGGAAGTCGGTTCCAGCGCGGTCGCGACGCTGGAATACCAGGGCCTGCACGGCGTCCTGGCCATCGGCAGCCGCGATCCGCAGCACTACAAAAGCACGGTTGGCACGTTGTTCCTCAGCTACATCGCCGAAGTGCTCGGCCGGGTCGTCCCGCGTCTGACCCAGACCCTGCGACCGGTGCGCTGATGGAGCGCCAGCTGGAGGCTTATTGCGCACACTTGCGCAACGAGCGCCAGGTATCGGAGCACACCCAGCTGGCGTACCGTCGCGACCTGGAAAAGGTCCTCGAATACTGCAACAGCCAGGGCATCGCCAGCTGGCAAGCGCTGCAGATACAGCAGATGCGCCAGCTGGTGGCGCGCCAGCATCACCATGGCCAGTCTTCACGTAGCATCGCCCGGCTGCTGTCGGCAGTGCGCGGGCTGTATCGCTATCTCAACCGCGAAGGCGTTTGCGCGCACGACCCAGCCAATGGCCTGACGCCGCCCAAGGGCGAAAAGCGCCTGCCCAAGGCACTGGACACCGACCGCGCCCTGCAACTGCTCGAAGGCGGCGTCGACGACGACTTCATCGCCCGCCGCGACCAGGCCATTCTTGAGCTGTTCTACTCCTCAGGCCTGCGCCTGTCGGAACTGACCAACCTCGATCTTGAACATCTGGACCTGGCCGCCGGGCTGGTCCAGGTCCAGGGCAAGGGCAGCAAGACCCGCGTCCTGCCAGTCGGTCGCAAAGCTCGCGAGGCGCTGCAAGAGTGGCTCAAGCTGCGCGGCATCAGTGCTCCCCGTGACAACGCGGTGTTCTTGAGCCGCCAAGGCCGGCGCCTGGGCCCACGGGCCATCCAGCTGCGGGTCAAGGCGGCCGGAGAGCGCGAGCTGGGCCAGCACCTGCACCCCCACATGCTTCGCCATTCCTTCGCCAGCCATTTGCTGGAATCGTCCCAGGACCTGCGCGCCGTGCAAGAGATGCTTGGCCATGCCGACATCAGCACCACGCAGATCTATACCCACCTGGACTTCCAGCACCTGGCCGCGGTGTACGACAGCGCCCACCCCCGGGCCAAACGCAGCAAAGGCACAGACTCATGAGCATCAAGCTGATCACCTTCGACCTGGACGACACCCTGTGGGACACCGCACCGGTCATTCTCAGCGCCGAAACCGTCCTGCGCGACTGGCTCGAAGCCAACGCTCCGCGCCTGGGCGGTGTGCCGGTCGAGCACCTGTATGCCATCCGCGAACGCCTGGTCCAGGCTGAGCCTGGGCTCAAGCACCGCATCAGCGCCCTGCGCCGGCGGGTGCTGTTCCATGCCCTGGAAGAGGTCGGCTATAGCGAACTGCAGGCCCAAACGTTGGCCAACGAAGGCTTCGAGGTGTTCCTGCATGCGCGGCATCAGGTCGAGGTATTCCCTGAAGTGCAGCCGGTGCTGGAGATACTGCGCCACCACTACACCCTGGGCGTGGTCACCAATGGCAATGCCGACGTCAGCCGGATCGGCCTGGCGGACTACTTCAAGTTCGCCCTGTGCGCCGAGGACCTGGGGATTGGCAAGCCAGACCCGGCGCCGTTCCTCGAAGCGCTCAAGCGCGGTGAAGTGCAGGCGGCGCATGCCGTGCACATTGGCGACCATCCTGGCGATGACATCGCCGGGGCCCAGCGCGCTGGTTTGCGCGCGGTGTGGTTCAACCCGCAAGGCAAGGCCTGGGCCGGCGACAAAGCGCCGGACGCCGAGATTCAGCGGCTGTCGCAATTACCCGAGGTGCTAGCGCGCTGGCGCTGAGGCAATCAGCAAGCACTCAAGCGACTGGGTGGGAGCGGGCGTGCCCCGCGACATCACCCACAAAAAAGCCCGCAGCGACGGCGGGCTCTTTTGCAAACAACCACTCAGATAGGGCGGCTGCCGTACTTGTTGTCCGGCTTCTTGGGCGGATCGGCGACCACGTTGGCCTCCACTTCCTGCACCTTGCCACCGCGCGACAGAAACTCTTCCATCGCCTTGGCCAGCGCATCACGCTCCTTTTGCTTGGCTTCCATGCTCGGCATCTCGTCTACCGAGACCGCCGCCTTGGACTTGCCCTTGGCAACCGGAGCGGGGCTATCGTCGCCAGCGTCTTCCGCGCCGTCGTCAGCCGCAGCTTCCAGGCCGTCATCAGCCTCGTCTTCGTCGCCTACTTCGAGGTCATCATTTTCCAGATCGTCGTCGCTCATGTTCTACCTCATGACTTGCGAAAAGCAGGTTAGTTATAGACCAGTGCAGCCGTAGACCGGCTGCCACCGGTGAAAATTCAACTGGCCGTGGGTTGGCCACTGCCCTGGGCATCCGCCTCCTGATGGGCGGCGGGACCCTGCAGGCCCTGCTCCTGGCAGGACCTGACGAAATCTTTTGAGCCCTTGCTGGCCATACGATATTGGCAAGCCTAGCAAAGGGTAGCGAAGTGTGGGGACTACTCGTCTAACACCCTTCGGCGCGCATTCTAGCGTGCTCGCAGAAAAAGCAAAGCTCCATAAACGCCCTATGTGTTGTAAGTTTTTTGCGCGCGTCGCAAACGGCGCAGATAAACCGTTTGCTGTACGCGAAACTGCAAAATTCAGGCAAAAAAATGCCCGGCGAACCGGGCAAGTTTTTCCAGCGTCGCAGTTACAGGTTGTAGCCGCGTTCGTTGTGTTGAGCCAGGTCGAGGCCGACCGACTCTTCTTCTTCGTTGACCCGCACGCCCATCAGCACATCCAGCACCTTGAGAATCACGTAGGTGACGATGGCGGTGTAGACCACGGTGAAGATCACGCCTTTGGCCTGGATCCAGAACTGCGCGCCGATGTCCTCGACCGCGCCGAAGCCGCCCAGGGCCGGTGCTGCAAACACACCCGTCAGCAGCGCGCCGACGATGCCACCAATACCGTGCACGCCGAAGGCGTCCAGCGAGTCGTCATAGCCCAGCTTGCGCTTGAGGCTGGTGGCGCAGAAGTAGCAGATCACACCCGAGGCCAGGCCGATCACCAGGGCGCCCATCGGGCCGACGGTGCCGGCGGCCGGGGTGATGGCGACCAGACCGGCAACCACACCCGAAGCAATACCCAGGGCGCTCGGTTTGCCGTGGAAGATCCACTCGGCGAACATCCAGCCCAGCGCCGCAGCAGCGGTGGCGATCTGCGTGACCAGCATGGCCATGCCCGCAGTGCCATTGGCCGCAGCAGCCGAGCCTGCGTTGAAGCCGAACCAGCCGATCCACAGCATGGCTGCGCCCATCAGGGTGTAGCCCAGGTTGTGCGGGGCCATAGGGGTGGTTGGGTAGCCTTTGCGCTTGCCCAGTACCAGGCAGCAGACCAGGCCTGCGATACCGGCGTTGATGTGCACCACGGTGCCGCCAGCGAAGTCCAGTACGCCCCAGTCCCACATCAGCGCGCCGTCACCGCTCCAGACCATGTGCGCAATCGGCGCATAGACCAGGGTGAACCACACGGCCATGAAGATCAGCATTGCCGAGAACTTCATCCGCTCGGCGAAGGCACCGACGATCAGCGCCGGGGTAATGATGGCGAAGGTCATTTGGAAGGTGATGAACACCGCTTCCGGGAAGGCCGCGGTCAGGCTGTCAGGGGTAACGCCATTGAGGAAGGCCTTGGAGAAGCCGCCGACAAAGGAGCTGAAATTGAGAACGCCTTTTTCCATACCGGTGGTATCGAAAGCCAGGCTGTAGCCGTAGACCATCCACAGGATGCTCATCAGGCCGGTAATGGCAAAGCACTGCATCATCACCGACAGCACGTTCTTGGAGCGGACCATGCCGCCGTAGAACAGGGCCAGGCCCGGAATGGTCATGAACAGGACCAACGCCGTCGCAGTGAGCATCCAGGCGGTGTCGCCGGAGTTCAGTGTGGGGACAGCTTCCTCGGCCAGGGCGAGGCCTGGCATTGCGAGGGACAATAGGGCTCCTAGCCCTGCGATCTTACGCAGAGTCATGTTGTTTTCTCCTGGGGCGTTGGGTTTGGTGAGGCTTTTTTTGTTGCTTAGATCGCGTCGGTATCGGTTTCGCCGGTACGGATGCGGATCGCCTGCTCCAGATTGACTACGAAAATCTTGCCGTCACCGATCTTGCCGGTGTTGGCGGCCTTGGTGATGGCCTCGATTACCCGGTCCAGGTCCTTGTCGTCGATGGCAACGTCGATCTTCACCTTGGGCAGGAAGTCGACCACGTATTCAGCACCGCGATACAGCTCGGTGTGGCCCTTCTGCCGACCGAAGCCTTTGACTTCGGTGACGGTGATGCCCTGCACGCCGATTTCCGACAGCGACTCGCGCACGTCGTCCAGCTTGAACGGCTTGATGATGGC